>ENA-ORPH01000837-ORPH01000837.1-human-gut-metagenome-genome-assembly--contig:-NODE-837-length-32607-cov-6.672432_pt1:5000-32607 | contig 32607 bp, 32 predicted proteins | sample MGYA00242142_ERZ509074 | MGnify/ENA primary metagenome ERZ509074 (study PRJEB26280, sample SAMEA2338724) | human gut metagenome | biome: human gut; feature: human-associated habitat...
TTCTTTTTACCGTTTTTCAGCAATTTTTCATAGAAGCGTTTCATTTCTTTATCCCTTTTGATTGCGGTTAAGGCGCAAATAAACAAAGCGCGTTTGACTTCTTTTCTGCCGCCGTATACATGGCGGGCTGCGTTTAACGTGCCGCTGTCTTTTGCATACGGAGCCAAGCCCGCCAGTGCGGCGATCTTTCGACGCGGCAGATATCCCAATTCGGGCAGTAATGCTAAAAGCAAGTTCGCCGTCGTTTCTCCTATCCCGATCTGTGAGGTTAAAACTTTCTGCTTTTGATGTAACTGCGGCATTTTTTCAATAATTTGCTGCAGCTCTTTGGCCAAAAAGTTGATTTCCGTCTTTAAAAACGCGATATGCCGGCTGATCTGTTCGTATATTTTATTGTCTGTCTGCGGAGATTGAAGCCGGTTCTTTTCCATTTGAAGCAGTTGTTTTAACTCGTTCAGGCGCATAACGTACGGTTTGATCTCGTTATCTACCGGTTGAAAGAGTGTCAATTTGTCTTGCAGCCGTTTTCCGTAATCGGCCAAAGCGCGGGCGTCGATTGAATCCGTTTTGGCCAGCTGTCCGCAGGCGCGCATAAAAGCTTTGACTTTACGGCCTTCAGCCCGGTGGATCGTAAAGCCGGCCTGATAAAAGGCTTTGACGCATTGTGTTTCATAGCCGCCGGTTAAGTCGATGACTACCAGCGTTTCTTCGGTTCGTTCTAAAGATTGAACAAAACGCTTTAAATCAGTTTCGATATTTTTAATTTGCAGCAGTTCTCCGGTTTCCGACAGAAACACGTCAACTTTTGCTTTGGCGACATCAACGCCGATAAAGCGGTTAAACATCTTTTTTCCTTAAAATTATTAACGTGCGCGAATATCGGCACAAACAACCCAGCAAGATAAAAAGCCGGTGCCGGACAAGATCTTGACGAGCATTAAGCTCTATAACTTTACGTCCAGGCATCGGCGGCCGCTTTACGGTTGTCAGAAGTGTAAGAGTTCAAGGCAAAAAGTCAAAAGAATTTTTGTTTCTCTTTTAACGTGTGTAGTGAAAATTTTTCTAAAAAATTATCATATTGTTTTTATTTGTTTTTTCTGGGATCGAACAATTCCCGGTGTGAGGCTGCAGCTGGAATCAGCGTTTTTCGTTTTTTCTCTTTTTAGTGTTGAAAAAGAACGTTGTTCTTTTGATTTTAATGCTGACCGCCGGTTTATCCCCCGAACGCCCCCAAAGGGCTGTATCTTGTTTTGTCAAGGTATCGCTTCGCTTAAAAAAGAGGTTTCCCCGATTTTCGGTCAGTTCCTGACCTGCAAACCGGGTGATCCCCCGCCTCTTTTTTAACCTGTGACAAAACGCTTTTTCTCATCGCCGAAGGGCTAGTTCTCAAAAGGCAACGCTGCGCTTTTCCTTTTGAGGGCCCTCGGGAATGATGAGAAAGGAAACGTTGCGTTGGTCGGGACAGAGCGCCCGAACGGGTTCTTTGCCCCGGCATTATTTTTAACTCTAGAATGGAGATAAAAAAATGACTAAGCAAAGAATGCTAACGGTTTTACTGTTGGCGATTATCTTCTGGTTCTGTTTCATTAAAGAACTGAACTAGGCAAACTAAAGCCCCTTTGATGTGACAGCATCTCAGGGGCTTTTTTGTGACTAAGCAGTAATTATATTGTCATATTTTCCTGTTTTTTGCAATTAAATAATCAGGAAAGAGCGTTCAGGATATCTTCCCGGAGAGCTTCGGATGTAATATTTTTCTTCACCTTATAACGTAAAACTTTAATTTCAGCTTGAGCTAAAAAATCATCACGATCATGATCTTTTGCCTGTTGTTTACTGTTATTATGAGTGTAACCGTCCAATTCAACAACACAACATTTTTTCAAATCTTTATCAAATATAGTAAAATCAACATGTGATGACAAAATTTTGCTTTTTGAAGCAAAATCAAGCGGTTTAATCAATTCAATTAAAGAAACCTGAGGAAACACATAAAAATCCGGTAATGCTTCTATTATCTTAAAGAAAAAAATTCTTTCTGATGAATTCATAAAATCTGTTTTGACATAAGAATACTTTTTTTGTTTTTTTTTACAGAATAGAGCTAAAATTCCTAAAACGAGCAGAACAAATAAAACAGGAATGATCTGTTCGAAAACATTCATCATTGCATCGGTTAAAGAAGTCATCATTTTAAACCCTTTCACATTTAAAGGCTTATAATGACTCGCTTTTTAGTAAAAATCAATTCTCCGGTAAAATTTCGACGTGCAGGGAAAGAATGATTTCGGTTTTGTCTTGACTGTCGGATTTTGCGCCCAGCCAACCGGGAAGGAAAGACAAGCCGGCGGCGGATTTTGTGTCTTTGTTTTCGACCAAACCGCCCAAAACGATCAATTCGGCATTGTTCGCCGTGATATTCGTTCTGATCTCGCGCTTGACAAGCGTAGGGCTGTTGTTCACGCCGCTGGTCGTTTCGCTGAAGTTGCTCATTTCCTGTCGAACCGACAGATTTATCACGTTATCCAGTATTTCCGGCGTAATCTCAAAAATTATACCGCTTGACCGGTAGGTTACGCTTTGCACCGGCTGGCCGTCCTGATATGTAATGCTGCCAAGCGTCGGCACGTCGTTGCCGACGGTCAGCGTCGCCGTCGTGTTCGATCGGACGCGCAGGCTGGGCTCACTGATAAGCTTAAAGCGGTCGTCGCTGGATAACGCAGACCAGTAAGCGTTGACGTGTTTGTCCGTAAATGACAGGTAATTGACCAGTTTTGCCCCATTGCTGAGGGCAAGACCTGCGTTTTTGAATATATCGGCGATAATTGACAGACTGCTTGCGTCTGTTTTCTTCGTCGTTACTTCGTATATTTTTCCTCGGATAACGATTTCACGCTGCCGTTTGTCAAATTGTCCCAACAGCTTTTTTAATTTTGCGATTTCAACGCCGGAACCTTTAAAGATCAACCGGTTGTTATCGCCGCTGAACGTGCCGGAAAGCAAACCGGACAAAGCCGATTTTAAATCCGAAACGGTTTTATATTTCGGCCGGTATACGTAAAAGTCAAAATCGTCCGTCTTTTTAACGGAAGTGATATAATCCACTCCGCCGCGCGTTTCCAGCTGATATCCCAGACTGTTTAATAAAGTCAGCAGGTTTTCCTTTCGCCGAAAGTCAAACACCCGGACGCTGATCCGGCGTTGGTCTTCCATAACTTCGGGTTCAAGAACGTAATCATTGCCTAATGTATCGTCATAAACGACCTTGAGCAGCTGCGCTATCGTCATATTGCCCAGATCAATATTGACGCGCGGGCCGTTCGTCTGTGCCGGAGATGTCATAAAAACAATGCCGGTTATTAAAAATATGATGCGTCTCATAAGTTCAGCCCGCCTTTCTGATCTTCTTTCTTTTCAAATTCGCCGGTAAATTTTGTAACGGTTTCGCCGTCGATCTTTCCGCTCATTATAGAACCGTTTCCTTTAAAGTTTTGCGGGTGTTCAAAACGAAGCATGCCGTCTTTGTCGCCGATGACAATATATCTTGACGTGCCGACGCCCAGAGTTCCCAGTATTCGCCACCTCTTGGAATAATTAACACCAACCGGACGAACAGGAACGTTGCGCGGAAGTGATGAAGAAACAGGCGGCAATGTAGAAGATGAATTTAAAGATGTTATGCCGGCATGTTTATCTGATTTTTGGTATTTATCTACAGAAAAGACAGAAAAAAGAGCTTTAAAGCTAAAAAAAAGAAAAAATATCAGCAGGGCTAACATTATAAAAAAACGCCGATTAAATATATTTTGACGTTTGTCTACGTCAGCTTGATATCCGCCGGTAACAGAAAATGATTTATAAAGATCAAACACCCATTTTTCATAAATGCGGTTTAATTTATTAATTCTCATTTTTTGAGCGCCAGAATATACAAAAACGCGATAACTCCTTTTCGATCCAAAATTTTTATTCTGAACCATGCGATAAGATGCCTCGACAACATCACGTAAAAATTTTTGTATGTCACCGATAGATTGATGTATTAAGACAAGATCACAGCCGCGCCCTTTAGCATCGCAAAAATGCCGGTGTTCTCGAAAGAATATTTTCGAGTTCTCATTTAATTTTGAAGAATAAAAATTTTGCGCTTCGTCAATAATAACCAGATCGCCTGGACGGACAAAAGAATACTCGTCATCTTGCCTGACCGGATAAAATGAAGGAGATGTTATATCTTCCCTATCACATACAACAATTTCACCTATACAGCTTTCTGGATAATTTTCTAAAACATACCTTTCAAATTTGTCCGGCTTAACGCCGTCAATATTCGTAACAATACGCCGTCCATCACAAAAAGCAGGCAATAAAACATTTTTAACAACTTCATATGTTTTGCCTGATCCGGGCCAGCCAGTATAAGACGTTATCGACATATTGTCCTACCCGATCACTGGTATGCGCCGGATCATAAAACGCAGCACAAAGGCGGACAGGCACAGATTAAAGCCTGTCGCAAATTTAAATATATCAAGAAAATACCACATGCCGGCGGGAATTTGATTAAACAGGCTGTCTAATCCTGTAACAGACGGTAATTTATCAGATAAATACGCTATAAACGAATAAGTCACCATATACAGGCCGAAAAACAGAACAAATTTAACGATTGCAGTTTTAAAAATGAAACCTAACGCTGAATTTATAGCCGCTACGACAATTCCATACATTTGAACCTCATGCTTTTAAAACTATGGCCAAAGCGCATATCGACCAAAGCAGCAGCATAATCACACCGATTGTTTCGCGCTGATCTTCAATTAAGTCGCAATGCGCTGACACTTCGTAAGTTTCGCCAAAAGCTTCAAATGACGGACGGGGACATTCTGATGTATGTTCCGGCACTTGATAATTTTGCAAAGAAGGAAACAGATTAAAGATCGGATCAAGAATATTTGCCGCTGTTGGTGGTTCGTCCAATGTCGGCTGATTGACGGCCGGATAATCGCCTAAATCCAAATTCACATCAATATTGATGTTTTGATCTCCAACTGTGCCAATTCCGGTTCCCGGAATCGTCGGGCTGATAATGCCGCCGATCGGTTCGCTGCCGGTATCCGTTCCTGTTGACGGATCTGTCAGACTGCCAGTTCCGGTATCCGGCGTTAAGGTTGTTCCCGGTTTAACGCCGCCACCTGTTGTTACCGTGTCGTCGATCGGTTCCAGCATATCGCCGATTGTCGGCGGAGCAGGGGAAACCTGTTTAATTAAATCCGGCGTAATTTTCCCCGGAATATACGGTTCGCCGGTATAATCAGGTTGTGCCGCCGTATCTTTCCAAAGCTTATCCACAAAATCAGACAATAAATCTGTTGATGCTAATTGCTGTTTTTCCGTTTCCGTTAATGTTTCCAGCCATTCATCAAAAGGAATATTCGGTTTTGTGACAACTGTTTTTCCCTGCTCCTCGCGAACTGATGCGTTTGCGTCTGACGATTGTTCATAACCGGAAACAACATCAGGTAAAGCAAAACAGGCTGAGGAATCGTATTTATAATATTGCCCTTCGCCGCAAACTGTCTGCGGATAACCGGAATAACCGATTAATAAATAAGCAGATGTTTTAACATTATCCTTTACCCAAATAATCGGCGACATATATCCTGTAAAACGAGCTTTAATCGGATGGTTTGTAGTCTGACGCCCATAATAAGGAATAATATCGTCGTTTGTAAAATACCAATAATCAGGATAAACGGTTGATGAATTAAAAACGCCGCCGGATAAAGTATATACTGTTAAATACTCTGTAGACCAATGCAATAATTTAAATTTTTGCGCGTCTTTTAATGTAGAAACAAACCAACTTCCTTGCGGATCATATTGCCCCTCTAAAGCGGTAAAGCCGCCGTATGTCGTTAATGTCGTTGTCCGAGGATCATGATATAAATAATTGCCGGTATCGCTGAAAGTAGAATCATCAACGCCATTTTGAGCCATATTAATAGCAATAGATGAACCGGAATAACCGGGCGTTGAACTGATCCCCGGAACTGTCGCAACTGGAATATCTTCAGCTTCTCCGGATTTTTCAACCTGTGTGACAATGACTTCATCGTTTGATTTAGTCAAACTGACACGTATTTTTTTACCCAGTTCAAACGCATAATCCCCGACAACCGGCAATAACATAGATAAAGCCAAAGTCAGCCAGTTTGTCTTACCAAGAAAAGAAGCGGCCGTTAATGTTTTGTCCAGCACGTCAGATGCACCGGATACTAAGCGCAGACAACGGTTGTCATTTGCTGCGGAACAGACTTTTGTCAATGTCCTTGATACCAGCGTTTTAACCGCGCCGGAAGAATATGCCGCTGCTTGGACTGTTCCGGCGGTCAAGAAAGCTAAAATCAAAAAGGCTACAAAACATTTACGCATCTAAGCCCTTTACCACTGCCCAGGCACACACCATGCCAAAACTAAAAAATATTATGTACCACCATTGAATCAGCATTTTTTGCGCTCCTATTCCGACTTTTCAAAAAATGCGCTCAAGTATTCACGCATTTTTTAAAAAGTCGGGAAAGTGTGCACCCTTTCCCAAACTCCTTAACGGCCAAAGAAACCAATAACTTTCTTAGCGCCATAAACAATTACAGCCAAGCCAATCAAAACGCCTGCAGCGGCAGCAATAGCCGCTGTTGCATCAGATAAACTGATTGTGCCAACCATATCTGTCAGCGGCGTATCTGAAGCTGTTTCCTGCGCCATGGCAGCCATAGGAGAAGCCATTAAAGCGCAGCACAAAATTGCCGATTTTTTCAAAAACATTTTGAATTTTTCCATTTTTTTTACCTTTCTCTTTCTACTGCTGCCAAATGCCGGACAGCCGCGGCAATCCGCCTTTCTCAGCAGAATTTCAATAACCTAAAACGTCCCAGCGGCCGGACAATCTCTCGTTTCTGATCGTTGCTCTCAATGAACGAAGTTCCGCGGATAAACGCTGTCGCTCTTTCTTCATTTCTTGATGTTGACGGCTTTGATGTTCCCGTTTCTCCATTGCTTCAAGCCGTCGTTCCTCAAACTCTAACTTGCGGCGTTGATATGCTTCACGACGTTGTCGATATTCCAAACGTTCACGATTACGGCGTTTCTTTTCATTTATTTCTTGAACTTTGCCGAAAAAAATCAAAACAGACGCTGAACCAAAAATAGCAATCTGCAAAATTGTCATTTGGCGAAAAATATCTAAAAAAGCGCCAAAAATATCAGAAAAATTAATCGATAAAACTGTATCAGTCAGCATCTGATCACCTATTCCTTAAAAAAGAAAATAAATTTCTTCAAAATAAATGAAACAAAAAACAATAAAATAATTGAAGATGTGATAATTAGAAGAGATTCTATCGAATCACTTAAATCTAATTTTGACTGAATAATATTTGTTAGTGAATTGTCAGATTCTTCGGTTGAAGTATTTAATCCTCGCGCTTCATATTCTTTTTTTACATCTGAATGAGAAATAAAAGAATACAAAATGCTACCATTTTTATATAAAGTAAAATAATCGTTTGAATTATAATAAGGTTCATCACATTGACGGCAAGAAAGAGTTATTGATGATGAACAGTTACCTGTCGCACAGCAATCGCAATAATAAACCTTAGTTTTAAATAAAGAAGCAGATTCAGAAGATAATTCCGAATATGTAATTTCTCCCAACCAATAAGATAACTGTTCAGGAGCTGTAACTGTAAAACTATCATTAGTTAAATGACAACTGAATCCATCTGTAAAACAAGTCGTTTTTAAATCATACAATAAAGTCAAATCGTTATCTGATAGTGATGTAACTGATACCATCGTTACTTCCTAAACATATCCAAGACAAAACCAGCGCCGCGGGCGAGAACAAAAAGTCCTAAAACAGTACCGAAACTAAACGCAAAATACTGCGCCGCGATTGACGGATCGAAAGCAGTCGGATCGGCGGCGAATATGTACCCCTCGACCAGTTCGGGGATCATGCCTGCAGGACATATCCCGCTGTCTCCAACGCCCTCGATACACGTCAATATCCGCGCCATTGTTTAAAACTCCGCCTTGAATTCTTTCAACAGACGAAAAGCTTTAAACTTGCCGTAACTCTTCATGCCGCGAACAGTCCATTCAATTTTCGCTTCGTAATAACCGGGGACGGTCACGTCCCTTAAAATCTGCATGTTTTCACGCATAAAACATTGATCGTTTACTGATAGTCCTTGCGCTCCTTTTTCGTTTTCGCCACGTGGAACCGCATAATAAAGTTTGCGGCCAGGTATAATCTCTCCGGTTTTGTCGTCCGTAATCTCAAACGCTTTATCCAAACCTAAAACCAATACTTTGCTTACTGTTTCCATTTATTCATTTCCTTTTCAAAAGCCTTTTGTTCTTCATTGTTCGGCAGAGCCTGAACCGAACATTTAAGCCGCGCAGTCAACGTATTTATAACGTTCCCGCGACCTCTCCACTTTGTCCGGCAAACGTTCGTCCTGTTCAAGCGAACGCAATACAAGGCGCATAACAACCGCTACCGAACGTTCATCATAAATTCCCCGATTGCGTAATACGGATAAAGACAGAACGTCGCCCGCTATTCGTTTAATCCCTTTTTCCGATAAATCCGCTCTTCTGCCGGTGACGTATCGTCCTGTGCAAACGCCGAAGTTTTCGCAACAAAAGCACCTCCGCACAAACGTATATAACGGATGATACGCCCACCGGCTCCGGTTCTTATCGTTCCAGTTCGGGACAGTCAAACGCCGAATATTCATTGCTTCGCTTATCAGCTCATTCCGGTAGGTTTCAAAATCCTCAAATGTCAGAATTGAACGGTTGCGTAAAAATTCCGAAAAAAATCGTATTTCAAAACGGTATACGTCCTTTTTTGCTTCCATTCCCCAAAGTTTGTAAAAATATGTTTTTCCCGAAGACTGCCGGATTTCTTTTGCCTTGTCATATACCTGAAGCTGAAGGCTGTTTTTCGTCCCGATCGTTAACGTGTCAAAACGGCCTTCCTGAATATAAAATGAAAGCATTTCATCTTGCCGTACTTTAGAACGCGACGGAACAACCAAGCCGTCCAAAATCGACGGGCGAAGGCACTCTGAAAAACGTTTCGAATAAAAATCCGTCGCAACGTCTACGCGGCTTAATCGTTCCCAGTCTTCACAGTTCGGAACGGAAATAAACGATAATATCCGCCGGACGCTTTGCCGTAAAACTTCCGCGCCCCATTCACATAAACCGCCCGACAAATAACGAACCGAAACAGACCATTCCTTTTCCGGATTGGCAACCATAATCATAAAATCATCACACTGAATAAGGTAACGAAAACCTTTTGACGCATAATCGCAGACCTGAAATTCCGTCCGACCCATTTTAAAAGGAAGCGTAACAGGACACTGTAACTGCTTGGCCTGATTGAATTTCTCATCAAGCATTTTCAAAAAATCATCATTCAATCGAACGTTAAAACATTCCTGCAAAGAATCATAACCTTGCCACAAAAAACGAAAATAACCCGCTTCCGGCTCCGTATCCGGTACGTCCCTTAACTTCTTTAAACTTGGTATGTATTTCATACACCCCCTGTTAGATTTAGGGGGTGTCCGCTGCCGTTCAGTTTGCAATTTTCCTGACATGCTAAATCCCTTGATCGTTATCGCCTAACAATCAAGATTTAACAAAATTATGAGTAATAAATGGACTTTAGTATATTCAGGCGTTATTTTCTATACTGTTAAAAAATAAGGTTACCTATGTCCCGTTTTGTTTTTTCATCTGAAGTTTACCCGATTGATCCGGCGGATATTTCCGTTCTGGGGAATGCTTTCGTGTCGTTGCCCGCATGCGATGATGAAGTTGTTGTTTTAATCGGACACAACAAAATCAGCGGCGATACGACAAACGCGGACGTTTTGATCAAGGGCCGCGCCGCCGTTCAAAAAGCCATTGATGAAGATAAACCTTTCATTCCCGTCCGTTTTGCTTTTATTCCCGCAAACAAACGTTTTGACCTGCTATCTCCGTTAATCCGCAAACTGCGTTATAAAATCCGGTTTTACGGGTCAAACGTATATCACATTAACCCTGAAAGCATTCGGGCATTAAAAATCGAACGTACCTTTAAAACACGTGAAAACGCCTATTCTTTTACCGTGTCAAGCCGGCGCATGACGCGTCAGGAACGCGACGCCGAATATGACAATATCCTTAACAGCATCAAAGAAAACGGCTTTTTGGACAATGATCCGATTGATATTATGCTCTGCCGCCTGGCCGGCGCCAAAGACTGCGTTAACAACGGCCACCACCGCATGGGCATGGCTTTGGAGCTCGGACTGAATAAAGTCCCCGTCCGTTTTTCGGCTGCGGGCGCATCGCCGAAAATACTGCGCCCGGCGTTAAAAGCGTTTTCCGTGGTCAATCTGGCTTTTAAACGCCGCTTCGGGCACTGAACGGCAATAAAAGCAGGCGCCGCCCCGTAATTTTATACCTTGCCTTTTAGACATAAAACCGATTAGACTGTTTGCAATCCAATTTTATTGATGAGGTTTTCATGTCAACAATATTAATTCGCAACGCGACGGTTTTGACGTTTACGTCCGAAACGCCCGTGTTGAAAAACCATGCCGTTTTAATCGAAGGCAAAAAAATAAAAAAGATCGCTCCCGACGCCGAGTTTAAAGATTATAAAGGCAAAGAAATTGATGCGCACGGACGGATCGTCATGCCGGGATACATCAACGCCCACATGCACTATTATTCAACAATGGTCCGCGGTTTGGGTAAAGCCGAACCGGCGTCCACTTTTATCGGCGTTCTGGAAAACCTGTGGTGGCGTCTGGACAAGAAGTTAACGATTGAAGATTCCTATTACAGCGCTTTGATCCCGATGATCGATGCGGTGAAAAACGGAACGACGACCATCATTGATCATCACGCTTCGCCGTTTCATATCACGGGGTCTTTGGACGCGATCGCCAAAGCCGGCAAAGAAGTCGGCCTGCGCAACTGCCTGTGCTACGAAGTATCCGACCGCGACGGGCAGAAAATCGCCGATGAAGGCATGACGGAAAACGAAAACTTTATTCTGCGCTGCGAAAAGGAAAACGACGACATGCTGCGCGGCCTGTACGGACTGCACGCTTCGTTTACGGTGTCCGACGCCGATCTGGAACGCGCGACCGATTTCGTGAAAAAGCACAATTCCGGTTTTCATGTCCATACAGCCGAAGCCGCTTCCGACGAAGAAGCCTGCGAAAAAGAACACGGCTGCCGCGTCGTCGAACGCTTTTACGACAAAGGCGTTCTGGGCAAAAAAACGATCTGCCCGCACTGCGTGCACATCAATGAACACGAAATGGACCTGCTGGCCGAAACCGACACGATTGTCGTAACGAATCCGCAGTCTAACCTGAACAATGCCGTCGGCATTGCCAATCTGGTCAAAATGGCCGGCAAAGGCATCTTGATCGGTTTGGGAACGGACGCCATGACCGTCAATATGCGCGAAGAACTGCGCTGCGGTTTATGGGCGCAGAAATACGGCCGTCAGGATCCCGCCTGCGGATTTATGGAACTGGCGTCGACCGTTGCCTTTAACAATCCGAAAATCTGCGACCGCTTGTGGGAAGGCATGGGGATCGGCACGTTAAAAGAAGGCGGCGTCGCCGACCTGATTATTCTGGATTACCTGGCGCCGACGCCGTTAAACGACGCGACATGGCTGGGCCATCTGATTTTCGGATTTGCGAACGTTCCCGTTGACACAACGATCGTTGCCGGGAAAATCCTGATGGAAAACAAAGAACTGAAGCTGGACATAGACGTTGAACAGGCTTACGCGCGTTCCGCCGAACTGGCCGAAAAGCTATGGGACCGTTTCTAAAGACGTTTTAACTTGGAGTGAAGAATGACTAAAAGACTTTATTTGACTGACGCGCAGTTAAAAGCCGAAATGGACCGCTGCCTTTACTGCGCCGAAAAACCGTGTATGAAGGCCTGCCCTTCAAACTGTTCGCCCGCCGATTTTATTATGGCGGCCAAACAAGGCGGCGCCAAAGATTACGGCCGCGCCGCGGAAATGATTTTAAAATCCAACCCGCTGGGTCAGATGTGCGGTTTAACCTGCCCGGATCAGTTCTGCATGAAGGCCTGTTCGCGCAAAGGTTTTGACGCGCCGATTAAAATTCCGGCCGTTCAGGCGGCTATCTTGGAAAAAGCGCGCAAATTGAATGCGATTGACGTCCCTGAAAAAGTGGTCTCCAACGGTAAAAACGTCGCCGTTGTCGGCGCGGGTCCCGCCGGTATGGCCGCCGTTGCCGTTTTAGCGCGCAAAGGCTATTGCGTCACCGTATTTGAAGGATCCGATAAAGTCGGCGGCGCGGCGAAGTTAATTCCCGAAGCCCGCCTGCCGCAGGCCGTGATTGAAAAAGACTGGGACTTCATCAAAACGTTCGGCGACATCACCTTAAAGATGAATCACCGCGTTGCCAATCCGGTTGACCTGCTGAAAGACGGCTATGACGGCGTTATCGTCGCCGTCGGCGAACCGCATACGGCGAAAATGGGCATTCCGGGCGAAGACCTGGCCGTTTCGTTTATGGATTATCTCAAAGAACCGGAAAAATACAAAACGGCCGGCAATGTTGCCGTTCTGGGCGGCGGCGCCGTTGCGACCGACTGCGCTGTTACGGCTAAAGACGCCGGCGCCGAAAACGTTGAAATGTTCGTTCGCCGCCGCGTATCCGATATGCGTCTGACCGGCGAAGAACGGTCTTGGCTGATGGACAAATCCATTGACATCACGTCCATGACTCGCGTTGAAAAAATCGAGAAAACAGGTGATACTTATACACTGTACACTTGCAAGACGCGCTTTAACGGCACGAAACTGGAAGACATTCCCGAAACAACGATCAAACGTCCCGATTTCGCACATGTCATCATGGCCGTCGGTTCCAAAGCCGATCCGAAAACCGAAGCGGAAAAAGTCATTTACGCCGGTGACTGCAACCACGGCGGATCGACGATTGTCGAAGCCGTCGCGTCCGGCAAAAACGCCGCAAACGAACTGCATGCCGCCATTACGGGCGAAGTACAGGAAACCGTCTGTCCGGTCAGCAAGGTTGTTTCGTACAAGGCGAAATCCTGTACTGTCGTCGAAGGTGTTGAAAAAAATCCCGTGGATCTGACAACCGATTTTTTCGGGGTATTTAAGCTGCGGAATCCGTTCCTGCTGTCCGCGGCTCCGCATACTGACGGCTACGAGCAGATGGACGCGGCAATGAAAGCGGGCTGGGCCGGCGGTGTGATGAAGACGGCTTTTGACGTCAAAACGTCCGCCGACATTCATATTCCGGCAGGATATATGTTTAAATTTTCGGACGCGACGTACGCCAACTGTGACAACGTATCCGATCACCCGATTGATCATGTCTGCAAAGAAATCGAAGCTTTGCGCAAAAAATGGCCCGACCGTTTGATTATGGGATCAACCGGCGGCCCCGTAACGGGCAACGACGAACATGACCGCGCCGGCTGGCAGTCCAATACCAAAAAAATGGAAAACGCCGGTTCAATCGCGGTTGAATATTCGCTTTCCTGCCCGCAGGGCGGCGACGGCACGGACGGGGACATCGTTTCCCAAAATGCCGCTTTGACCGCAAAAATCATCGACTATGTGATGGAAGTGTCCGATCCGAACGTGCCGAAGATGTTCAAACTGACCGGCGCCGTTACGTCTATCGTGCCGATTATCCGCGCGATTCAGGAAGTTTTTGCCAAATATCCGAATAAAAAAGCCGGTATTACTTTAGCGAACTCTTTCCCGTCATTGACATGGCGCGAACGCACGGACGGTTCCGAAGGCAAGTGGGATCAAGGCGTTAATGTCGGTTCTTTGGGACGCGGCGTATTACCGATTTCGTATTTGACCTTGGCTAACGCCGGCAAAACCGGTATTGAAATTTCCGGAAACGGCGGTCCGCAAAGCTATATGGAAGCGGCTAACTTCCTGGCTTTGGGCGTCAAGAACGTTCAGTTCTGCTCGATTGCGTTCAAGTACGGCATCAATATCATCAAAGAACTGGAAAGCGGTTTGTCGCATTTATTGCAGGCGCGCGGCTTGAAGTCCGTCAAAGAATTGATCGGTATTGCTCAGCCCAATCCGATTACGGACTTTATGGCTTTATCGCCCGTCAAACAGATTCCCGAATGCGACCCGAATCTGTGCCAGCATTGCGGCAACTGTACGCATTGCGGTTACATGGCGGTATCCAAAGGTCCGGAAGGATATCCGGTCTTTGACCCGACAAAGTGTGTCGGTTGTACGTTCTGTACAAAGATTTGCTTTGCGGGCGCTTTGCATATGCGCGATCGCAAACCCAACGAAATCCACCCGGAAATCGTTGTCGGTTAATCTCAAATTATTAAAGGCGGAGATTTTTTCTCCGCCTTTTTTAATTGCTTGTAGAACATCAAGCTTTTTCATATTGATAAATTATCAATATTCGATTTTTTTCTATTATCCTTTAATCTGTATGCATGACATTTGGAATCCGTGGCACGGTTGTGTAAAAAAAAGCGAAGGTTGTCAAAATTGCTATATGTATTTTTTAGACCGTCAACGCAATAAAGACGGCTCTGAAATTTACAGAGTCGGCAATAATTTTGATTATCCTGTACAAAAAGACAAAAGCGGACGATATAAAATCGCCTCCGGTGAAATGATCCGCGTTTGCATGACCTCCGATTTCTTTTTGCAGGAAGCTGATCCCTGGCGTAATGAAGCATGGCATATCATCAGGCAACGTCCCGATGTCATTTTCATGCTGCTGACCAAACGCCCCGAACGAGTCAAAGACTGCCTGCCCGAAAACTGGGGAAACGGTTGGGAAAACGTTTTTTTTAACGTGACTTGCGAAAACCAAAGCCGCGCCGATGAACGCATTCCGATTTTAAATTCCCTTCCCTTTAAACATAAGGGCGTTGTTATTGCCCCTTTTATTTCCGCCGTCAGTCTGAAAAAGTATCTGCCTGACGCCCAAATCGAACAAGTCGTGGGCGGCGGAGAAAATTATGACGGCGCCCGTCCGCTTCGCTATGAATGGGTCAAAGCGCTTTATGATGAATGCGTTGACTTTAATATTCGGTTTTGCTTTATGGAAACGGGAACAAACTTTATTAAAGACGGAAAAACATATCATATCCCCTCAAAAACGCTTCAAAGCGTGCAAGCGTTTAAATCCGGCTTACGGCATTCGGGAAAACCGATAGATTTTAAATTGGAACAAACGGATCAACCGTCTTTGTTTTCAACAGAATCTTACGAAAAAAAATTCAGCCCCTGCTGTGCGCAATGCGCTTCACAGATGATTTGCAACGGCTGTTCTTTTTGCAAAATCTGCAGCCGTTATGAAAAAAAACAGCCCCGTTAAATCCACTCTTTTTTAAGATAAAATTTGTTTTTCAATTTCAGCGGCATTGGCAAATTTAACCAGTAAAGATTCCGTTTTATCCAGCCAAAAAGGCAGATCCCCCGCTCCGTCAAAAGCGTAAATCACATATAACAGCCTTCGCCCCGCCCCGTTATTGATCATGGTTCTGCGGCTGTCGCTGGTCGGATTGCCGAAAACGCCTTCGTCATCATACAAAGCCGGCAAATGCTCGATGTTTAAAACGTCTTTGCCGATGCCCTTATACTTTTCCCCGTCCGGCGTTCTTTTCCAAACGATTTGCCCCTTTACGGCGCCAAGATCGTAAGAGCCCAAAGAATACCCCGACTCAACGGAAATCATATTATTGACGTCAACGGCATTATTGACCCGATACAGTCCGTTTTTCTTGGCGATTCGGCGCAACATCGCTTCCGCAGAATTGCGATATTTTGACGGGTCTTTGCCCAAAGCCTTATAGGCTTGACGCGTGGCGGCGACTTTCGGATTTTGCGCGATCAAAGCCAAATCAGTATATTTTTGTTCCAATCCTTTTATTAAAGAATCAAACGCCGCTTGTTGTTCGGACGAACTTTCCGCAACGTCCGCCAAACAAGTCAAGACGCCTAAAGCCGCTTGGGGCAAAAGCGTTTTCAAAGAATCCTCTTTTAAAATCATTTGTATTTCCTTTTTTAAATAACCCGTTCAAAAATTTCGTTATTTTGCAAGCGTTTTTTTTCATACTTTTTCACATAATGCTGTTGACTTCAATAAGAACGCCTTTAGACTATTTGTCAAACGAAGATAAATCGTTGATCATTTTTTTGTATTTTTATTGAATTAGGAGTCATCATGGCTGAAACAAAAAAGAAATGCTGCAAGAAATCCGCCGCTAAAACCTGCGAAACGAAAAAATCGTGTTCCACCAAAGCGGAATGCTGCTGCAAGCATTACGAAGAATTGATTAAGGAAGTCAAAAGCTACAAGTCCGATTTGGACAAGAAAGATTTCCTGTTGACATGGGAACAAAGCGAAGACGAATTGAAGCGCGTTTTGGCCGTTGCCGAAATTTTGAAGCTGTTCCGTGACAAAAACATTTCTTCCAAAGTTTTTGAAACAGGTCTGGGAATTTCCATTTTCCGCGACAATTCGACGCGCACGCGCTTTTCCTTTACCTCTGCCTGTAACCTTTTGGGGCTGGGCATGCAGGATCTGGACGAAACGAAATCGCAGATTGCTCACGGCGAAACGGTTCAGGAAACGGCCAACATGATTTCTTTCTGCGCCGAAGTCATCGGTATCCGCGACGACATGTATTTGGGCGCCGGCCACACCTATCAGGTCGAAGTCGCCGAAGCGCTGGATATGGGATATAAAGAAGGCGTTCTGCCCAACCGTCCGGCAATGATCAACCTGCAGTGCGACATTGACCACCCGACGCAGTCCATGGCCGACCTGGCTTGGCTGAAAGAACATTTCGGCGGACTGGAAAATCTGAAGGGCAAAAAACTGGCCATGACATGGGCTTATTCCCCGTCTTACGGCAAGCCGCTGTCCGTTCCGCAGGGCATTATCGGCCTGATGACCCGTTTCGGCATGGACGTTTCTCTGGCTTATCCGGAAGGATACAACCTGATTCCGGAAGTCGAACAGGTCGCCGCCAAACAGGCAAAAGCCAACGGAACGAAATTTGAAATCGTTCATTCCATGGAAGAAGCGTTCAAAGACGCCGATATCGTTTATCCGAAATCCTGGGCGCCGTACGCCGTCATGGGTCGCCGTACCGAATTGCTCAAAGCCAAAGACATGGACGGCCTGAAAGCTTTGGAAAAAGAATGTCTGGCCAACAACGCCAAATTCAAGAACTGGGAATGCACCGAAGAAAAAATGAAGCTGACGAAAGGCGGCAAAGCGTTGTACATGCACTGCCTGCCCGCAGACATCACCGGTGTTTCCTGTAAAGAAGGCGAAGTCGCCGCTTCCGTGTTCGATCGCTATCGTTTGGACACCTATCACGAAGCCGGTTGGAAACCTTACATCATCGCTTCCATGATTTTGAACCGCCGCTTTAAAGACGTGGCCGGCGTTTTGGAAGCCATGAAAGAACGTGCAACTCCGCGCATCAATTTCTAATTTAAAAAGCAGAAGCCTGATGAAAGGCTTCTGCCTGTCTTTTTTACAGAATCTAACGAAAGGATCAAAATCCAATGGATACAAAAATCATTCAGGCCGCTGAAAAATATCGCGATGACATGACAAAGTTCTTGCGCGATATGGTTGCCATTCCGTCTGAATCCTGTCAGGAAAAAGACGTTATCCTGCGCATTAAACAGGAAATGGAAAAAGTCGGCTTTGACGAAGTCCGCATCGACAAGATGGGCAACATTTTGGGTCGTATCGGACACGGTAAACACGTAATCGCCATGGACGCCCACATTGACACGGTCGGTATCGCCGACCCGAAATTGTGGTCCTGCGATCCGTACAAAGGCAAATTGGAAAACGGCATCATCTACGGTCGCGGCGCTTCCGATCAGGAAGGCGGTATGGCGTCCATGGTTTATGCCGGCAAGATCATTAAGGATCTGGGTTTGGAAGACGATTACACCTTGTGGGTCACCGGTACCGTTCAGGAAGAAGACTGTGACGGTTTGTGCTGGGACGTCATCATGAAAGAAAAAGTTCTGGATCCCGCTCCGGAAGTCGTCGTCATTACGGAACCCACGAACCTGAACATCTATCGCGGTCATCGCGGCCGTATGGAAATCTGTGTGCGCACACACGGTGTTTCCTGCCACGGTTCCGCGCCCGAACGCGGCAAAAACGCCGTCTATATGATGGCCAAGATCGCCAATGAAATCGAAAAATTAAATGATCGTCTGCATGTTGATCCGTTCTTGGGCAAAGGCACGATTACGATTTCCTACATTGATTGCAAGACGCCGTCTTTGTGCGCCGTTCCCGATGAAGCTTACATTCATTTGGATCGCCGTCTGACCGCCGGTGAAACCGAAGAAATCGCCGTCAACGAAGTCAAAGACGCCGTCAAACGCGCGGGCTTTGAAGTCGGCAAAGACGCCGATGTCGAAGTTTACACGACACCGTCTTATACGGGTTATGTGCCGAACTTTAAAAAGTACTATCCGACATGGGTCTTGGAAGAAGATCATCCGGGCTGTGTCGCCGCTGTCGAAGCTTACAAAGACACGGTCGGTCCGACACCGAAGGTTGACAAGTGGACATTCTCGACAAACGGTATCGCCACAATGGGCTTGCACAAGATTCCGACAATCGGATTCGGTCCGGCAAACGAAATCTACGCCCATACGGTCGAAGATCAGTGTCCGGTCGATCATTTGGTCAAAGCGGCCGCTTTCTACGCCGCTTTCCCGGCTAAGTATCTGGCCGCCATTAAGAAATAAGTTCTTTTCGGAACGAAAAGATCCCCTTTCGATAAAGGGGATCTTTTTTTTATTTTTTATCTCCTTGGGTAATGATACACTCTTGATCATTTTTTTCGGGAGATGTGTGTCATGTCCGTTTTGTCCGTCCTCTTGTTGATCATTATTCTGATTTTGCTGTATGGCGTTTTTCTTTATAACCGTTTCGTGCGTATGCAAAACATCTGCGATGAAGGTTGGAGCGGTATTTCCGTTCAACTCAAACGCCGGTACGATTTGATCCCCAATCTGGTTGAATGTGTCAAAGGATACGCCAAACACGAACAATCCACTTTGGAACAAATTGTCGAAAAAAGAACGCTTGCCATGAACGCGGGAACGCCCGCCCGAAAAGCGCAAGCGGAAAATGAATTAACGCATAGCCTTAAATCTTTGTTTGCGATAAGCGAATCTTATCCCGACTTAAAAGCCAATGAAAACTTCATACAACTGCAGAACTCTTTAAACGTTGTTGAAGACGATCTTCAAAACGCGCGGCGTTATTACAACGCGACCGTGCGCAATTTGAATACGGCGGTGGCTTCTTTCCCGTCCAACCTGATTGCCCGCCAATTCGGTTTTGCCAAAAGAGAATTTTTTGAAATTGACGATGCTGAAAAAGAAAACGTCAAGGTGAGTTTTTAAATGAAAAAAGTTTTATTTTTATTCTTATTCTTTTTGTTTTCCGGTTCGGCTTTTGGCGCCGAAGAAATTTTAAATTACGATACGGAAATCACCGTTCGGACGGACGCTTCCGTCATTGTTCGCGAACGCATTACGGTTCAGCGTGAAGGCAAGAAAATAAAGCGCGGCATTTATCGTGATTTACCCAAAACAAAAGGCGTAACCTATGACGTTTTATCGGTACGCCGGGACAATCAACCGGAACCGTACTTTACGGAAAACACCGGTTCTTATTTCAGAATAAACACGGGGAACGATGACTTTTTACCTCATGACGGCGTATATACTTTTGAAATTACGTATCGAGCCGAAAATGTCATCTCAGGCTTTGACGACTATGACGAGTTGTACTGGAATGTCACCGGAAACCGCTGGCAATTCCCCATTCGCAAGGCTTCCGCCTGCGTGATTTTGCCTGATAACATTCCGGTTTTGCAACAAGCCTCATACATCGGAAAAAAAGGATCCAAAGAAAAAGGACGTTATGAAAACGGCGTTTTTACGGCGGGACGGGCTTTAAAAAGCAAAGAGGGTTTTACGATTGCCGCAGGATTTCAAAAAGGAATCGTCAATATTCCAGTTTTGCCTTTTTATGATCAGGTGCCTTTAACGAAAACGTTTCGTTTATCCGCCGTCATTTTTCTGGGCTATTTATTTATCACTTGGTTCTTTTTTGGGAAAGATCCTAAAAAAGAAGCCGTCATGCCCCGTTTTAAAGGTCTTCCAGATTTAACGCCGGCTCAGGCAGGCTGGATTTATTCTTACGGCAAAAATAAAGACGGCTGTTTTTCCGCCGCTTTGTTGCAAGGGTGTATTTCAGGCTTTTTAAGGATCAAGGAAAAGAGTTCGTTCCATATTTCCCGTTTGCGGGACGGTGAAAACGGAGAAGAAAAATATTTCGAGCACAATCTTAAATTTCCTGTGACCCTTTCGGGAACATATACGCCGACAATGGAAAAATTCCTAAAGAATTTTTGTTCTTTTCTGGATCGAAAGACGGGCGAAAAATATTTTAACTCCCATACGCCTTTTGTCGTTTTCGGTCTTTTGTTGTTAGTCGGTCTGACAATATATCAATGTTATCAGCTCAACGCCCTGCCCTTATCTTTCGTTATGGCGTTTTATATGATCTTCCTCATTCCGGTCGGAAAAAGCATTCTGAAAATGATCTCGTCAGGCGTGATCAGCTATATGCCGATCGTTGTTTTACTTTTTATCGCGGCTCATTTTTATATGATCATGACGACAACTTACACTGTCGACCATATTCATCAAATTATTCTTTTTTACGTGATCGGTGCTCTGGCTTTGTTGATTTACGCTCATTTAATTATTCTGCCGACCGAGGAAGGTATGCAGGTCATCGCTTACATGGACGGGATCAAAATGTTCTTAACAACCGTTGATACCGGAATGCCGAAGGAAGTCGATTTCGATAAAATGGAACGGCTGTTGCCTTATGCCGTTTTATTGGGACTGGAAAAAGAATGGGCGGAAAAAATGCAACAGATCTCTGCTCAAATGAGCTATAAACCGCAATGGTATTCGGGACGGCCTTTTTCTTCCGCCCGTTTTGCGGACGGTTTGCGCACCGCGGTTGCCGGATCCTGCCTGCGACCAAGCAAATCGGGATCGGGCGGCGGCGGTTTTTCGGGCGGCGGATTCGGCGGCGGCGGGGGCGGCGGTCGTTAATCCGAACCGTCCAACAGTTTTTTGGAAAAAACGTATCTCTTTTTATTCTTTGTATAATGTCCGTATTGGATTGCTTGTTGCGGACAATAATTCAAGCACGCCTGACACATTTCGCAACGATCGCCCCAAACCGGTTTTTCGGTCACGCAAATGTTGTGTACGGGACAAACCTTTTCACATAAACCGCATTGATTGCACGCATCGGTGACATAAAACCCTTTGACCGTCATAAATTTTTCAAACAACGGTCTGCCGATTGAAGAAAGCAAAGAAGCTCCGATCCCGCGTCCGATTTTAAAAACGTTTTCTTTTTTTCGGATTTTTTCTTCAATCATATCCAGACGCGCCTGCGCTTGAGCAACCAGTCGTATTTTCTTTTTTTCGGAATCGACTTTAACAAAAGGTGCCAACAAATAATTGTTCGGCATTCTTAAAGAAAATCCCGCATCGCAAGACAAGCCTTTTTTGGCAAGAGCTTTTTTCATGATTTTATCAATCGTTCCTGTCTGCGTATGGCACGTACAAACAAAGTAAACAAAGGGATTCTTCACGTTTTCAAATTGAACGCGATCAATAAAATCAAAGACGATTTTCGGTGCGGACCACGCATAAATCGGAAAAACAAATCCGATTTTTTCATCTTCGTCCAATTTGTATTCCGTTTTGGCTTGAGGAATAAAGACGGCTTTGTCTTTTAGCCGGTGAGCCAGTTCTTCGGCCACCCATTTCGAATTTCCCGTTCCTGAAAAATAAAAAATCATTTTTCCGCCTTCATTAAAATTTTTTCGATTTCCGCGATGTAAAGCGTGTGATAATCCTTTTCGGGGTACCATTTTTCACGCGCCGCAAGATCAATAAAGCAATCCGGCGACATCTTTTGAGCATACATTTTCTTACACAGCATCACGGCCGTAGCTTCTTCGAAATAAGGCGTTTTGCCGTCATATAAGACCGTCAAGCCCGATTGAGCGATTTTATCTTCGTTTCTGCCGCTGGTCGTTCCCATATACGTCAGCATATCCCTGAAACAATCCCCGAAAAACGACAAGGAAAACGTTTCGGCTTTATCGACCAGTTCTTTTGTATAACGTTGCGGCCGCAAAACAATGTAAGCGACATTTTTTCCCCACATCACCCCCAGTCCGCCCCAAGACGCCGTCATGGCATTCACTTTTCCGTCACTTTCGGCGCAAATCAACTGCCAGACTTTGCCGATCAAATGAAACGGGCTTTGAATGAATTTATCCGGATTGATTTCATGAAATTCCGACATTTTCTTTTCCTGCTTTTTTAAATTCTGAACCGATATATTATAGCCTCTTTTTATGAAAAGACCATATCTTCAAAAGGCTTTAATCGACAAATCGGTTTTGCCTTGCGTTTTAAAACAAAAAAAACAACAATAACAGACAGGTTTCTTTTTTTGCGGAGATCCGTCATGAAAAAAATATTCACTTTTTTAACGGCTTGCCTTTTAACGGCCTGTTCTGCTTCGACAGACCCCTTGGACAACAGAACTTATCAGCTGCAAAACGCGATGAATAATGCCGAGATCACGATCAGCTTCAATCCCGCTGAGATGAAATACGCCGGAAAATCCGCCGTCAACCGCTATTTCGGCACTTATAAGCTCGAAGGCAACAAATTAACGTTGGGACCGGCAGGCGTTACCATGATGATGGGACCGCAGGAATTGATGCAGGCGGAACAAAACTATCTGCAATCTTTGTCCAAAGTCGTTTCCTATGAACGCAAAGGCGATGAATTGACATTGACAACGTCCGAAGGACAGAAGCTGAGCTTCAAGCAGACGAACGAAACCGAAGAATAAGCTTATTTTGCTTTGAAGAATCAAAGGTATCTGGTATAACAGCCGTAATTTCATTGTTTAAAAGAGGAAAATTATGGCTTCATACCAGTATATCTATGTGATGAAAAACCTGTCCAAGACCTATCCGGGGGGCAAGCAGGTGTTAAACAACATCTGGCTGTCTTTCTTTCCGGGAGCGAAGATCGGTGTTTTGGGCGCGAACGGTGCCGGTAAATCGACATTGTTAAAGATCATGGCCGGCATTGAAACCGAATTTAACGGCGAAGCGTGGGCGGCCGAAGGGGCGAGCGTAGGCTATCTGCCTCAGGAACCGCAGTTGGATCCGACAAAGAACGTTATGGAAAACGTCATGGACGGATGCGGTGAAACCCGCGATTTATTAAAGCGTTTTGAAGAACTGTCAATGAAATTCGCCGAAGAAATGACAGACGATGAAATGAACGCTCTGATCGCCGAACAGGCCGAATTGCAAGAAAAGATAGATGCCTGTAACGGTTGGGATCTGGAACGCACGATCGAAATCGCCATGGACGCTTTGCGCTGTCCGCCGGCGGACGCCGATGTGACCAAGCTGTCCGGCGGAGAAAAACGCCGTGTCGCGTTGTGCCGCTTATTGCTGTCAAAACCTGATTTGTTGCTGTTGGACGAACCGACAAACCATCTGGACGCGGAATCCGTTGCCTGGTTGCAACAACACTTGCACGATTATCCGGGAACCGTTGTCATGGTGACGCATGACCGATACTTTTTGGATAACGTGACCGGTTGGATTTTGGAACTCGATCGCGGGGAAGGCATTCCGTATGAAGGCAACTATTCTTCTTGGTTGGAACAAAAGGAAAAACGTCTGGCGCAGGAAGCCAAAGAAGAATCCGCCCGTCAGCGCACGATCAAGCAGGAATTGGAATGGATCCGTCAAAGTCCGCGCGCCCGTCAGGCCAAATCCAAAGCCCGTATTCAGGCTTTTGACGCTTTGGTCAACGAAGCGGACAAGCAAACGATCGAAAACGCGCAGATCGTTATTCCGCCCTGCCCGCGTCTGGGAGATCTGGTCATCGAAGCCAAAAACATTTCCAAAGGCTACGGCGATCGCCTGTTGATTGACGATTTGTCTTTCAAGCTGCCTCCGGGCGGCATTGTCGGGGTTATCGGTCCGAACGGCGCCGGCAAGACCACCTTGATGCGTATGATTACCGGTCAGGAAACGCCTGATTCGGGAACGTTCCGTATCGGCGACACCGTTGTTCTGGGCTATGTCGATCAAAGCAGAGACGCTTTGGATCCCAACAAGACCGTTTGGGAGGAAATCTCGGGCGGCAATGACGAAGTGACTTTGGGAAAACGCAAGATCCCTTCGCGCGCTTATGTCGGCCAGTTTAATTTCAAAGGTTCCGATCAGCAAAAAAAAGTCGGCTTGTTGTCCGGCGGAGAACGCAACCGCGTCCATATGGCCAAAATGCTGAAATCGGGTTCCAATGTGATTTTGTTGGACGAACCGACAAACGATTTGGACGTTGATACGCTGCGCGCGTTGGAACAAGCGCTGTTGGCATTCCCTGGCTGCGCCGTCGTGACGTCGCACGACCGCTGGTTTTTAGACCGTATTGCAACGCATATTCTGGCATTCGAAGGCGACAGCCACGTCGAATGGTTCGAAGGCAATTATGAAGAATACGAAGCTGACAAAAAACGCCGTCTGGGCGCCGACGCCGATCAGCCGCATCGCGTAAAATACAAACCGCTGGTTCGGAAATAACCGTATTTTTAAAATATGGAAAAGCCCTCGTCAGAGGGCTTTTCTTTATTTATTCAAATTCGATTTTGACCCGCTTGCCGTAAAAACGAGCCAAGCGGAATAATTCCCCGAAACCGCTGACGTTTCCCGTTTCCATGTTCATTAACGTTCTGACGGGAATATTCATGGCTTCGGACAAATCGTACACCGTTTCATATCCGTGATTGATCCGTTCCGTGCGCAGTGTTTCCGCCAAACGGTATCTGAACTCTTCGATTGAATGGGTTTTTAATGGCATTTCTGTAACTCCTTTTAGTTTGTAAAAAAACAAACTCACCTTAGGGATTAGTCCTTAAGGTGAGGGAGTTAGCAACTGTAAGATGTCAGTCCGGGTTATTCGACGCATACACGCTTATATCCCCGGCTCCCTCGTAAAAGGGCGGGATTTTTCATCTTAAGGAGCTGCTACACTCCGCAGCCGGCCTACCGGCTGCGAAAATAATACTAATCAAATAAATACAAAAAGAAAAGCCCTCTTCAGAAGGCTTTTTTTTATTATACTCCAACCACTTAATTTAACATACCGGCAATCAGTCGAAAACAAACCCGAATTGGCTCGTCCGATTTCCCCTGATCACATGCGATGACAACTACTTATACATATCGTACATACTCCAGATATGTTTCCCGCCATAAGTTTTGTCGGTAATATCAAAAAAATCAGATAGATTATAACTTGAAGAAATAAAAAAATTAAAATTTTTAATTTCACATAATACATAAAAAATTAAAATACAAACAACCTCCTACATAATAAATACTCTGCATATCAATTATTATCAATAGATTTATGACAAACTTCTATCTCCTTGACTTATCGAAAAAATCGACTAAAGTTTTAGAAAAATAGGGCAAAGAGCTATGAAAATATTAATTGCAGGCAAAGATTCGAAGTTTAAAAAACAGTTGATTATCGTTCTTCGCACGTTTAATAACGTGACGGATATTAATGAATTTTTCGGTTTTGAAGAATTGCTTTTATTTGTTAAACAACAAAAAGCAACAGATTTTCTTTTTATTGAAAAAGAACTGGTCGTTTCTCCGCGAAAAGAAAAAATAACGGAACTGTTGGATTTAATGTCGCCGACAAAAATCGTTTTAATGTCAAACAGCACAAAAAACATTCTCAGTTTTTTTACTTTCGGTATCAGCGGATATATCTGCAAAAAAAGCCCGGAGGCTCTTAATACGAATGTCCTGCGTCTGATTTTGGACGGCATACCGTATCTGCCGGCGCAGATATTGGAAAACCTGCCCGACCGTTACAAACCCGGCAGAAAAGAATTGTTCCAAAAAAAATATAAACTGACGCCGCGGCAGATCGAAACGTTGAAACATCTGGGCGAAGGTTGTTCCAATCACACTATTGCGCTGAGAATGAATATTTCCGAATCCACGGTCAAACTGCACATCAATTCGCTGCTGACCCGTCTGCATGCGGAAAACAGAACAAAAGCCGTTTTAATTGCCCAGCAGCTGGGATTTATTTAAGACGGGCAAATAAAATTTCCGCCTTGCCATAAACGCGGCGGTCCGTTACCGCAAAATCCGGCGGCAGCACATCTTGTTCATGACGCGCGACTTCAACAACGCATATTGTCTGCCGGTCAATCCACCCTTTCCGGGTTAAAATATCCAACGCAGGAGCAACCAGCCCCTGATCATACGGCGGATCCATGAACACGATCGAAGCCGGAACGCGCGCCGACGGAGGATCCAGCGCATCAGAAAACAAACAAACCTGCAAGCCGTCTTTGATACAAGAGGCGGCATTTTGATAAAAACACCGCGCGGCCGCCGGATCTTTTTCCGCGGCGAACAAAACTTTTGCCCCACGGGACAAAGCCTCGATCCCCAAAGCCCCCGTTCCTGCGAAAACGTCCAGAACGACCAGATTTTCCCAGCCGGCGCCGTTTTTGCGCAGCTTGGAATCCAACATGTTAAAAACAGCTTCGCGCGCCCTGTCCGAAGTCGGCCGAGTCGTCATACCGTCCGGAGCTGTCAGTTTTTTTGCCCGATATTTCCCAGCAATAATCCGCATTCTTTTTAATCCTCTTTTTCTTTTTTATTTGACAAAAAAGACAAAAGCAAGTATTTTTGTCAAAAATACCTTTTGTGACAGGAGCTTTTCATGGTTAAGTCTGTAACGGAATTTTGTCTTGGAACATACCCTTTATGCGACTTGATGCCCAGCGGCGCGCAGGCGGTGCAAACGGGTGAAAAACGCCGTGCGATCGGGTTTAACCGTGAAGGGGAATTTATTTCAAAATCTCCCGAAAATATTTTGCTGGAACAGCTGGGAATGCGCCGGGCCATCGGCTTCGGGCGCGAAGGCGAGCTGATTAAAAACGGCCCGTCCGGCAAGGAAACCGCCGTCGGTTTCGGACGCGGCGGAGAACCGGCGGCTCAGCCTGCCAAACCGGCAAAAAAAATCGGGTATCAGAGAATTTCCAGAATAAAAGGTTTGGAAAGGTAACTTTTCATTTCGTTTTCCCAAAAAAACTCTCAGGGAGGTTTGCAAAAACTTCCCTTCTTTTTTATCGTAAAAAACAAATTTTCCTATTTTTTGTGACGAGGCAGCTTTTCAATGGCGATCTTGCCGCCGGTCTGTTCTTGTAAAGCCTTGCCTGAAATTTCATCAACGGCGCCTTTTTCCAGATTCCCCAGCTGAAAAGGACCGTAAGAA
>ENA-ORPH01000839-ORPH01000839.1-human-gut-metagenome-genome-assembly--contig:-NODE-839-length-32555-cov-3.732338_pt1 | contig 32555 bp, 43 predicted proteins | sample MGYA00242142_ERZ509074 | MGnify/ENA primary metagenome ERZ509074 (study PRJEB26280, sample SAMEA2338724) | human gut metagenome | biome: human gut; feature: human-associated habitat; material: faeces...
TATATAATTATATTATAAATAAAGAGAAAGAAATTCCAAAAGAATTTCAAGGGTATGAAAATCAAATATTAGACATTTTAGATAAATATGAAATGATATATCCTATTGAATTGCTAAATCGTATGTCAGAGGACAATATAGAGAAAATAAAGGTGATTAGTTATGCACTTGCATTAACAGTAAAAGATAATGTTGATTATTTATTATACAAAATGAGCAGAGAGAAAATATTAAGTTTATACATCGAATGTAAAAATAGAGAAAAAGAAAATGAAAATACAGAAAATCAAATAATGAGTTTTACAAATTATTTTTATAAGAGTTTAAAAGGTCAGCTATTAAATAGCAAAGGGCCTTATTTTTTTGAACCTAAAATAGAAGAAAATGAAGAAGGAGAGGAAATATAAATGAGAAATGCAAGATTAAATTTTGTTGATGAAACATTTGGAGAAGAAGTGGAATGCTTAATTATTTGGGATGATGAGGAATTTATTACTATTACTATTCAAAATGAAAGCATTTATATAAAGAAATATAAAGACATAAAAGAATTTATTAAAGAATCAATAACAAATAAAAGCGAACTAGATTTTTTGAGAAATTTAGTAGTGGAACAAGAAAAAGATTTAGAGAAATTGGAGGAAAAATTAAAATGGACAATAAAACAAGAAAAACATTAAATTTTGACGGAGATAAACTGTTTTTAGAGGTATCTCAATATAGAAGTAATATGAATTTAGCAATTGTAGCTTATACCGAAGAAGAACCTTATGGAGATATAACAATAAATTTACCAGGAATGTGGCTTGAAGATAATGAAGGATTTATAAATTCATATACTAAAAGTGGCGGACTTGAGAAAGCATTAATTGAAAAAGGAATTATAAAAGAAGTTCAAGGAACACATAAGTATAATTATGGAGAATATGATTTAGTTACTTTTGATTTAGAAAAATTGAAGGAATACGATCCAGATGGTGTAGAAAAATATGAGCAATATATTGGAGAAGAAGTAGAAGAAGAATAAGAAAAAATTAAGATATACAAAAGAGAAAAGGAGAACTAAAGAAAATGCAAGAGGTTAGTCATATAGTTAATTTTAGTGGTGGTAAAGATAGTACTGCTATGTTAATAAGAATGCTAGAAGAAAATATGAGAGTTGATGAGATAATATTTTGTAAAGTAATGGCAACAAAAAAAATTTGAGCAGAATTGCCAGAAATGTATGAATATATTGAGAAAATTAGAAAATATATTAAACTAAAATATAATAAAGAAATAACTATATTAGAACAAGATAAAACATTTGAAGATTATTTTTATACCAAGAAGGTAAGAGGAAAAAGAATAGGCGAAATTTATGGATTTCCATCTGTACTGCATTCATGGTGTAATACTAGATTAAAAGTAAATTCAATAAATGAATATTTAAAGAAAAAAGGAAAATATATTAGTTATATTGGAATTGCAGCAGATGAACCTAAAAGACTGAAAAGATTGAAAGAAAATGAGTGTTCTATGCTTGAAAAATGGAGTATGACAGAGCAGGATTGCCTTGAATTTCTGAAAAGAAGAAATTTAGAAAATCCACTTTATGAAAATCATAAAAGATTAGGGTGTTGGTTTTGCCCCAAACAAAGAATAGAAACATTAAAAATTTTAAAAAATGAATATCCAAAATTATGGGAGAAACTTTTGCAATGGCAAAAAGATTCTCCTTTTCCTTTTAGGATGAAAACAACGATATATGATTTGGGTAGAAGATTTACAAATGAGAAATAATAAAGGAAGTACAGAAGATGAAAGTTGATATATATAATACAGATAAAAAGTATAATGTTATTTATGCTGATCCACCATGGCACTATAATACTTGGAGAAATGGAATGGGAACAGCAGAAAAGCATTATCCAACAATGAAAATTGAGGAAATATTAGCAATGAAAGACACTATTCAGAAAATATCTGAAAAAGATTGTGTCCTTTTTTTATGGGTTACTTTTCCTTGTTTGTTAGATGGACTAAAAACAATGAAAGAATGGGGATTTAAGTATAAAACGTGTGGATTTACATGGGTAAAGAGATATCCAAAATGTGATAAATGGGTATTGGGTTTAGGACATTGGACTAGGTCTAATGCGGAATTGTGTTTGATTGGAACTAAAGGGACAATTCATCGAAAATCAAAAAAAGTACAACAAGTAGTTGATACACATAGAGAAGAACATAGTAAAAAACCAGCTATTGTAAGAGAAAGAATAGTTGAACTTGTTGGAGATTTACCACGAATAGAACTATTTGCAAGACAAACTACTGATGGTTGGGATTGTTGGGGAAATGAAGTTTAATTAAAAAATACGAAAGAAAAGGAAGTTGAATACAAATGATAAGATTATTAAGTTTATTTTCAGGAATAGGAGCATTTGAAAAAGCATTACAGAATTTAAAAGTTCCGTATGAATTAGTGGGATTTTCGGAAATAGATAAATTTGCAATAAAATCATATTGTGCTATTCATAATGAAGAGGAAACAAAAAATTTAGGAGATATAAAATTAATTAAAACAAATAATTTAAAACAAATTGATTTTATGACTTGGCGGATTTCCTTGTCAAGATATTAGCATAGCTGGAAATCTAAAAGGAATTGAAAAAGGAAAAACTAGAAGTGGACTTTATTATGAGGGGTATAGAATATTAAGAGAGGTTAAGCCTAAAGTTAGCATTATAGAAAATGTAAAGAATTTAACTAGCAAAAGATTTAAAAAAGAATTTGCTAGTATTTTAAAAGATATAGAAGAGGCAGGTTATAACAACTATTGGCGAGTATTAAATGCAAAAGATTATGGCATACCACAAAATAGAGAAAGGGTATTTGTAATATCTATTAGAAAAGATATTGACAAATACTCTTTTAATTTTCCTGAAAAACAATTTTTAAAAATAAGATTAAAAGATTTGTTAGAGGAAAATGTAGATGATAAGTATTATTTATCCGATAAAGCAATAGGTAGATTAGTAAGATATTCAAATAGAATTATTAGAAAACAAGAAAATCCTAATATAAGCAGTTGTTTAATGGCAAATTATTTTGCTATGGGAGGAAGAAATCAACAATATATAAAAGATGATAATGCAACTAGAATTTGTGGAATATATGATGAACAAAATAAAAGACACCAAGCAGGAAGTATATATGATAAAAATGGTGTTTCCCCAACAATAACAACATCAACAGGAGGACACGTTCAACCACATATACTTGTGAATGAGGGAACAAAAAAAGGATATACAAAAGCATTTGAAGGAGATTCACTAAATGTATCTTATCCACAAAATATAAATAAAAGAGGAAGAGTAGGAAAACAAGTTTCACAAACTATATTGGCAAGTAATATGAATATGGCTACATTGGAAAAAACAGATAAACCGATTTGTATAAATAATAATAAAGAACAACCAAGTTTACAAGATAGAATATATGATACTAAGGGAATCTCAACAACTATTACAACAGGAAATTTTAGACCTAATATTGCAGAAACAATGAAAATGCCCATGTTTAATCCATATAATAAGTCAGAGATAAAAGAAATAGCACCAACTCAAACGAGAAATTGCGGAAATATAAATTCAAGTGCAGCAGTTTTAATAACTGAAGATGGAAAGTATTGTTTTAGAATTAGAAAATTAACACCAAAAGAATGTTGGAGATTAATGCGGATTTTCAGATGAAGATTTTGAAAAAGCAAAAGCTGTACCAACATCAGATACTCAACTATATAGACAGGCTGGAAATTCAATAGTTGTAAATGTATTGATGGAATTGTTTAAAAAATTAATATTTGAGGATTGTATAAATGATAAATTTATATAATGCAGATTGTTTAGAAAAAATGAAAGAAATTCCAGCCGAAAGTATTGATATGATTTTATGTGATTTACCTTATGGAGTTACTAGATGTGAATGGGACAAGAATATAGATTTAAAAAAACTATGGAATGAATATGAAAGAATTATAAAAGAAAATGGTGTAATATGTTTATTTGCTCAAACTAAATTTTATTACGAGTTGTTGAATAGTAACTCAAAGTTATTTAGATATGATCTTATATGGGATAAAGTTTTAGTAAGTGGATTTCTAAATGCGAATAGACAACCATTAAGAAGACATGAACAGATTGCAATATTTTATAAAAAGCAACCTAAATACAATCCACAAATGGGAGAAGGAAAGCCATTGCATGGAAAAGGAACAACGACTAAGATAAAAAAATGTAATGTATATGGGAAATTCAATAAGTTACCAGATGTGAGAAAAGGAACAACTGAAAAATATCCGACGAGTATATTAAGATTTCCTAAGTTACATTCAAGTCAGATGTTATACCCAACAGAAAAGCCAATAGAACTACTTGAATATTTAATTAAGACATATACAGATGAAGGAGAAGTAGTTTTAGATAATTGTATGGGAAGTGGAACTACAGGAGTTGCTTGTAAAAACACAAATAGAAACTTTATAGGAATTGAAATAAATAAAAATGCGTTTGAAATAGCAAAAAAAAGATTGAATTTTAAGGAGAATTGTGTATGAGTAGTCAAGAAAAAGAAAGTTATAAAGATTATTTAGTAAGAACAGTAACACAAGAAATTGGAAATATTTTTAATCAAAAGATGGATGAAGCAAAAAGGGAACTTAAAGATATTAATTATAAACTTGCTTTAGAGAATACAGAAGAAATATTGAAAAATTATAAAAAATTAAAGGATCATATAACTATGACTGATGAAGAAAAAAAGGAGCTGTTAGGAGAAACACAAGAATATCATGACAAGCAAATAGAAAGTATAATGACTGGTTTGTTTTCAGAAAATGAATTATACCTAGAAAGTTTGTTAAAGAATCGTTGCAAAACAAAGATGTTTTTAGATTTTATAGATGGAATATTACAAGCTTATTTAAAAAACAAAAGTGATGACAAAATTGAAAAAAGAAAGAAAATTATATTAAAAGAATTATATATGAAAGGGAGAAAACAGTCAGAATTTATATATGAATTTTATGAAGTTGATAGAACTTTTTATACAGATAAGGACAAGTTGATAAAAGACCTTGCTCCTTATTTTTTTGGAATAAAAGGAATCAATATATAAAGCTCTGAACAATAAAGTTCAAAGGCAGGATAGCAATACAGAGAGTATTGCTTATATACATAGAAAAACAAGTTTTCTAGCTCTCTGTAATTGGTAAAAAGATACAGAGAAAGTACAGAAGTTATTTATTCAGAAGATAAGTTAAATCCAATGGAGGAAAGAAAATATGGGAAGAAAGAATAAAAGAAAGAAACCTAATATAACGAAATATTTGTGCATTTATGGTCGACTGGCAAGAAAAAATAATTCAGTAGCATATTGTAAATTACATAAATGTTATTTAGAGCCAAAAGATATTGCAGAGAAAAAATGCAATTATAAAAGATGCAAACATAAGCAAGAGCTGTAATAAATTGGAGGAAGATACAAATGGAAACTAATCAATTACTAATTAACTATTATAAAAAAGAAGAAATCAAAAAAGTAAAACAAAGACAAATGGAAGGATTGTCAAATAATGAAATAATAAATTTAGCAAATAAAACTTACATAACTGAAGAAGAAATAAAATCATTGTTAGGAATTGAAAATGAGGAAAAAAATATAAATGATGAAAGTGATTTTATTATTGAAGATGAAGAAATAGAAAACAATAAAATAGTTATGATTAATGAAAAAAATCTAGAAAATTATCCTAATCAGCCATTTAGTTTGTATGAAGGCGATAAGAAAAAAGAGATGATTGAAAGCATAAAGTTAAATGGAATTATGCAACCACTAATAGTAAGACCATTAAGCAATGGAAAGTATCAAATATTAGCAGGTCATAATCGTAGAATGTGTGCTAAGGAAATTGGAATAAATGAATTGCCTTGTATAATAAAAAATAACTTAAGCGAAGATGAAGCCAAAATTTATTTAATAGATACAAATTTATGCACAAGAGATAATATATCTCCAATTGAAAAAGCTAAAGCATATAGAATCAAGTATGATACATATAAGAAAAGAAAAATACAAACATCTGTAATAGAAGAAATAAAGAGAGATAATAATGGATTAAGAGCAGAATTAGCTAGAGAAGAAAAAACAAGTAATGGCACAATTCAAAGATATTTAAGATTAACATATTTAATACCAGAACTCCAAGAATTAATAGAACAAGGAAAATTAAGTATTAACTTAGGAGAAAAAATTAGTTTTATTCCAAATGAAGAGCAGAAGATATTAAATGAAATGATTTTGAATAAAGAAATAAAATTAAATGAAAAACTGATAAGGAAAATAAGAAATACATTAGCTATAAAAAAATTGGATAAACCAGGTCAACATTTATCAAAAGAAGAAATAATAGATGTAATAGGAGATAAATCAAAAATAAAACTAGATATTATTGAAAACATTACTATTACATTTAGTAAAGAAGAAGTTATGAGATATTTCAGGGATTACAAATATGAAAGTGAAATTAAGGCATATATAGTTAAAAAATTAGAAAATACTTAGGTGGGATTTCTGTATTTTCTCTGTATATTTTTGCAAATTACAGAAAACTAGAAAACTTGTTTTTCTATGTATATAAGCAATACTCTCTGTATTGCTATCCTGCCTTTAAAGTTTTTATATATAGAATAAATTTTATAAGGAGAATTAGATAGTATGAGTAATAAAGAAATAGAAATTAAAAAAATATATGTCAATTCAAAAGAACAATTTGAAAAATTATATAATTCTAATGCTTTGACATTATTAGGATTAGATGATACAGAAAAAAATTTACATAGTTTTGCAAAATGGATAAAAAATTTATCAGAAGTATCTAATCCTTTAAATATGTATATCATAAAAGGAAAGCAAATAAATGAACAATATGGATTAAGTGGAAAAAATAAATATCAAGATGAGTTTAGAATAGTTTGTGTAGATTTGGAAGATATAAAACAGGTACATAAAATAATAATGCCACGTTTCGCAATTAATGGAAGATGGTTTAATGATGTTGTAGATAATAATGTATATAGAGAGGGTAGAGAAGGAATAAAACCCAAATGTGCTTTAATAGGCGAAAATGGAAATATATTTAACTTGATGGGAATTGCATCAAGAACATTAGAAAAAAACAATATGAAAGAAAAAGCCAAAGAAATGAGAGATAGAATAACATCAAGTAATAGTTATGATGAGGCACTAAGCATTATTGGAGAATATGTAGAAATTACTGATCAAAGTAGTTTAGATGAAGAAGAATATGAGTAAATTTTATGAAAGGAAAGCAAATGGAAGAAAAACAAAAAATTAACAGAAAAACAAAAAGTGAAAAAATATTTGCAGTTATTCCAAAGGATTTAAAAGAAAGAGTAATTAGATATAAAGCAAAAACCAATATGAGTGAAAGTGAAATTGTAAATGTTGCGTTAAATGAATTTTTTAAAGTAAAAATATTAAAAGATGATATGGACGATATTGCAGAATTAATGGGAAAAGCAATAGATAGTAAGTTAGGCAAGAAGTTTGAAAGAATGATAATGTTAATCGCAAAAGCTGGTAAATCATCTTATGCATCATTGTTTTTACAAGCGTACTTTTTATCTAAAGTGTGTGAAACAGAAGAAAGTAAAGAATTTTTAAAAGAAAAGATAGAATTAGCAAATAAATTAGCTTATGGAGTTATAAAAAATAAATTTTTAGACGAAGACATTAGACAAATGATGCCAGATGATTTAGATTTTGATAATATGGAGCAGTAACAATGGATATTGATAGGTTTAAAGGTGGAATAATATTTAATTGGATGAACAAAAATGAAATATATAATAAATATAATGGATTTGGAAAAAAGCAAAATGTTCAATCATATATAGATAAATTACATGTAGACTATATTGCAACTAGAAAAGGTGTAGATAAAAGTATTAATGCACATGGATTATTTGGTAATATATTAGGGACGGATAATGTGGAAATATTAGGGCTGGAGGACATAAAAAAATACATTCAAGGAAAATCAAATGAAAATATAGATATATTTAAAACAGTAATATCTTTAAGAGAAGAAGATGCTATGCAATATGGATTTTTAAATCAAAAAGCTTGGAAAAATTTACTCCAAGAGAGAACTTTTGAAATTGCAAGAGCTTTTAAAATTCCTATTAATGATATGGAATGGGTTGCTGCATTTCATGCTAAAAAAGGTCAACCACATTGTCATTTAGTAGTATGGAATAAAAATCAAGATTTGTCAGTTAAGAGGAAACCATATATTTTTTATAATGATATGAGAAAAGTAATTGCTAAAGGTGTATATAAGGAAGAATTAGAGGCAGAGTATAATATTAAAGATATTTCTAAAAAAGAATTAGGAAAACTATCACAAAAAGAATTTGAAAAATTAAAAGAAAATATGAAAGAACTCTATAATAATAAAGAATTAGTTATAAGAGCAATTGAAACTGAAAAAGCAGAAAATATTATCAATGAAACATTAGATAATATGAAGATTGGGCAGAAATTATATATAGCCAATAAAACAGATCCAGATAATTATACAGAAATATTAAAAAAAGATGAAACAAATTATGAATTTAAAAATATTGGAGATAAAGCAATATTATATAAAGATAATACATATTTAGAGGCTGTTTCATTTTTAAGTAAGTTTAATAAGTTGATAGTAATAGAAGATAAGAAAAGTTTAGAAAAATTTATAAAAGATATCAAAAATGAAGAAAAAAGTATAGATGATGAACTAAAAGAGATTATGCCAAGCAGTTTTAATATTCCAATACTGACAAGTGAAATAAAAAGTGAAAATTTAGAACAGATAGTGAATAAAATTGCAAAATTAGAAAAAGTTTCTGATTCATTTAAAAAGGGGTATATATATAAATACCAAGAACCAGAATGTAAAAGGATAATCAATGAAATTTCGACATTATTAATCAATTCAAACAAAGAATGCAAGGAAAAGTTTAATAACTATGTAAATACTTGTATAAGAATAGATAAGATATTACAAAAAGTAAATACATATAAAGACTATGAAAATATAAAGAATAAAGCAAAAACAGAAATGATTAGAAAAGTAGGAAATCAATTATTGAAAACTATAAAAGAAAGCAAAAAGGAAAACTATATAAAGAAAAGTCAAGAATGGAAAGAACAAAGGGAATATTGGTTGAAAAAGAAACAAGAATATGAAGAAAATCAAGGAAAATATGAAGCTAGACAGGAATTATATGAAAAACAATTACAGGAAATTAATATTAGAAATTTAGCAAAAGATGTGTATAGGATATTAGCAGAAGAAAATATATCTAAAAATCAGACTTTGAAAAGAATAACCAAAACATTTGGGGATTTATCTAAAAGAGAAATAAAGGAAATAATGCGTAAAAATAAGGATGCAGGATTTGACTGGTACCATGAAATGTAATGTTGATAAATTTACCATTTATGCTATAATATTTGTAAAATTAAATATATTTAGTGGGAGATGGTAGTTTTGGGATTTTTAGATTATATATTTAGAAAGAAAAAATTAATTAATACTGAAAGAAATGATTTTGATAAGGAAGCTTATGAAAAATATAATGAAAAGAAAATAAAAGAATTTACTAATAAATATGACTTAACAACAATAGAAGGAATCAATGCAATACCTATGTCAGAAGCGAAAAAATATCCAAATGCAAATGTAGGAGTTGTATATATGCCAGAACAAATTTTAAAAAGAAAAGCAACGGAGTATAAAAAAGAAAAAAAATATAAATTAGCAATAGAGTGCTTAAAAAAAGCAAATGAGTTATGTGATTTTTCGCCATTTTCCTATCAAAGAATGGATTATGAGAGAGTGGTAAATATGATGATATTGGATGGCAAATATATGGAGGCTAAGTTAGAACATAAAAAATTAGATAAAAAATTAGGAACAAGGTTGGAAGAATTAAAAAAACTCCAAGATTATGCTGTTCAGACAAATAGTGAAACAAGAGAAGAATATCAAAGAAGAATTATAGAACCTTATTTAATAGAGGCAAAAGAAAGAGAACAATATTATTGGTTACTTGAAAATATTAATGAAATTGCCCCAAAATCATTTGGCGGATACAGAAGAATGAAGAAAGAAAAATCAGAAACTTATAAAAGAATTGTAAATGAGGTAAATAAATTAGGATATAATTTAGACGAGGTTACTTTTTGGGAATAATGTTAAAATATAATTGAATAAAAATGTAGAAAAAAATCAAAAAAGGCAAATCAAAAGTGGTTTGTCTTTTTTATATGCAAAAGAAAAGGAGAAAAAATATGGGAATAGTAGACAAAGTAAGAGCTAAATTGATGAAAAAGAAAGAAATAGGTTTTGAGGAAAATACAGGACAATCAGAACCACCAGAAGAGTTTGAAATTATTTTTAGAAATCGAGATATTTATGCTATTCATTGTATAGAAAGAAAATGTCCATTTATAGTTATAAAAAATGATTTTTTTCCAACAGAAATTGATTTGGATTTTATTGATATGAATAAAGATCAATTTAACTATTATGAAAGTTTTTTTACATTTTCATCAATGATGAATAAAATAATTGAACTAGGAAAGATACAGGAAAATCAAAACAAAACAGAAAATGATTATTTAATTGAATACATGGAAAAAAGTAATGATATAGGATACAAAAAAATAATTGAACAAATGAAAGTATTTAAAATGCAGAAGAAACAATACAATGAAATTATAGATGATGTAAAAGAAGAGATTAAAGATAAAATATCCGAGTTATATGAAAAATATAAAGAAACAAATATTAATTTAGATACTAATAGAAATTATGATGAAATAAAAAATGATTTGATAATTACTACAGAATTTTTTAAAAAATATAATTATAGATTTTATAGAGAAATAGAATACAAAGAAGGTTGCATTTCTCATTGTGGTTATCCAGATTATATGTGGCAATCAGGAGTAGAACGGAACATATATAAGATTAGTTCCAATTCCTAATACAACCAATAGTATATTTGAATATAACCAATATGTTGGAGAACCAGAGATAGATAGCTATCAAATAAAATATGCAATAGTTTCTGAAAAAGAAAGACAGACAATATTAAATTATTGGAACGAATTTCAACTTGAAAATGAAATACAATTTGAAAAAGACTATATGGCATCAATTGCAGCACGAAGAAAATATGAACAAGAAAAAAATGAAGAAGAGGAGGAAGAGTAAAAATGAATAGATATGCAGAATTGAGAGAGAAACACCAAAAGGAGTTTGACAAATTCCCTATGAAATTTGCTTTTAGTGATAAGCAATTTAAAGAGGCAATGGAATCGCTTGGATTAACAGAAAATGATACAGATAAAATAATAGGTATAGGAGCAGGAGGTTTTATTAGAAAATCGGATTTAAAAGCATATACAGAAATGTGCCAGAGAACAGAAAAAGAAATGCAAGAAGCAATAGCCAATGATAAGACAGGAGAAGGCTTTATCAAAGAAATGTTTAAATATGAACTTGCAAATCACGAATATTGTATAACTTATGAATTAGATGATACTTTAGATGCACTAGGACTAACAATAGAAGAAATAAATAACAATCAAGCATTAAAACATGGACTGGAACTGGCAAGAAAAGAATATTTAAAATCGTATGAAAGAGAAGATGATGAAGAAGAGTACGAAGAAGAATAATTAAAATTATTTCAAAAAGTTTTCAAAATATGTTCATTGACGTATTAAATAGTGTGAGTTATTATTTTAGTATGCAAAAAAATATATAGATATTTGGGAAAAGGAACTAATGCCTTTTCTCTTTTTTGCATTAATGAGAGGAACAAAAGATAAATGAAAAATAATAAACTAAAGACAAAAATTATAAGTTTAATAATAGCCTTTGTAATAGCTGTTATATTATCTGGAATTATATCAATGATATTACACTTAATTTTTACAAAAGTGCCAGAAGAAATATTGAATATTACTCCAACGAAAATATTAAAAAGTCTAATAGAAAATAAAGAACATTTTGAAATGTTTATATTAACAATTATTTCATTTATGTTATTTGCATTACTTACAATATTCAAAGTTTTTGATTTAAAAGATTATAAGTCAAAAAATTATAAAGTAACAAATAACATAGAAATACCATTACCAGTTGGAGAAAGTCAAAACCAACAAGGTTCTGCGTGGTGGTTACCTAAAAAAGAACATTCAAAGGTATTCGGAGTAAATAGACTAGATTCTAAAAATTCAGAGATAAGAAAGATAATAAAAATTGTAAATGAAGAAAAAAGCTACATAGAAAGTAATAAAGACTATAAAGAAAGTGAAGAAAAAATAAATCCTATATTTGAAAGTGGAGGTCTTATAGTAGGAAAAAAAGATAAATTAATATGCACACCATATTTAAAAAATATTAAAGGAAAAATAAAAATACCATTACTAAATATTAGAAAAGTTGAAGATATTTACTATATAAAAGATGATTTACATAGTTTAACAGTACGGAGCAACTAGATCTGGAAAAACTCGTAATTTAGTTTTAGAAACTATAATGAATATAGGAATGTCGAAAGAACCACAAAATATGATAATTTCAGATCCTAAAGGAGAACTATATCAATATACGGCTAAAACATTAGAAAGATTAGGATATAAGGTATATACATTGGATTTTAAAACACCATTAAAAAGTTCTAAATATAATTTTTTACAACCAGTTATTGAAGCCTTTTCAAATCAGGATATACCAAAGGCTGTAAATTATTGCTCAGATATAGTAGAAAGCTTAGTTGGAGAAGTTGGAAACAGGGAAGCAATATGGATTAATGGGGAAAAATCAGTCGAAAAAGCTGGAATAATGTCAGTTGTTATGGGAAACAAAGAACATAAAGAATATCAAAATTTACCTAATGCCTATAATTTTATTTCAAAAATGTGTGCAGAGCAAAGTGATAAAACAATGTTAATGGATACATATTTAGATACATTGCCAGAAGATCATCCAGCAGTAGCAAGCTTTGCTGCAGCAAGAATTGCACCAAGTAAAACTCGTGCAAGTTTTTTTACATCAGCATTGGCAACACTAAGTATTTTTATGGATAGTTATGTAGCCAGTATGATTAGTGAATCAGAGATTGATTTAAATAAATTTAATGAAGAAAAATCGGTATTATATATGATTTTGCCAGATGAAAAAACAACATTTTATTCATTATGTAGTTTATTTGTAAATCAAGTATATACAAAATTAGTAGAACTAGCAGATAACAAAGGTGGAAGATTAAAAATAAAAACTAACTTTATTCTTGATGAATTTGGAAATTTTAGTGCTATACCTAATTTTCGGAGGTTTCCTAACAGTTGGTGGAGGCAGACGGAATAAGATTTAATTTGTTTGTTCAGAGCTTTAGCCAATTAAATGAAAAATATGGTGATAATACAGCTCAAAACATTTTAGATAATTGTTATGTTTGGAATTATTTAAAAACAAGTAATGAAGTAACAGCAGAAAAAATTTCAAAAAAATTACGGAAGTTATACTACAACAAGTTGGAGTGAAAGTAATTCATCATCTGGTGGACCAGTAAATAAATCAAATTCAATGAATTTAATACAAAGACCTTTATTAACAACAGATGAAATATTAAGAATAGAAAGACCATATTTGTTAGTAATGTGCAGCGGCTTATCTCCAGCAATGACTTATTCTCCAGATTTAAGTAAATGGAAATTTAATGAGATTTTAGGACTTGGAAATAAAGAGTGGAATACAAAAGTTAGAGAATATAGGGAAAACCATAGAAAGATTAGAAAAATCAAACCATTGCAATTATGGAACATAGCAGAACAAACAAAAGAGTTTAAAGAAATACTAGAACGAAATGAAATGATTGAAGAAAAAGAAAGAAGAATGAAAAATTTGAATTTTAAAAGTAAATTATGATGGAGGATTTGAAAATGAAAAAACTAAAAAAAGCAATTTTAGGAATTATTCCTATACTTACTATGTTTGCAACAAAAGTAAATGCAGCAGATGTTGTATCAGAAGTACAAGGAGGAGGTAATATTCAAAGCAGTAAATTAGGACAAGGACTATTAAATATAGTAAGAGATATTACTGGAACAATGCAATGGATTTTACCTATTACAGGAGTATGCTTTATATTATTTTATGTATTTAAAATAATGACTGGAGATGAACAAGATCAACAAAGATACAAAAAATCAATTATAAAAGTTTTAGTTTGTATTGTAATAGGACTATTAGCAGTAACGATAGTAAATCTTATTTCAAGATATTTTTAAATGGAGGTAAAAAGCAAATGGAGAATACAGAAAAGTTAGAAAAAAGACTTGAAGACTTGCAAAAAGAAAGAAATGAAAAACTAAAAAAAGATAAAAAAATAATTGAAGAAATGATGACAAATGAACAAAAAAGGTTACAGTCAGAAAAAGAAAGAAAAAAATTAAAAGATGAAGAAGAAAAGATACAAGCAAATTTTTCAGACAAACTTGGTATAAATATATCTCAAAGTAAGAAATTATTAGGATTCATAAAAAGGTATGTATTAATTGGAATTGTAACAGGTGTACCAGGAATAGCCTTAAGTTATTTATGGGATAAATGGCAAGAAAATAAAATGTTAAAAGATTTGTATGATAAAAATATTGAAAAGGTAGCAAATCCTAATAATAGAGAACTTGCAAAAGAATATGAATTTTTAAGACGCAAATTTTATAAGGCTTATGATATAGACAAAATTGAACGATTAGTAGGAACATCAGAAGAAATTGAACAATTAAAGAATGATAAAAAAATGTTAGAAAAATTGAATGAGGAAATAAGGAAATATAGTAATGAATATGAAAAAAATTTAGATACTTATATAGAAAATCAAATTATTAACGAAACTAAACAAACAGAAGAAGTAATAGAAGATGAAGAAGAATTAGAAATACGGAGAAAAAATTTCTACAAAATAAAAGGAGAGTAGTGAAGTGGCAGCTTTAATTGCAACTATAATTGTGTATTTGTTAGGGTGGATTTCGGAAGCAATATTAAATTGGCTATCTGGTGTTTATACATCAATGTTTTATTTAGCATTTGCGATAGAAATTTCATTTAGAGATATAGCAACAAATTTTAGTATATCAGGACTATATAATGCAATTTATATTGTAGCAATAGCAGTTTTGGTAATGTTTTTTGTAAAGAAAATGATAGAAACATATATGACTTGGACAAATCGGAGATCCAGAAGATAATCCACTCAATGTTTTAATAGGCTTTATGAAAGCATTAATTGTAATGGTTTGTTTTGGATTTATATATACACAATTTGTAAACATATTCTATGGAATATATAATAATTTACTTATTGGTATGACAGGAAGTTTAGATGCAGTAGTTCCAGAATATAAAAATCTAGGACTTAATGTATTTGGAGCTTTTTTATATTTAGTAATAGCTGTTCAATTAGCACTATTATATTTTCAATTTTTAACAAGAGGATTTGAAATGCTTATTTTAAGACTAGGAATACCATTTGCTAGTATTGGATTATTAAATGCTAATCAAGGAGCTTTTAAGGGATATATTCAAAAATTTATAAATAATGCTTTTACCATAATAATACAACTTTTGTTAGTTCAATTTTCTATTTTATTATTAAATGGAGGACATTTTGTACTTGCATTTACATCTTCAAGTATAGCATTAAGAACACCACAAATGCTACAAGAATTTATGATAAGTAGTGGTGGAGGAAGTACAAGTGGAAAAGTAAATACAGTAAGCAGAGTAGTAACAATGTTTAGAAGTGGAGTAAGTAAAGGTAAATAGAAAGGCAGTAGAATATGGAAACAATATATTATATAACCAATTTTTTAGGTATATTTGCAGGGATATGTTGTACGGCAATGATTGTATTTGCTGTATTTAAAATAATGACTGGTGACGAAACAGAAATAAAGAAATATCAAGTTAGAATAAAAAACGGATTATTAGCATTGATTTTAATTATTTGTATAGGAACAATTAGAGATACAGTTTTAAGATATTTCCCTTATGTTCAAAGTAGCGAAGCAATAGGAGATTTTTCACAGATTCAAGTATCTTTGACAGATGGTGCATTAACAGATAATTATAAAGATGTTCAAGGAAGAAATGTTATAAGAGTTGATGGAAATTACTATGTAAATACAGGAGAAAAGCTAATAAATATTGGTGGATTTTGGGATTCATATAAAATTTGGTGTTCTGTTTATAAATTATATGATGAGTGTCAAGGGGTGACCAAAGGAGCGATGGCAGATGATATTTACTATTTATCATGGGAAGGAAAAAAACTAAACGGAGTGTCAAAAGGATTTTTAATGCCAGCTAATGTCAAAGGAACAGTAAAAGATGATGATGATTTCAAAGAATTAATGGGAAGTTGGCTAACAGAAAAATACCAACAATTTGAATGGATTAGTTAGGAGAAAAGAAAAATGAATGAAGAAAAATATCAAGTACAAATACCAGCAAATGTAAAGGTAAGAACAGAGTTGATAAATGGAATTGGAATAAAAGAACTTATAACAACAGGAATTGTAGGAATAATCTGTTTAGCTATTGATGTTCCAATATATTTAATATCACAAAATTATTTGATATGTTTAATATTTTTTGGAATCATAACAGGATTTACATTTTTAGCGGTAATGAAAGATAAAAATAATGGTTGTATTGCTAGTTTAATTGCAAATATGTATAAGTACATAAAAGGTCAAAAATTTTATGAATATGTATTAAGGGAGAAAAAAGGAAATGATTAATAAGGTTTTTAAGAAAAAGTTACCAATATCAGCAAATAAATTTTTAAATATAAAAGATATTCAAGGAAACTTTTTATATACAACAGACGGAAAAGTTTTAGCCTATTTAAAAATATATCCTAAGAATTGCAAATTGATGAGTAAAGAAGAACAGAAAAATCATTCAAATATATTAACGAGAAATTTTGCTAGTGAACTGAAACCTTTTAAATTATATTTTACAAATAGACCAGTAAATTTACAAAAAAATCAAGACTATCAAGCAATGTTAATGGATAAGGAAAAAAATGCTCTTAAATTTAGTTTACAAGGAAAAAGAAGTAGAAGTTTTGGTAATTTGTCTGTAAGAGGAAAAGCATTAGAAAGTGAAATATATTTAATGATTTGGGGAGAAAACACAGAATATGTAGAACAAGAACTTTTGAAAAGATTAAATGATTTAAAAATGAAATTTACTAATAGTGGTTATAGAACTGAAATTTTAGAAGAAAGACTAATTATACAATTAGTTAATAGTTATACTAATCCAGATGTTGCTTATATAGAAAATCAAAATTATATACAAACACCATTAGAAGTAATTTAAAATATACAAATGAAAGGATAAGATAATGAAAGCAAAAGATATTGAAACAATGCCAGTAAATCAGGAATTACTTGCTCTTATTGCACCACAGGGAATAGAAATAAAGTCAAATAGAGTTCAGATGGGAGAATTTTTATCTAAGATTCAATACATATCTGGTTATCCATCAAGAGTAAATATTGGTTGGTTATTAAGTTTAAAAGATATTCCTAACACTATAGTTAGCTTAGTTATAACACCTATTGAAGATGTACAAGGGTTTGTTGAAGGTGTTTCAAAAGGAATTACAACAGATAAAAATACATACAATACAACTCAAAATGAGTTTTTAAGAACACAAGCAGAGTATAAAATTGCAAGTGCAGAAACTATGATAAGAGAAATTACAATAGATAATATACCATATATAAATTTATCATTTTTGGCAAAAACAAATGGAGATACTGAAAATAATTTTATAGAAAATATGAGAATAGTAAAAAACAAAATTGCTGGAATGGGATTAAAAGTGAGATTACCAGCTTTTCAACAAGAACTTGCATTAAAACAAGCAAGTCCTTATGATACATGTTATGAGAAAATAACTGAAATTTCAAATAAACAAATGTCTTTAGCAGCATTATTTAAGGGATTACCTTTTAGTCGGAAGTGGTTTGATTGATGAAAAAGGTTACTATTTAGGAACAGATGAAGATGGTAGAGCAATTATATTAGACACTTTTTTGAAAACGTCAGATAGACCTAACTCAAACATAACAATAAGTGGAGCTAGTGGAAGTGGCAAGTCTTATTTAGCAAAGAAAATAATGTTAAATGAATGGATGAATGGTTGTAAATTTTATATTTTAGATCCCGAATCGGAGTACAAAGCAATGTGCAAAGAAATTGGAGGAAAGTGGATTGATTGTAGTGGAGGAAAAGGAAAAAATGTAGGAAGAATAAATCCATTACAAGTAAATAAATTGCCTAATAACATTGAAGATGATAATGAAGAATATAATAGTACAAAATCAGCATTAGCATTGCATTTAGATTTTTTAACAACTTTTTTTACTTTATATTTTCCAGAAATAACAAGTTTTCAAATGAGTTTGCTTATGGAAACATTAGAAGAACTATATAAAAAGTTTGGAATTGACTATGATACAAATATAAATTCAATCCCAAGAAATAAATTTCCAATTATGAAAGATTTATATGAATTATTAGAAACAAAAGTTAATAACACAGAAACAAAACATAAAGATGAAATTGAAATAGTTAGAAGTATTATAAGGAGCTTAGCAATAGGACATAATGCAGAAATATTTAATGGATATACAACAATTGAAGAAGATAATGATTTTGTATGTTTAGATATTTATTCACTACAAGGAGCGTCAAGTAACATTAAAAGTTGCCAATATTTGAACATGCTTAGATATTGCGAAGATATGGCATTTAAAAATAGAGAAGAAAAATGCTATGTGGTATGTGATGAAGCATATTTATTAATTGATAAAAAAGTTCCACAAGCATTAGAATTTATGAGAAATTTCAGCAAGAGATGCAGAAAATATGAATGTGGATTAATAACTATATCACAAAATATTTTAGACTTTTTAGCAGAAGAAATAAAACAATATGGACAAGCAATATTAGACAATTCAACTTATAAATTTTTCTTTGGAACTGATCGGACAGGACTTAGAGGAAATAGTTAGAATATATAATTTGAATACAGAAGAAAAAACTATATTATCTCAAAAAGACAGAGGGCGTGGACTAATGTTTGTTGGACCAGGTCATAGTTTAATAAATGTAAAAGCAGAAGAATGGGAGAAAGAGTATTTAATAGGTGGTGGAAAATAGATGCCAGATAATAGAAATGAAGTATTGGAGTTAGGAAAAACAGCATTCTCTTTATTATCATTTAAAATTAAAATGATAATAATTGGAGTTGTTGCAATTCTCCTTATTGTTGTTATTTTTCCAGTTGTAGCATTAATGACCTTTTCTTCTGAAAATAATAAAAATATAAATCAAAAGAATGGTGGAAATGATACAGGTAGTTCAATAGTTGTAAATGAAGTAGTAGAAGGACTAAAAAAGTATCAAGGTGCAACATTTCCTATGCCATTTGAAAATTGGAATAGTGAAAAAGATGTTGTAACATCAAAATTTAGTAATAATAGAACTATTATAGTAAATGGACAATTGCAAAGTAGAGCTCATACTGGAATAGATTTAGTTGTAATATCAATATCAGAACCTAAAATATGTGCGGTATCTTCAGGAAAGGTAGTTGTTGCGAAAGCTGGACAAACAGGATATGGAAATTATGTTGTAATAGAGCATAATTCGGAAGACGGAACAACATTTTATACTTTATATGGACACATGAAACAAGGTTCATTAATGGTTGCAGAAGGTACAGATGTAAAAGTTGGACAAGTATTAGGAATAATGGGGGCTACAGGAAATAGTACAGGAGCACATCTACATTTTGAAATAAGAATCAATAAAAATAGTAGTAGTAATGCGGTTGATCCATATACATATTTATTTGGAAATTAAGGAGGAGTTTATGAACAATAAGGGAGAATTGAAAAAACAAGTAATTATTTTAAGCTTTATATTGATATTAGTAATTATTGTAGCAATAATATTGAACTTTGGAAAAGATAAAAATATTATCAATAATATTACTACAGATAATAGTATTACAACAGAAGACACGAATATAAATTCAAAGGATACAATACTCAATAATTTAAAGGGATTACTGGAAGAATCAACAGAAGAATATGAACAAGATGAAACGCAAGGAACAACAGAAAATAGAATTATAACTCAAAATGGAGAAACGATAATTGTAAGAGAATGATTTTAGAGGTATGAAAATTATGGACGAAATAAAAAAATATAAAAAGTATATTTATATATCAAAAGAAATTCAAGTAGAATTGGAAAACTATTGTCAAGAAAATAATATTACAATAGTTACTAGATTTATAAATGAATATAATTTTGAAAAATTTATGCAGACAGAATTACGAAATTTGAATAGTATTGATTATTTAATTATAGACTTACAAGCAATTGAAAAGTTAACACAAGAAGATGAGATAGTATCAAAAATTACACTTATAAGAAAAATGTATAATTTGAGAATAATTATTTTGGCTAAAGGATACAAATTTGGAAATATGTTACTTGGAAAAATATTTAATTTAGGGATTTACAATATTATTACTGCTACAGAAGAAAACAAGTATAAGGAAGAATTAGAAAAAGTATTTAGTCAAGAGGGAATGAGTTTTGGAAATTCTATAAAATATAAGCTGGATAATCAAATTATTTCTATAAATCAAACAACTAAGTTAGTAAAAGAAAATTATATAAGAGTAAAACAAACAGTAAGTATAGGAGTAGTAGGAACTGAAAAACATATAGGAGCAACTACGTTAGCATTAAACTTGGCTAAATATTTAAGTGAATTAACTAATATTAAGACATGTTATATAGAGAATAATAATCACAATTCTATAATTAATTTAATTGATAATAAAGAAGCTATATATGTTGAAAATTCAGATAAAATAACATTTAAAGGTTTAGATATGTTTTTGAAGCCTAAAAATATGTCAGACATATTAACAAACGATTATAATTTTTTTATTTACGATTATGGAGCATTAAATGAAATAAGCGAAGAAGAAAAGATGTCATTTTTAACAAGAGATTTAAAAATTGTGGTTTCTGGAAATAAGATTTGGGAAATTCCTAATTTAATAAAATGTTTTCAAATAATAGGCGAAGACATCAATACATATTTAGTATTTAATTTTGCTAAAGAGAGCGAAAAAGAAGCCTTTAGAATAAGTTTGGGAGATTTTTGGAAAGAAAGAGCAATATATTCTGAAAATGTAACAGATCCATTTGAAGTAAAAAACAGATATTTTTTTGAAACTATTTTAAAACCATATTTATTAAATTCTGATATACAAGAAAAGAGAAAAAGATTTAATTGGTTCAAAAGAAAAAATAAGAGGTAATGCTATGAAGAGAAAATCATTATATGATATTGCAATGGAAAGAAAAGATAAAACATCAGGAGTGCAAGAACAAATTGTAATTGAGAGAAAAAGGACAGTTTTATTAGTAATAGTAGATATTATTGAAAAAATACTAAAATTATTATTTTATATTGTGTTATTTATTTTGGTAACAATAGGAGCAACAGTTTTGATAAATAGCGAATTACGATGGCAATTAATAAATATTATAAAAACAATTTTATAATGGAGAAAAAATGTTTGAAAATTTATATGAAGAATTAAAAGAAAAAGCAATTAATGAGTATAATGGATATGATGAGTATATGCGTTATTTTTTAGGAAGAGAAGATTATGAACAAGAGCCAGTTGTATGGTATTTGTTTAATTATATATATGAGTATATAGAAAATGATGAGGCAATGCAAGTAATAATTCCTTTGTTCGAAAAAGATTTTCCAGGATACATTGACAATATTATAAAGGAAAATTCTAAAAGTTTATATATATTAGAGCATAAAGAGGAATATTTGAAATTAGGTAAATTATTAAGTGATGCTTTTGATGGCAAATTTCAGCTAGAAAATTTGGAAGAATCAAAATTTGATGAAAGAAAAGAAGAAGAAAAAATATGTGCATCTTTGGAATTATTGAATGAAGAATATCAAAATTTAAAGAATAAAAAGTACAATATTAAACAATTGTTTAATGGAGAAAGAAAAAGAGATTTTATAAAACTCAATGAAATATCACAAAAAATAGTAAACCAGAAAAATAATTTAGAACAGATAAAATCAAAAATCAGTTTATTAGATGAAGAATATAATGTCGAAAAAATTGAAATAGATAAAATGAAGAATGAAATTCAAAATATTTCTGATAAATTAAATTTTAATTTTGAAAGTGAAATTGAAAAAATGATTTCAGATAACTATTACTTAGGTACATCTTATAATTTAGAGGGAATTTTATATAATTTTGAAAGCAATAAAGATGAGTATATTGAACAAAATGGAAAGTTGAATAGAGTAAAAGAGTTTATGTCTTTTAAAGATAAAAGTATTACAGAGAATTCTGAAACTAATTGTGAAGATGATGAAGAAGTAATGGAAAATTAAAAAAAATGGTTTAAAGAATGACTAGGAAATTTGCTTGACATTAGTAATAAAATATTGTAAAATGAATATAATAATAGTAGTTGCAATTTAATTGCAAAGCAGGTGCGACTGCCACAATAACCTAAAAAACATGGAAAGGTATAGCCTTTCAAAGTCGGTTAGGCGACTGGAAATCCTAAAATTCGTGGTAGAGTATAGCTCTACAAAGTTGATTAGGCAACGGAAAAATCGTACATTAAGGGAGAGGGATTAAGGTACTGCGGTACGAAAATACTCTCCCTTTAGATTTTTTAGAAAGGAATAATATCTCATGAGAAATTTTTTAGCACAAAAAGAATTTATAGATATAATAGCTAAAAGTCAAAAGGAATTTGAAAAAAATTTAAAAAATAAAAAATTGATGTTTATATATGAAAATAAAGATAGAACAATAGATCAAGAAGAGATATTTTTTCCAACAACATCGTTTTATCATTTAACAGGTATCAAGGCTTATGATTCAAAGAATAAATTATTAAATAGTTATAAATTTTATGAACTTTTACAAGCAGGAGGAATTGATGAATCAAAATTGGAGGTAAAAGATAAAACAACATATTATAAATTAGAAGTATTACCACAATTAATGAAACTTGATAGAATGGCAAGTATGATAGGGAATTTTACAGGTCATAGTTTACTTTTACAAACCAATAAACTAATAGGAAATGTAAATGCTTGTATGGGATTTATAAAAAATGAACAAAATGTGTATGTTCCAAATACTGCATTAAAGAAAGACATCAGAGATATAGCAGATGATAGAAAAAAGATTATAGCAGTATTAAAAAAGGATATAAATGAAAAGTTGTATAAGAATATTACATATTTAAAACAAAAATATCAGATTATAGATATATTGAAAAATCAAGATATTAATGAAAAAATAGATATAAATAAGATATATTCAGATGATAAATTTATAGATAAAGAAATATGTCAATTTATGATTAATAAAGAAAATAAACAATAAATTTCAAAAATGGTTCAAAAAGCATTCATTGACATATAAAAAATAATAGATTAGAATTTTAGTATAAAAAATTGTGAGCAAAAGTCAGTTATTATAGCTGGCTTTTTTTCTATGCTCAAGAAAGGAAGAAAATATGCCAGATTTATGTAAAAATATAGTAAGAGCACCTAAAGAAGTGCTAGAAGACTTATATGATGGTCAAAAAGTAACATTTGAAAAATTAATACCAATGCCAAAATCATTAAATCTTACAGAAGGAACTATTACAGATACAGCAATAGCTTATGCAATGAGTAAAAAAGCACCAAGTGAATTTACAAGATTGAAGAATGAATTTGAAAAAATAAAAATTAGTTATCATGGAAACTTATGGAATAAATATAAAGAACATTGCACTTTTGAGAATATAGAAAAATTGGAGCAAAGTGCAAAGAGATATATTCCAGAAGATGATGAGAAAAAGCTAGGAATAAAGGGACTATATGAACTAGGAAACTTATATATTGACAATATATTAAAATATGGAAGTGCAACATGGTATGACTGGTGTTGTAAAAATTGGGGAACAAAATGGAATGCAATGGATAGTGAAGGAACACCAGAAGAAGGAGAAATTAGTTTTTTTACAGCTTGGGAAGAACCTTTACCAATAATAAAGAAATTGTTTGAAAAACATGAGAATAAAGAAATTGAATGGTACTTTGAAGGAGAAGGTTGTGAATATCATGGAAGATATTATTCAGACGGAAATGGGAATATAAAGAAAGAATCTCATGAAATAAATTATGAGGAAGAACAATAATACAAAAGAAAGTAGGAGGAACAGACAATGGGACAATATTATATTGTTGCAAATATAGATAAAAAGGAATATATGAGATCAAATGGCGGAGTTAAACTTATGGAATGGTCTTATAATAGAAACGATTTGATTTTAAACCTAATGAATAAACTTGCAAACGAATGGAAGGGAGATAGAGTTTATATAGTTGGTGATTATGCTTTGAGTAGTGATAGAATAGACAAAGAAAAGCAACCAGCAGAAAAAGACTATGATTATGACATATTAGAAAAGTTAGAAAAAGAACTAGGTATTTATAATCAAAAAGAAAATGGCTACTATAAAACTTTATATAGCTTTGCAAGTGATAATTTTAAAGAATTAGGAGTAAAAGAATTAAATAAGGAAGAATATAAATATATTTATAATCATAAAAGAAAAGAATTTATTGATTTAAGACATTGCCCATTAGCATGGTTGTATAAAGAAAAACAAAAATATAATGTGGTAACAATAGCACCAATTTCATTGTTGTTGGCACTTGGAAATGGAATGGGTGGAGGAGATTATTTTGGAAATAACAATGAATTGGTTGGAAAATATATAGCAGATATTGAAAACTTAGAAATTACAAAAGAGCCGTTAAATATTGGATATAAAGAATTTAGACCAGAATTTTATGAATGGATATACATTCCATACACAGAAATAGATAAAGAAATAGAAGTTGATAAAAATAGAAGAAAAATTGCAACTTCTATATTAGATTATATAAATAAGTATGGAAATGGACAATACAATTTAGGAACAACAGTTAAAAATAAAGACAATAGAATTTCTACATTGGCTATATCTATAGAAAATAATAATGCACAAGTAGAAAAAAGAATTTTGAAAAGTATTATAGAAAATAATAATGAAGTAGAAATACAGAATATAGGGAAAGAACTGTTAAAGAAAATAGATGAATGTATGTTTGAGCAAGTTACAAGAAGTTGCAAATTTGAATTAGATGCAAAATTAGAAAATGATGTAAGCGAAGATCAATTTATAAATGAAATGTATAAAAAAATAGTTGAAAAATTAAAATTAGATAATGTCAAAGATATAAAAACCATAAATAAGAAAACTGAAATTATATTTGAATCTTCAGAAAAATTAGATATAGAAAGTAACGGAAAAGACAGTATGGATGACTATATAAAGAATAGTAAATTAATTAAGGAAAATAGTCAAAGTCAAGAAAATATAAGTAAAGATAAGTTAAAAGAAGAAATAATCAAAGAAGAAGAGGAGGTACTATAGTTATGAAGAAAAAATTTGTTTTTAGTATAATTATAGTGTCAGTAATTGTAATAATTTTAGCAAGTGGGATTATAAATAAAAGTTATGCAAGTGAAGAAATTAAACAACAAAAATATTCAATAACAGAAAATGAAGAGCAGAAATTTTTAACTAATATTTATAATACCGAAACAGAAACATTAAAAATAAAAAGTATAAACAAAGAAGAAACAGACCAAAATTATATTAGCAAGGAAAAAAGCAAAACAGAAATTTTAGATAATTCAAATGAACTGTACATTAGAAATTATTTTGGAAATAGTGAGAATTTTGATGATGGCGAGTATAAAGGCACGTTAGTTATATCTAATATTGATATACAAAACATAAATAATGGATATTATGAAAAAATAGATGAAAAGAAATTAAACTTTAACAATTATAATGATAATGATTTAAACAATATATCAAAAGAAATAACAATAGATAATGTAAAATATTATCTAATAAATGTAGAGTGGGAAGCAGAGCAGGTACAAAATATTGATGGAGAGGATGTACCATTAACATATAAAGGTACTCAAATTTATCAAACAATAAAAAAGGTAAAGAATCCAGATACATATAAAGTAACAGTTACATATTCAGGAAATGTTGAAAAAATCAATAAGATATATAATTATACTGTTATATATGAAGAAAAAATAGAAGATTATGAAGAGTTAAACGAAAAAAATATTACGCCAATTTTCATTATAATATCTGGTGTTGGGTTAGTTGCTGTAATAGCAATAATCATTAATAATAAAAATACATACATATATAGTAAAATACACAATGGATTTAAACTTATTAAAAGAGAAAAGTTGAATAATAAGAAACTTATAGTAGATATTTCAAATTGCAGAAATAAAAGTGATAGTAATATTTATGCCATAAAATTAAATTCTGCTGCTTTTAAAAAATTAAAAGGAAGAACAATAAGTATTGTGTTAGAAAATAAGAAAAAAGACTTAGTTATATGGAATGACTATTATGAAATAAAAATGTAATTTCAAAAATGTTTCAAAATATGTTCATTGACGCATATAAATATAAGTGATAATATTTTAATATCAAAAATTGTAAATGAGGCGATAATTGGTTGGAAAACTAATTGTTGCCTTATTTTTATGGAGGAAAATATGGTAAAGAAAATTTTAAAATATGTTTCAATAATTCTTATAACAATTGTTTTATTAATGTTAGCACTTGTATTTAGACCAGATAAAAATGGAAGCAACGAAAATAAATTAGAAAATATAACAGTTGATGAGCAGGTGGAGAAAGTATTATCAATAGATGAAAATGACAAAAATATTATTGGTTATATTTCAATTAATGAATTAGGAATACAGAATGCACCAATAGCAGATGGAACAGACAATAAAACAATAGGAAAATATGTAGGTCATTTTAAAAATAGCAGTTATCTAAATGGAAATGTATGTTTATGTTCTCATAATAGAGGAAGCAAAGCAGCTTTTTTTCAAAATTTAAAAGATGCTAAAAAAGAAATGAGAATTGAGTATAGGACTAAATATGAAACTAAAACATACTTGATAAAAGAAATAAATGAAATTGATGAAACAGATTTAAGTATATTAAACTCAACAAAAGAAGATAGAATAACACTAATCACTTGTATAGCAAATCAAAAATCAAAAAGATTATGTATTATTGGAATAGGAGAATAGAATGAAAAGGAATTTTGAAATTTGGATTGATAAGTATTTAAAAGAAAAAAATATTGATATAACGGAAGAATTTGAAGTTGAACACAATAAAAAGAAATATACATTTTCAATTGGAAAAGTTGTGGATTTTATAAAATTAATAGATGTAAAAGAGCAAAGTCATATAAAAAGCATGATAGAAACAATAGATAAAACAAATGGAAATGTTGTAGATTATTTCAAATGTTTATCAGCAGCAATAATAAATACATATAAAGTTGAGAATATAGAAGAAAATGAGGAAACTATGTAAAATTTATATAGATTCAAATTTTTTGAAAGGAGGACCAATAAAATGAATGTGTCAGTAAAACATGTAAATCTAACAAATGATAGCAACAATATTACAAAAGCAATAGCAACTATTTGTATAGATGAATCTTTTAATGTGGAAGGTGTAACAGTTAAAAGAAGTAAGGAAGACAATCTATATGTTCAACTCCCACAAAGATCATATTATGATAAAGAAACACAAGAAAAAAGGTATAAAGATGCTTGTTATCCTACTAATAAAGAAACAAGAGAAGAAATATCAAAAATTGTTTTAGCTGCGTATAATGAAAAGTTAAAAGAACATGAAGAAAATGTGCAAAAAAAAGCTAAAAATTCATTAAAAAATGCAAAATCAAAAGATGAAGAACCCGAAGAAGAGGAAACTTTATAATTAATAAATCTATTATAAGCAAAAATTTTCAAAAGGGTGGACGTTTTACATATTAAACGGTATAATGTGGATAGAAGGAGATGATCTTATGAAAAAGAAAATCTTAATTATATCTACAATAATATTAGTAATTGTAATAGGCTTAATAGGTTTATTTGTTTTTTATAAAGTACAACAAAAGGAAAAGACAGTAGAAGTATCAAAAATAAATGATACTGAAATTACAGAAGAAAAAATAGTTGAAGAAACAAAAGATGAAAATGCTAGCAATAATGAGCTAATACAAAATACAAATGAAGAAGTTAAAGAAAAAACAGAAGAAAAACAAGAAAGTCAAGAAACAAAAGAACAGAAAGAAACAAATGAAAAAAATAATCAGGAAACAAAAGAAAAAGTAAATACAGAAACACAAAAGATAAAAGAAAATAATAATTCAAATAAGAATAATAGTAATAACCAACAAACAACAAATCAAGTAACAAATTCTAAAATAGAAACACCTAAACAAGAAGAAAAACAACCAGAAATCACTAAAACAGAACCGGCAAAAATAGATTTATCAAAATATGATAGATACGAAAATGCACTTAATGGTGGATATAAAGCCTATAAGAAAAGTGATAGTGAAATGAATAAATTAAGAGAACTAATTGAAAGTTGTATCAAAGAATATGGATATACTAATGTTAAAATAGTTCAAAGTAGTTCTATCATAAATAATACACAAAGTTTTACTGCCAATAAAACAAATGTTAGCAATAAAGTGTATGATAGCGAAGATTTTACTATCTACTATTATGCAGAAACAGAATACCATATAGCATCAAATGGAACAGAATCAGTATTTCAAAATAGATCATATATAAAAGTAAAATAAAATTTCAAAAATGTTTCAAAAAGTATTCATTGACTGATAAAATATAAGGTGTTAAAATTTTAATATGTAAAAATATAAGTATAAAAAGAAATTAGCAAATTCCCCTTATTGCTAGTTTCTTTTTTTATGCTTAATTAAAATTAAAGGAGGTATGCCTAAATGGTTAAATCAAAACAAAAAATAATGGCTACTTTTCTATTAGTATTGGTAATATTGACAAATGTGTTACCAGTTGGAGTAAGCTTTGCTGCTAATCAAGGAGATTCAGTAGGAATAACAAGTGTAGGAAGAGTACCATATCATTTAAAAAGTCATGCTTTACCAAGCGGTGGCTATGTAAAAACAAGTCTGGCAGGGTACTATGAAAATGGTAATTTTTATCCAGCATATTGTTTAAATAAAAATTTAGCAGGGGTTGATGAATCACTAGAATATAGTGTAACATTAACAGAAATACTAAGTAATCAAGAAACTTATAATAAAGTTTGGAGAACGGTAGTTGCTGGTTATCCATATAATTCTCCAGAAAGTTTAGGAGTAAGTAGCTGGGAATATGCTTATCAAGCAACAAAGATGGCAGTATATTGTGCATTAGGACAATGTAATCCAAGTGATTTTTATGCTAATGATGAAATTGGACAATCAATAGTAAACTTAATTCAAAGATTAGCTAATGAGGGAGAAAATGGTTCAACAACATACAGAACACCAGTTGCAAATATAAATAAATCAGGAAATATGATATTAAATGGGGAATATTATATTCAAAATTATACAATTAGTTCAAATGTGGATATATCTAGCTATGATATTGCTATGGCTAATTTTCCAAATGAAACGAAAATAACTAATACATCTGGAAATGAGCAAAATACATTTAATAATGGAGAAGTATTTCAGTTAAAAATCCCAAAAGATATTGTTGAAACACAAGATATTAATGGAAAATTAAGAGTAGATGTAAATGCAAAATCTTATGCAGTATTTTACTCAACAAGTTATAATCCAAGTTTACAAGATTATGTAATAACGGGAGATCCGATAGCATTAACAAGTGCAAGAACAGATGTGCAACTAAAGGCTAATACAGCAAGTATAAAAATTAAAAAAATAGATACAGATACAAAACAACCTATAAAAGATACTATTTATGAATTATCAAAAGCAGATGGAACAGTTATAGGAAGAGCTACAACAGATAGTACAGGAAATCTAACATTTTATGATTTATATCAAAATGATTATGTTTTAAAAGAAATAAAAAGTAATGATGATTATGTAATATCACAAGAAAAGGTTAATATAAAAGCAAAATACAATAAGGTAACAGAATTAACATTAGAAAACAAACATAAAACAGGAAATTTAAAGGTCTATAAAGTTGATAAAGATAATCATAAGATTAGCTTAGGAAATGTAGAATTTGATTTGTATAGTGAAGAATTTAAAAAAGTCATAGGAACTTATAGAACAAATGTAGATGGAGAAATAAAAGTAGAAGGTCTTAGAACAGGAAATTATAAATGGATTGAAAAGACTACAAATAAATATTATAACTTAGGAGAAGATACAGAAGTTAAAGTTGAATGGGAAAAAACAAATGAATCATTGATAGAAAATGAACTAAAAAAAGGACAAATTAGAGTAATAAAAATTGATTTAGACAATAATGAAGTAAAATTAAAAGGTGTAAAATTTAATGTTTTAGATGAAAAAAATAATGTGTTAGAAACAATTATTACAAATGATGAAGGAGAAGCAATAACATCAAAATATCCAGTAAGAGATTTTGAAAAATTAACATTGCAAGAAGTAGAAACAAAAGAAAATTATAAGCTAAATAACGAAAAACAAACTATAACATTAGAAGCAAATCAAATAAAAGATATTACATTTAAAAATGAAAAGAAAAAAGGACAAATAAAAGTAATAAAAGTTGACTTAGATAATAATGAAATAAAATTAAAAGATGTTGAATTTAAAGTATATGATGAAAAAGGAAATGTTGTAGATACCTTGAAAACAGATGAAAATGGAGAAGCAACAACAAAGAGATTGCCAATAGACCAAGTATATACAGTTCAAGAAACTAAAACTGGAGAAAATTACGTATTAAATGAAGAAACACAAAAGGTAGTTTTAAAAGAAGATCAAATAACTAATATTACATTTGAAAATGAAAAGAAAAAAGGACAAATAAAAGTAGTAAAAGTTGATAAAGATAACAATGAGGTAAAATTAAAAGATGTTGAATTTAAAGTATATGATGAAAAAGGAAATATTGTAGATACTTTGAAAACAGATGAAAATGGAGAAGCAATAACAAAAAGATTACCAATAGATCAAGAATATACAATTCAAGAAACAAAAACGTTAGAAAAATATGTATTAAATGAAACAGTGCAAAAAGTAACATTAAAACAAGACGAAATTACAAATATTCAATTTGAAAATGAAAAAATAAAAGGAAAAATTGAAATTATAAAAGTATCTGCTGATGATAATAAATTAACAGGAGAAAAAGCAGGCACAAAACTAGATGGAGCAGTATTTGATATATATAATGAAAGTGATGAAATTGTTGATGTAATAACAATAAATGAAGGAATAGGAACAAGTAAATTATTAGAAAAAGGAAAATATTTTATACAAGAAGAAACAAGTGGGTCTGATAATTACTTATTAAATACTGAAAAATATCCAATAGAAATAACAGAACATTTAAAAACTATACCTATTACAATAAAAAATAATAGTGTTGATATTGGATTAGATATTGATAAAAATGGTGTAGTACAAGCACAACCTAATGATGAAATAAAATATGGCTTTAATTCGTTAAAAAACACATCAAATGTATCATTGGATAATTTCACTTGGACAGATAATTTACCTTATGACTATGTAAGAATTACAAAATTGTTTACAGGAACATATAATGAAGATTTAGATTATATAGTAAAATATAAAACTAATAAATCAGAAGACTATATAGAATTTGGAAAATATAATACACAAAAAAATAATTATATTGATTTTACAAGCGTAAGTTTAGAGGATGACGAATTTATAACAGATTTTAAAGTAGAATTTGGAACAGTAAAGGCAGGATTTGAAGCAATAGAAAAGCCTTTTATATTTGCAAAAGTTTTGCCAATAGTGCAACCAGAAGATAAATGGACAAATTATACAACATTAACTGGAGATTATAAAGAACATCATTTGGAAGATAAGGCGGAATGGACAACGACATCCTATGGAAAAAAATTAGAAATAACAAAATTACCTAGAACAGGTTTTTAAAAATAGTAAAAAAAGCCAAAGTAATATAAAAAATACTTTGGCTTTTTTTGTGTTTTTTTGAATTTTTTGTGTTATAATGCCGATGTATTTTGAAAAATGAATGAAAGAAGGAACAAACGATGCAATTTTCAAGTAAAGATATTCAATTATTTAATGAAGCAGGGATAAATGTAGAAGATAAAAATTATA
>ENA-ORPH01000867-ORPH01000867.1-human-gut-metagenome-genome-assembly--contig:-NODE-867-length-31930-cov-9.880094_pt1 | contig 31930 bp, 25 predicted proteins | sample MGYA00242142_ERZ509074 | MGnify/ENA primary metagenome ERZ509074 (study PRJEB26280, sample SAMEA2338724) | human gut metagenome | biome: human gut; feature: human-associated habitat; material: faeces...
GGATGCATCCGTTCTTTACTTTTACCATATGTACGATTGCCTTGTATACCAGGTTGCCGGCATGGATATCCGGGAACAGCAATACATCTGCATCACCCTGGATCTTACGGTCGGTAGCTCCCTTATGCTTGGCTGCCTCGGGATCGATCGCCAGGTCAAGAGACAGCGGGCCGTCTACGATACAGCCGGGGATCTGTCCTTCTTCACACATCTTAGTCAGTTCTGCCGCATCTACGGTAACGGGCATCTTGGGATTTACAACCTCAACTGCTGCTAAAGGTGCTACCTTAGGCTCTGCAACGCCGCAGGCATTACATACCGGAATTGTGTTCTTGATGATCTGAACCTTCTCCTCCAGTGTAGGATAGGTCATGAATGCAACATCGGTCAGGAACAGAAGTCTGTCAATGCCGGGAATCTCAAATACACATACATGAGACAGGGTTCCACCGGTACGAAGGCCTACTTCTTTGTTCAGTACGCTCTTTAAGAAGTTCTTGGAGTCGATCAGGCCCTTCATATACATATCTGCACGGCCGTCATGTGCCAGCTTTACAGCTTTCAGGGAGGCTTCGATCATATCCGGCTCATTGATGATCTCATAATCGGAGAGATCCATATTCAGTCCGGCCGCGATCTCACGAATCTTCGCCTCATCACCTACCAGGATTGCATCTGCAATGCCCAGTCTCTTGGCTTCATGTACAGCTTCCAGTACCGCACTGTCCTGTGCTACGGAGACTGCAACAGTCTTCTTCCCACATTCTTTTACTTTTGCTACGATGTCATCAAAATTCATTTTCTTCCATATCCTTTCTGCCCCTTCTCAAGGCTTCCAGCAGCCACAGCCATTCGCAAAATCGTGCGATAAATCGTACTCTCCGCTGCTTTGCAGCTATTTTTGTTCATATCTGTGCCGGTGACTCTAATCGTTAAAATAATAACACAGTAATATATAAAAATCAAGTGCATACGCGGATACATGCAAAAAAGCCACCTCTAAACGAGGTGGCTGATCTCTGTCAGGGACGGGACGCAGGCATATAAACATTTTTTGAGTTCCACATCCGGCTGCGTCTGATCCGGTACCATGACGACCTTGCAGCCTGCACGGTAAGCACTTAAGACACCGTTAGGAGAATCCTCCACCGCCATACATTGCTTGGGTGACAGCCCCAATTGTTTGCAAGCGTAGAGATAAATGTCCGGAGACGGCTTACCTTCCTCTACCATGGTAGCACAGATCAATTTTTCAAAGTAAGGTCTGATTCCTGTAAGCGTCAGATATTTTTCGGTCCGCTCCAGATCCGTTGCCGTGGCAACAGCTGTGGTAATGTGTCTTTTTTTCAGATCTTTCAGAAGTTCCACAGCACCGGGCTTGCATTTGATGCCATCCCGGTCCAGTGCTTCCTCCATCAATTCTTTTCGTTTATTCCGCACGGCATAATAATCAAATTCCTCGCCGTACCAGTCCTTAAGCTGTCTGGGGGCAAAAGGCCTTCCAAGACTGCGCATCGTCAGTGCCTGCTCATCCGTCATCGTATAGCCGTAAGCCTCCACTGCCTTCGGCCAGAAAATACGGTAATATTTTTCGGTATCGATCAACGTACCATCCATATCAAAAATAACTGCCTGGATCATAACTGTCCCTCTGTATCATCCATCTGCCCGGCGTGCTCCGCTGTTTCTGTATTTTCTGCGGCGTTATCCTCTGTCCGATCACTGTCTGCACTGCCTGAAGCTTTTTGGGTTTTTTTGTCACGCTTTTCCTGTCTACGCTTTTTCCTGCGTTTTGCCATCTTTTTCACAAGTAATACAATCAGCAGTATTCCCACAGCTACTCCGATGATGCCAATTACGATCATCCGTGTATGGCTGCCTTCTGCCTCCGCGATGCGGAAGCTGCCGGGTACCTCCATGGTGAACTGTCTGTAGCTGCCGATCACCGTAGATTCCACTTCTTGGTATTCGCCGTCCTGGTCTACCCAAACTACAGTATTGTCGGCATCCTCACAGTAGACACGTAAGCTTGCTTCTCCGGTATAGTCCGGTGCGTCTTCTTTCATGGAGTTGGTCATGGAGACCTTGTATGTGTCACCCTCTATCTGCAGATGCAATGCCGCATTCGGATAGAAGTTACCCTCTGCCATGACCAGAGGTTTGTTGGCATCATTTTTCTCTGCGGAAGCAATGGATGCAATCCACTCCTGATACTCCGCTTCCAGTACGCGATTGCCGGTAATGTAACTAAAATCATAATCCGGCCATACACCGTAATAGCCTTCCTTCTCCGGTACCTTAGGAATCTGATCTGCAGACAGATAGTCTCCGTAATTACATTTATAGGAAGCCACTTCTACACCATCCGCCTGGAAAGTAATAGTGAACTGGGAAAAGGCTTCCGGCACGCCGTCTTTGTTGCAAAATTCCTGATAAGACAACGGGGTTGCACCACCCTGATAACCAATGCCGTCCACGCCGCCGGCACCGCCTTCTACATAATAGTTGCCATATAAAGTACCGTCATCCTTAACTTTTCCTGCAATACTTCCCTGACTCTCGCCGGACATATCCAGCTCGTTATAAGCATAACTGTAAAAAATATCGCAGCCTTCCCCGGCGATTCCGCCGATATTATTTTTACCGGTGATCTTACCCATGCTGTAACAGCTACGGATCGCATAGCTGGCAGATCCGGCAACGCCTCCCACATAGCTGCCTCCGGTACTCTCTACCGGCGCATAGGACTCACAGGAAATGACCGCGCCGTATTCCGCCTTGCCGACGATACCGCCCACATAATCCTTTTTGCCGGTCACATCTGCGTAGTTCCGGCTATCCCTGATGACTGCTTTGATGGTCTGCTCCACATCGAAGCTCTCCGTTCCGGTCAAGGTGATGTCATCCTCCGGGTCAAAATCATATTCCGTTGCCACCTGTCCGACAATACCGCCGACATTGGTATCCGCCTCTACCACACCGCGGTTCACGCACAGTGTGACTTTACCTTTTTGGAAGCTGGAGGTGTCATATAATGCTTCTTCGGTTCCCTCCGGTTCTGCCTCACCATCCTCAGCATCGGGATCTCCGGGGTTCACTTCCCCCTTGCTGGCGGATTCGTCCGAAGTATCCTCCACAGAAATTCCCTCGTATCGGAAGAGATCATCGCGGATCTCGCTGACCAGCTTCCGCAATACTCTCGCCTGATCCATCAGTTCATCCATATGTGCGCTGGTACTGTCTGACCCTGCCTGGAGCACATCTCCCAACTGACCCAGCTGGTCAAAGGCTTTATCCAGACTCTGATTCAGTGTATCCAGATTATTCTTAATACCACCACTGCGGTCTGTGGATGCATTGGTCATATTATCCAGATGCTTCGTGGCATTTTCACCAAACTTTTTCAGAGCTGCTTTATAACTCTCTGTATCATCCGGTACAGTGATCGTAATGTCACCTCCGCTCAGGTCATTACCGCTCAGCGTGATATCATGTCTGTTACCGTTATTTTTATCGTCCTGGGCCTGTTTGTTCAGGTCATTATTCAAAACCTTCAGGTCGTTGCTGACACCGTTCAGCTCCTGATTGTAAATATACCACAGATCTTTCGTGGTTCCGGTAAGGGAATTTCCCGCACTATTGGCATCCTTCAGATTCGTACTGATACTTTTAGTCAGCGCAGATGCCTGCCTGCTGTAATTGCTGAAATCTTTCTGTGTTGCATCCAGCATATCCAGGAACTTATCCGTCTCTGTGTCCAGTTCTTTCAGTTTATCACTAAGATACTGGATCTCCAGAAAAGGCTCCATCTGGCCTACGATGCCGCCGACATCTTTTCTGCCCTGAACGAAGCCGGTATTGGTACAATTCTGCAGATATCCCTGATGCAGTCTGCCGACGATACCACCGGTGTTGTAACCCACATGCTGGTAACCAATGGCTCCTGAATTGGAGCAGTAATAGATTTTACCATCAGAGATGCCTGCGATACCGCCGGTATCCGTATGCGCAGCCACATTGGAAGTACTGTTGATCTGCTCCAGATTGTCCATGGTAATATCATCCAGTTCATAAGTCACTTCTGTGCTGTAGGTATTGATGCTGCCACTGTTGCTGCAGTTATTTAAGATTCCGTGATTGTTACCGACAATACCGCCTGCAGAATGGTTGCCAATGACATTTGCATTGGATTCACATCTGCGGATCTCGCCGGTCTCTTCATTCACACCCGCAATGCCACCGACTTCATTATCACCGATCACATTACCGGAAAACTTACAATTCTCAATGCTGCCGTAATTCACCCCGACAATACCGCCGACCTGATTCTGGCTTCCGGAGGGAGATATTTCTCCGCTCACCGTGAGATTACGTACTTTGGCGCCTTCCTGCACATAACGGAAAAGACCTGACGCAGAACCATTCCCCGTAAGCTTTACATTGGAGATTGTAAAGCTATTACCATCGAAGATTCCCGCAAATGTGGGAATACTGAATTCACTTTCCATACTCAGAACGATGTCGTTGTGCAGCACTACTTTTATACCTCTGGACCAGCTGTCCAGCACACAGTTCTCCGCAAGCCTCCGCAGATCCTCCTCCGTGCTGATCTCTACAATTGCATAATCCTGCTCCTGCGTGGTGCTGCTATAACCGCTGCCGCCCTTATATTGTTCATAGGTTAACGTCTCTTCCGCATAAGCGGTTGCCGGTGTCTGCAGCAGTAATGCTGCTCCCAGCAGGAAACATAATAATCTCTTACTGTTCATCTTCTGTTCCCTCGCTTTCTGCTGTATTATTATCTGCATGATTCTCATCGGTTCCCAGTGCATTGTCTCCAGTCTCATTGTCCCGACAGGATTCTCCATCCTCAGACAGCTCCTGTGCTTCCAGCCTGGGGTACACATTCTCCGCTGCATCCTCCCTCTCCATGGTCACGGTATCCTTGGGACGCACCACTGCTCCCATCTCACCGTCGATGACACCGATGAAATCACCTTCCAGCACACCGTTGACATAACCCTTGATATGACCGTTCATCCGGATCCTACCGGCAGAAGGCAGCGGCTTCGCCAGATCACGCTTTAAGGTAAATGCCGTCTTCTGAATAATGATATCTCCGATCAGCAGCGTCTGGGGCAATGCCAGCAGCACCAGTAAAATAGAGGTCAGGGTACCACGTCCCAGCGCCAGTCCGATCGCTGCTACCGCTGCGTTGGAAGATACATAACTGATAATGAATCCGGCAGCCACCAGCATGGAACCACTGGTAACAATGGTGGGGAACGCCTGGTTCAGTGCCTCAATGGCAGCTTCTTTGATCGGCATGTACGTCTTCAGATCCATATAACGGCTGGTGATAACGATAGCGTAGTCGATCGTCGCGCCCATCTGGATCGCGGATACTACCAGGTATCCCAGGAAATAAACATTTTCGTTCAACAGATACGGCAGTGAGAAGTTCATCCAGATACTACCCTGAATCGTTACTACCAATAGTACCGGCAAGCCGGCAGACTGGAACGTAAACAGCAGGATGATCATAACGAACAATGCCGTCAGTACAGTGATGATCGTATTATCTGTTGCGAAAGAATCCCCCAGATCCTTATCACTGGTGGCATTTCCGACTAACAGGATATCATCTATATTATAGAACTTCGCCACGGTATTGCGTATCTGATCCAGCGCAGCGATGGTCTCTTCTCCTTCATAAGGTACATTCAGTTCCAGAACGAAACGAGAATTATCTTCTCCCAACAGCTGATCCTTTGCAATCATGATCTTGGAATGAGCGTCCGATAAAGTCTCCTCCAGATCATCATCCAGCGTGATGTTGCCGCTTTCTTTCTGATCATAAATGAACAGGAACATATCGATAAAAGGTACTTCGTAATCGCTGACACCGCTGACCAGAGCACCGTAATCACTCTGATCCAGGGCATATGCCGAATACAGCATATCCGCCACTTCCACATCCAGATCGATCAACTCTGCAAATTGTCTGGGATTCAGTTTGTCGGTCAGCATGTAACCATCCATAGCTTCAATATTGCCAAGTCCCTGAACGGATTTTACCACATCCAACTTTTCCAGTGCCTTCAGGGTCTGTGCCTCTTTTTCATAATCACCGTTGGGCACAATGACCGCCAGCTGATTCACCATGCCAAATTCCTTATTGACCATGCTGACTGAGAATTTATTTTCGCTCATACTGCTGGATTCCAGTGTATTTACATCATATACATAATTCGCCTTGTTGGACAGAAAAAATGCTGCAATAACACCCACGATCAGTACCGGAGGTACAATGTAACGGGTAGCCACACAGAATTTTCCCACTGCCGTGATCTTCGGTACGAAACTCTTATGGTGCGTATTGTCGATTGCCTTGGAAAAGGTAAGCAACAGCCCCGGCATCAGGAAGAATACCGCTACCATACTGAAAATAATGGATTTCGCCAGGATAATACCCATATCGTAACCAATCCTGAACTGCATGAACATCATGGCTACCATACCGGAGATTGTGGTCAGGGAGCTGGAAGAAATCTCCGGGATTGCCTTACTCAAAGCTACTATTACAGCTTCTCTGGCATCCTTGTCCTCATGCTCCTCCATAAAACGGTGTGCCAAAATGATGGCATAGTCTACTGCCAGACCTAACTGCAGCACCACTGCGATAGAGTTCGTCACAAAGCTGATAGTACCGAACCAGTAGTTCGTACCCTTGTTCAAAATAGCTGCCACGATAAATGTGGTCAGATATACCGGGATCTCCGCGTAAGTTGTGGAAGTAAATAGCAGCACGGCTACGATAACCACAGCTGCCAGCAGCAGAATGACGATCATATCATTATTCAAGTCATCCGCATCTTCCTGACCGATATCCGAAGAATAATAAACATCATAATCAGACAGGGCATCCAGTACCTCGGTCAGATGCTGCTGTGTGGCTTCCGTATCCGCTTCCTCATCAAAAGTGACAGACAATAAAGCCTCCATGTCATGATAATGGTCCTCAGTGTCATCGAAATCCAGCATACTGACACCATCCATTTTTTCCACCTGATCCGCCAGCTTCTGTGCCTCATCAAAAGTCACATTACAGATCAGGATCCGGGCGGAACCATAAGTCGTAAATTCCGAATCCATCAGATCCAGTCCCCTTCTGGTCTCTGTCGTATCCGGCAAATATGTAGTCAGGTCATTATTCACTTTGACCTTATTCATGGATAATACGCAAAATATGCATAAAACAATAAAGATCAGATAGAATCCTTTTCGTTTATCTACGATAAGCGTGGCAAGCTTCATCATAAAGGAGTTATCTTTTTTGTCTTTTTCTGTGTTGTCTGCTGCCATAGTTTCCTCCTGCTGTGTCTCTTTTTGTACCCTTATTTTATGTATCTGTTTTGTATGTTTCTAGTTTAAAATGTTTTTCCTGGTCTGTAAAGCATTACTACAAAAATGAGAAAATGTATTACTGTCATTTAATGAACTCGTGTTGATTTTCTAACACAAGCAAAATATAATAATGAGAAAGAAAAAGCAAGCCACAAATTGTGTTTATATGTCTGTTTTTGAACATTTGTATTGGTTTATGTTCATTGTTTTAGAAAAAATTCAGATTTGCATTAGATATTATCTATAAAAAGTGATTTCTGATCATTTCCCGGAAAGAATGGAGGATTGCCGTATGGAAAAAATGGATCGCCGCGTGCGCAAGACCCGTGCCCTGTTGCTGCAGGGATTAGTCAAAATGATGGAAACCCACGATATTCAGGATATTTCCGTCAAAGAACTCACAGAGCTGGTAGATATCAATCGCGGAACCTTCTATCTGCATTATGATGATATCTACGATATGCTCCATAAAGTGGAAGATGAAATGTTCCGGGAGTTCAACGAGATCATGGAACAGGAACCGGTAGGTACTTCCACATTGTCCTCTGACGGTCTCCTGTTAGAGTTCTTCCGCTTCTTAGACCGCCACAGAGATCTCGCCAGAGTCATGATCGGTCCCCATGGAGACCTCACCTTCGTTAACCGCCTGAAGGACCAAATCAAAAAGCGCACTCTCCGCTTTCTGGAAAGTGCGCAATCCGATGCTAATTATGAATATCTCTCTTCCTTCATCATTACCGGTTGTGTCGGTGTCGTAGAGACCTGGCTGAAAGAAGCCACTCCCCAGTCTCCGGAAGAAATGGCAGAGATTCTGGGCACCATGCTTATGCGGCAGCTTACTTTTGTTCCGGATCCTGCATAGACTGTCCCGACTGTGTCGGCTCCGGCATACCTACACTTAAAGAAGTCACGACCTCGCCATCCAGGAAGAAAGATACGGTGTCGCCTACCTGTAGATCATCCAGTGTGGCATCCGCTCCGTCAATCGTGATGATCGTATCATCATTGACCGTGATAGTCATAGTGTCGCCGCTGAGGGTTAAGGTCATCTCATCTAACATATCTTTCTCGGGTTTCTGACCGTCCGGGGCTTCTCCAGTAGGTTTTTCGCCGTTCGGTGCCTGAGCATCAGACTTTTCCCCACTGGGTACCTCACCAGCAGGTGCTTCTCCATTAGGAGTGCCTCCGTTGCCGTCAAGATCCTGACCGTCAGGCTTTTCACCACTGGGGGCCTCACCATCTGGAGCCTCCGGCTTCTCTGCCAGCGCAATGGAGATCACATTGCCGTCAATAGCAGTGATCTGACCGAGATAAGATTCCACCTTCTCTTCACTTTTCTCCAAAGCGCTCTGTTCCGTCGTGCTCTCCGGCGCGATCGTCTCCTTCTGTTCTGCTGATTCACTTGCTGCGCTCTCCGTGCCCGCGGATGTCGTTCCTCCGCATGCTGTAAATCCGGTCATCACCATGGCAGCAGTCAACACTGCACACATTACTTTTGTATTCACCTGGGGTAAATTCCATCTTCTCATATTCTCATTCCTCCTGCTCCATTCATTCCTAAAAAACTTGTGAATATTTACTTCCCCTTATCTGCCTCTTATGATAAAGGTCATCTGCGAAGGAATTGTGAGAAAAATGTGGTGATTCTGTGAATTTTTCAGGCATGACATTTCTGTCATGTATACTATGTTGGAAGTGTCAGCTTACGTGTCGATTCTTCCGTTTTGTTGTAAATATCGAAGAAATGCGGTACAGCCTTCCAGGACATCATTGTAGGTCGTCCCAAACTCTCCCGTGTACCACGGATCCGAAATGTCACGCTCCGAGCCGGCATAGGATAAGAGCCTGGCTACTTTCCCATCCGGATCTCCGCCGAATATCCGCAGCATGTTGCGGATATTTGCGCTGTCCATACCGATCAGATAATCATATTCCGCATAATCTGCCTTCGTTACCTGCCTGGCCCGCTTCCCCTCGCAGGAGATCCCGTGCCTGGCAAGCTCCGCCTTCGCCGGCGGATAGACCGGGTTCCCGATGCCATTCCAGATTTCCTCCGTGCTGGTGGCAGCGGAAGCGATCCGGAAGTGATCGGCGAGATTTACGTCGGATACCAATTTTTTCATAACAAATTCTGCCATGGGGGAACGACAGATGTTGCCGTGGCACACAAATAAAATCTTGATTTTTCTCATATTCCCAGTATTTTCGGGCTTTTTAAGCCTTTTTACCTTTCTTCATTTTTCACTTATTTTGGCATATCTTTGCATATTTTGTCATCAATTTTGGTAAAAACTTTGGTAAATTTCAAGTCTGTACCAAAGGCAAATCTGCCATTGGGAATCGACAGGTAAGAAATTGGGGATTAAGATAAATACTGGCATTCAGCCATTTTTCTCTCATTTTCTTCAGGTCATTATGAATTAATTGCTTTTTGAAAATCTTCCTGTGCATCCTGAAATTTAACATGAGTATAGGTATTCATCGTAACACTGATATCCGAGTGTCCCATAATATACTGAAGCATCTTCGGATTCATTCCCTACTTAGCCATGCTTAACCCTGCCAATATTTTTGCTATGAATAACTTTTCCTTGCTCACACTGCTGAAAATTATCTGATCCGTTCCATTGATTCTTTCATCTGCAAAAATGCCACAGATTCCTATTGCTGAAAGTAGGAGAAGCATGAAATTAGCTACATATACTGATGTATAAATCCCTGCATATCCCTCTTCGTACTGATAAATAAATAGCTTTTTAACTTCTGCTTCCTGTACCTCTTTAATCAGAGAATCATCTATTTCTCTCCCTGAAAATTCTTTATAATTCTTACTGATTGTAGCTCTTCCGGTTACTACGTCCGTTATCCCAATTCATATTTAAAAGCATCACCCTCTTCATCAAAATAATAAAAACTGATGATATCTTCTATATTTTCAAAATATGAAGGAATTCTTTTATCAATATTTTCATAATCATATCGTCCAGTCATCCAAATGCATTTCTGCAAGCTTTACGCCATATACATGCCGATACATGTGTGTGCCAAAGGTAAAATAATTTTCGGAATCATCCTTGAGATTTTTCTTTTTTCATTCTATTGCTCCGCTTTATTATTGAATTATTTTTTATTTGTGCTTTTTATTTCCGCTACCAGTTCTTCATACTTACGTTCGTCAATGATATATTTCCGTTTAATCAATATATAAGCAGCTCCTATAGAAATTACCGGAACAGCTACAATTCCAAGACGCAGTATAAATCTTTGTCCGGCATCTGCTGTCTGGATAAATTTATCTGCCTGTACAATTACATTTTCCGAAGTAAGTTCTCCTGTACCAGCTTTTATTTCTAATCCGGATATTTTCTGACTGATTGCATAGATATTGCTTATAATCAGTATTAACGCAACAACCGCCTGATCAACCGCACTGGCCAGCTTTGTTGCAAAAGATCTTACTGCTGAGATAATACTGTCATGTCGTTCATGAAACCGGACTTCATCATACTCTATGGTATTATTTAACATGACAATCATCGTCATATTGAATGCTCCCTGCGAAAAGAAGATTAGAAAACCGATGATATTCAGTAAAACAACACTTTTGGGTAAAATGTAGCCTACACTCATAAAAAGCATATACCCAATGACTGTAATGATGGTAGCTGCAGTTATAATCTGATTTCGTGTGAATTTTGAGGAAAGCCACGCAAAAGATGCCTCTGATATCAGCGTTCCTAATCCATACATAATTGTAAACCAAAATACAAGGCTGCCACCTACAGAATATCCAAATTCAAAATAAAAGAAATTCATTCCAATCATAATCAGAAGACCATTTCCGATTTGGAATAATAAACATGCAATTCCAATCACTATCAACTGATCATTTCTCAGGAATATATGAAACATATCTTTTAATGACAGTGTTCTCTTCTTTTCCGGTCGTTTTCTCTCTTTTACTCCAAACATTGTAAGTAGCTGGAAACCAATAAAACAAAAAGCAATCACAATCGCAGCCGTCCGATATGCCATAATCGCATTTCCAGCTACCATATCAGGGAGCAGACCTGCAACAGAAAACTGTCCGATACAGATAAAAATTCCCTGTACGGTTACCAGCCAGTTCCGTTCTCCCGGATCTGATGTAAGACTCGGCAGCATTCCCCAATAGGCAATATCATTCATTGTGTAAGTCATTCCCCATAAAAGATATCCCACTCCAAAAAATGCAACAAATCCCCATCCTTCCGGCCTTACTGTAAACAAGCAGATAATTATCAGGCTGTTTAAAATTACTCCTATAAAAATCCAAGGTTTAAATTTTCCGGCTTTCAAATGCGAATTTTCAATAATAATTCCCATCATTGGATCATTAATGGCATCCCACAGCAGACACACTACCATAATTGCTGATATTACTGCATATTGGGCAACTGTCAGTTTCATCGTATATTGAATATATGTAAGAAGAAACATAGAGACGAGTGCATACGCCATATCTCTTCCGGTTGCTCCTATACAATAGCTCCATTTTGTGCGTTTATCCAATTTATTGTTTTCCATATACGACGCCCCTCTCTCTATTTCTTCAGCAGTCTTTTAAAAGCCTGCAAATATTTTTTATTTGCATTGTAAACTAACATATCGATTAACTTCGGAGTTGCAATTCCACCACTGGTTGCAATCAGTCCTTCCAGATTTCCTTCTTCGACTCCCATTTTTACCATTTTAAAGGCCGGGTCCCGCTCTGATTTTCCCCGAAGTATAATCTTAAGTCCGATATGTACGACTCCACGAACAAATTTTCCAAACATTGAGACATTTACCACATCCTGATAGGAATCGTAAACCGTATACTCTCCACGCTTTTTTTCTTTGTCATGTTTCGGTTCACCGCCTAATAGCTGATAAAATTGTTCTGCACTGATTTCCATTCCATGTGGCTGCTCTCTAAAATAATCCGGAAACAGTTCTCTTTCATTTCTAAAATAACTATTTCCTACTACTTCCATATTCGCCTTTAATTGCAAATCATGTACCGATGCTCCGATACAGATCTGATATTTGCCGCTTAACATGGAAAAGGCTTTTTTCTCTACATCATAGACGGAAAAACTTCTTTCATCCAGCTCTAGTATAACTTCTTTTTCTTCTCCCGGATGCAGATATATTTTTTGAAATCCCTTTAGTTCTATATGGCTTCTGATAACATCTGATTCAATCGGGCAGATATATAACTGTGCTATTTCTGCTCCACTCACTTTTCCGATATTTTTAATTTTAAAACGAATTTGTATCTTTCCACCACTATATACTTCCGGTACATTCAATTCCGAATAGGAAAAAGAAGTATAGGAAAGTCCATAACCAAACGGATATTTTACCGGAACATGGAATGTCTCATAGTAACGATAACCTACAAAAATGCTTTCCCTGTATTCTACATCATCATTCGGAGGTGCAAAATATCTCCATGCCGGAGTATCTTTTTCTGAAAACGGAATTGTCTCTGCCAATTTACCGGATGGATTCACCTCTCCACTGATTAAGTCAGCAACAGATTCCCCTACAGCCTGTCCTCCGAGGTACATGTGAAGAATTGCTCCTACATTCTTTTCAAAACTAAAATCCATAGGCGCACCACCGAAACTAATTGCTGCAATATGATCTTTTCCGACAGTTTCTGCAATTTCAGCCAACAGCTCTTCCTGATTTTGAGGGATTTTAAGATTTTTCCTGTCGTATCCTTCTCCTTCGTAAGATTCTGTAAGACCGATAAAATATAGAATCACACAATCCTTTTTTCTATATTCCTGTTTCAGTTTTTCTATCGTATCCTGTAGTTGCTTTTCTCCTAATTCTTCCTTTTCATTCTGATATCCCTGTATATAAGTTACCTGATATCCTTTTTCACGTATTGCTTCAATCGCATTTGTCATCTTCGTCGGCTGGATATGACTGCTCCCACCTCCCTGAAATCGCATCTGCCTGGCAAGCTCTCCAATAATGATTACCTTCTTCTCTTTTCCAATTGGCAAAACACTATTATTTTTCAAAAGCACTGCACTTTCATTTTCTAGTTTACGTGCCACCTGATTCTGTTCTTCCATATCTACCTCATAATTTTCTTCTATATTTTTATGAAGTGATACAAAATTCTGCAGAACATTCTTAGTCCAGTTATCCAGTTCCTGACCCGTAATCCGGCCATCCTCATACGCTTCTTTTAACACATCTGTGTGGAAGCCTTTCGGATCTGGCATTTCCAGTGTCAGACCATTTTTCATACAGCTTACAATATCATTTGCTGCTCCCCAATCCGACACCACACCACCTTGATATTTCCATTCTTTTCTCAGAACATCTGTCAGTAAGTATTTATTTCTTGCTCCAAATTCGCCATTAATCCTGTTGTATGAAGCCATTACAGAAGTCGGTTTTGCTTTTTTCACAACTTCTTCAAAAGCCGACAGATATATTTCCCTAAGAGTTCTTTCATCAATCTGGCTATTGGATGTCATTCGTCTTGTTTCCTGTGAATTAACAGCATAATGCTTTAAGCTCGTACCTATTCCAAGACTCTGTACACCTTCGATATATCCCGTTGCCAGCTTTCCTGTCAAATACGGATCTTCACTGAAATATTCAAAATTTCTTCCGCATAAAGGAGAACGCTTGATATTGATTCCGCAGCCTAGCACAATGGATATCTGCTCTTTTTTTGCTTCTTTCGCAATCGCTTCACCCATCTTTTTAACAATAGCAGGATTCCAACTGCAGGCTATTGCACTTGCAGTTGGAAAACAGGTTGCTGGCTTACTGGTTTCAATATCCCCAACCTTTTCCTGCTCCAGTTTTCGAATCCCATGTGGTCCGTCTGTCATCATAATAGAGGGGATTTTTCCATTACAGTCATAAGTATGCCAGTCACCAACACCGCCTAAAAGCCGGATTTTTTCATCTATTGTTAACTGTTCACATATTTTATCAATGTTCATGGCTTATCCCCTCTTTCAAAGTCCATATCTAATGCCAATATTCTGTCGAAGTTGTTATCATCTCTTAATTGCATTTTATCTATTTCCGGCATATAATTATATTAATTTATCGTGTTTTATGTCAATTTATCGTGTTTTTGACAGGAGGAATTACCTATATATAAAATGAAGTCAGACATCAATTTTTCACTCACACATGAAATGTTGGAAAATGCAGAAAATGAACGGATACATACATCTTATGCACAGGAAAAGGCAATTCTCGAATGTGTTTCAAACGGAGATATTCATGCATTGGAGAATACCTATTATTCACTCCCAGCAACTGTTTACGGAAAGATGACCTCTTCCAATTCCAAATTAAAATTACTTTTTTATGCAAGTATTGCTAATACAACTTTAGTTACCAGATATGCCATCGAAGGAGGACTTAATGAGGAAACTGCTTTTTCCTTAAGTGATGTATATATACGAAAAATGGAACAATGTACCGATGTTGACGCTTTAATGAAATTAAATGAACAGATGGCTATTGAATTTACGCTTCGTGTTGCTGAGGCAAAAAAAACGCCAAAAAACTACTATTCACCAGCTATTTCTCGCGTCATTGATTATATCTATCATGGAAAAAATAAAACTTTAACCTTAAATCAACTGGCATCTTTAGTTAATTTAACACCTAAATATCTGTCTGCCCTGTTCCATAAAGAAACCGGACAGACGCTTACTGTTTTTATCCATAAAATTCTTATCGAAAAGGCAAAGAATTTGCTGGCACATTCTGACTACAGTCTGGGCGAAATCAGTACTTACTTGAATTTTTCATCTCAAAGTTATTTTATTTCTATTTTTAAGCGATACACTGGTATAACCCCTGGACAATATCGTAAACTGCACCGCCAGATTAGTTGGTAAAGTAAAGAATAAAATAAGAATATCGATGATTAAACGTTACTATCGCCAGAACTTTTCTCATCTTGGAGATAAAAGAACTCCGATGCACTCAACAGGCTAAAGCCCATAAAAAAACCACCCTTCGTAGTAGATTACTACTAACAAAAAGTGGCTGTTTATTTGCCTTTATTCACTCTTCAGTTCAACCCTTAGTAGCCTAAACCGTGGTATTTATGCGGTTTTCCGCCATAATATGCCGTACTCTGACCCACTTTGCCAAACCCTGCATTATAGTAAAACTGGAGTTCCGTGGCAGATGAAAAGTATCCAGTGAGGTCATATAATCACGCTTTCTGTTTAGGTACAAACTCAATCTTAAGCGTCATTCCCATACCATCCGCTAATCTTTTAAGCAAATTAACAGAGGGATTTCGTGTTCCATTCTCAAGCTTGCTGATATCTGCCTGATTAATACCAGTACGTTCTGCAAGCTCCTTCTGTGTCATATTCTGAGAAGTACGAGCATCCACGATAGCTCTTATGACATCCATCTCAGGCTGAATAGCTTCATATTCTTTTCTGAACTCATCATCTTTTAGCTGCTTAGAAAGCATATCATCAAATGTTCTCATCCTTCATCGCCCTTTCTATGAAATCTTTTCTTCTATCCTTTGCAATCTGAATCTCCTCTTTAGGAGTTTTCTGTGTCTTTTTAACAAAGCCATTCGTCAGTATTATTTTTCCCTCATAATAGAAAAAATATAAGACTCTGGTAATATCACTTCCGAATTTACAACGCAATTCAAATATTCCATCATCCAGATGTTTACTGTAAGGTTCTCTAAGCATATTTCCCTTTTCTTGTAATATACCCAGCAAGCCAAATATTTTAGCTCGCATCTTAGGATTAACAGAATCAAGAAATTCCTCTACTGGAACTTCGCCGTTATCATTTTCATATGCTATCAGTTTAAATTCTGTCATATAATCTCCTTTGTGAATATTATATGGCATATATGCCATAATGTCAATTATCCATTTAACATAATCATATCGATCTATTTCTCTAAAAAACGTGCAGTAGAGCACTTTTCTAGCCAAGGAATGACTTAAATTCAGAGATACGCAAACCGGTTCTTTGCCGTCAATGCGTCACGCTTTACAGCGTCATTTATCAACACCTTTGCACGTTCAAAATCAAACGGATTTTTTCTTTGGTGATTTCAGTGATTCTATTCTCTTCCGTCGTCTGTTTCCTCCGTAATATTCTCTTTTATGCGGTTCCATAAATTTTAAGCCGCAGCTCTCGCCACGGCTTCATCACATTTAATATATGCCTCTTTCATATTCTTTGTAAATCAGTTGGATACAATCCGCATAAATTCTCTGATTACTGCCACTGGCTAAATTATTAAAGAAACCTGACGGAATCACTTTAAAAACACAATACATCTACTTTTTCACCTCTATTCGGATAGCTTCTTCCACTTATGAAAAAATACATACTTACTGCCCAAGATACCAACCTTAGCTTCCACACCATTGGATAACATCAGAAATAATTTACAGTTTACTATTCTACTCAAAATGTATCTCTTCCTGACTAGACGCATATATATCCAACTGGTTTTGAACATCTATCCTATTAACAATCCAACCACGCAGGATACAAGCTTTAACAAAATCCTCTATTCTGTTAATACCGTTTACTTCTTTCAAAGTAACAACAATGCCGAAATTTAACGGAGACCTCATTTGTGTACTAAGTCTTTCCTTAGATGTTACAGAAAGTCCCCACAAACGGTCATCATATGATTTCACTGGTTTATTATTGTTCTTAACTATTCGAGATATGAACTTTGTATTGTCCCATTTACGAAATTCTTTTCTTGACTGCCTCTCGTCCATCCTACTGTCAGCATCATCCTGTACATTATCATTGATATCACTGATTTTTCCTTTATCATCAATGATTCTGCCAAACTTCAAAGACAACTCTCTATCTGTATAATCCACTCCCTGAGTTCTAGAACATTCCGGAAAATAACATAGTGTTGCCCTTGCAATATAAGGGTACTTATTATCATCATCTTTCGGAACCGGAATCGCATAGTTAGCTGTGCGGTAAGAATCCGATGTTCCATAAACAACGAATCGAATTTCGTCGCTCTCAGTTTCTACTATCTTTCTGATATCAATGGGTACTACTCCATATCCCATAATGGACTTGTTATTTTCCAACTTAGCCTTATAATCCCACGCAGCCGCAGAATCAATTATTAATGCCTTGGCAACCTCCTTTGGCATACCCATCACATCTATCAAATAGCACATTTTTCTGCTGATCCAAGGCGCAGCAAATGATGTACCGTATACTTCTTCTGTGCCATAAGATGTATATGTAGTAATTCTGTCGTCGTAATCTCCGCCATAATAAGAGACATCAGGCTTATTATAAAAAGAAAGAATATTTCCCTTTCTGGAGTATCCTGCCGGTTGCCCATCTCTCCTAACAGAATTTACTACAAGAGAGTTAAGTGAATCCGCAGGTGCTCCAACTTTTAAAATTCCTTCCCGTATTTCACGGTTATCATTTGTTCCAGCAATCACAAAAATAACATTCTTTTTTGCCTGTATTTCATCTAAAGCTGCAGCATCAAATGATACAAAATTCTTTGAAACCTCATCATCTGTTCCTAATGATAGATTCCAAACATGAATGTCTGGATTTTCATTCACGATATCCTTGATTTTTTTAACAAGTCGAATTGTGGATATCCTGCTAGAGCATACGCCAAAATGACGAACTCTAAATCTGCCGCACCCATCATCAAGCCACGGATTCATCCTGGGGCCATCAACAATAATCGAAGTGACTTCCGTTCCGTGGTCTCTTAAATTTAAATCATTCTGATATTTCTCTAAATCACTTATGTAATCTTTGTTGTCTACCCACTTACTAAAATACACACTTTCATCAAAAAATGTATCTATAACGCCAATCACCGGCTCATTTTGCGGATCAGGAATATCATGCTCCTCCCTGCTTTTCGGTGATATATCCTCTAATGTAATTGAAGATATATCCGTTGAAATCATGGAAATCATATATGGAATCTTGTCGTTTATGATTTCAAACAAATCTCTTGTGACTGAAATAGTATCGTCTCCGTATGCCGTATATGGCAATTGAGTATCATCTACTCTCAGTTTTTCAAGCAAAAGTGATAAAGACAACTCAGACTTGTAAAAAGTAATCAAAAATTTATCTCTATTAGGAATTGATGTAACACGAGGAACATCGAACTTTTCTACAACAGAACAATCTATAATCAGATCTCGAAGTTTTCCTTTTCCAATCGAAAATCCTTCATAATCAATATTACTGTTAGGTTCCGTAAAGTTCATAGGCGTAGCTTTCCCACCTAATCTTTTAAGTAGAAATTCCTTGGCTATCTGTAACTCTTCTATAGTTTTATGGATTGTTTTTTCATCAACATAGTGCGTAATAATATGGTTTTCTTCTCCCTCAGGTGCATCCGAAAACCTGGCCCCTACCACGGTGTCATTTGTAGAATGCTTATTTGGTTTTAATAATTCCCTTACGCGATTGGACTTTGCAATAATGTCGTTATACCAAACGTCAATCATCACATCATTAGTAATACGTGGATTATCTTTATAATATCTGAGAACCGCCCGTAAACTATCAATAAGTTCGTCAATTTTTTCAGTTGAAGTTTCTGCTTTAGCACGCAAGTTTCTCGCTCCAGGCTTCTGATTATTCTTTTCTCCCGTGAATCTAAGCTTTACTTGAAGTAACGGATTCATTTTAACTCTCCTTCAGTTTCCGTGATACGCTGCTCTTTGGAATACGTGATAATATCTCTATTTCTCTTGTTGTATACCCTTCATCGTTAAGTCTTTGTATGTCAATTTTCTTATTATCATTTAGTGCAAAATATATCTTTCTCAAATAATCATACTCATTTGCTTCACTCGAAAAAGCTACCGAAGTTTTAATAATCTGTTTTAAGTCCCCTGGAAAAGGTATACTTTCCATGTTCTTAAGAATTTTATTAAAGAGACGCATATCCTGTTTTGAGTTAGCATTCTTTTTTAGTGTCGAAGAGAGAATTGCATCAGCTATTTCAATCAGGTCTTCCTTTGAATATCTATCGAAAGATACTGTGGCATCAAATCTCCGGACAATTGCCTTATCAAAGTTGCTAAATAAATTAGTAGTAGCAATTATAACGGCATTTTCATTTAATCTATCCAATTCCTTTATAAAGGCAGAAGTAACTCTTCCCATCTCCCTCAAGTCATTGGCATTAACCCGATCTAGCACCAATGCATCAATCTCATCCATCAATATGATTATTTTTCCAAATGCAAGATGATTAATCTCATCAAACAAATTTGCTACATTTTTAGCTGTTTCTCCAAGCCGGCTATCTATGAGCTGTTCAAAGTCGACTCTCAAAAGATCTCTTCCTAAAATACGTGCTATTTGATATGCGGATTCCGTCTTACCTGTTCCCGGGGTTCCATAAAACAAGAATTTAGTTAAATCTGCTTTTTGACTAATTGCTCTGGTTATTCCCAAGATATCTTCTTCGATAATCTCCGGTAACAATAAAGATGTATTTGTATAATCGACTTTTGTTAAATAGTGTAGATTCTTGTATGAACTCTGCGGCACATAATAATTTGCGTTGGACACTAACTCCATGAGATAGTTTGCCATTGCAGAATCCCCGCTCTGATCAAACTCTTTTGCTATCTCTGCAACTTCAGAAATAAAAGCCTCCTCATTCTTTTCAACATGATATCTAACCAAGTTCATAATACTTTGCTTTTTCATTGTTTTATTCCTCTCAATCGGATGCTCATATACTTCAATATTATTATATCAATCAGCGGGACAATGTCAATGTATTTGGGACAAATATTTAGATTCTATTTTATCTAGAAGCTTCTCTAAATTCTTCTTAAATGTCTCCTTCATTTTCATGCAAGCATCCATAATATACTCAAACTGTTGTGACCAGTCATTCTGGTCATCCAAATTCATTCTTTTTCTATGATTGTTTTTTGCAAGTACAAATTGGTTCTTCCGCATTAGCTAGTATCTAGTCAGCAATACGATACATCAGCTAAAAAAAGGCGAAGTGCTTATCGTAACACTTCGCCGAAAACCTAACCGGTTTGAGCATAGAATCCTTGGTTCGGTCTGCCATATTATTTTACACACTGCAGCCAATAAAATTCACTTCATCATATAAAAAAACAGAGACACGTAACTATGCCCCTGCATCACATTTCAAATAGTAAAATCATATAAATAATAAGAGGTTATTTGGCAGGTGTCGCGGCTCCTGCATCTCTTTTAACCCATAGGGTGCGTGGTTGCAACGGAATTTACCGCCTCAAACAACCTCTTTACTATCCTACTCTGATTATAGCCTACTTATTCCTTTTTGTAAATAACTTCTTTATTACAGTTCTATTGCCACAATGTGTTTTTTCTCATTTTACAATGAGTGTGGGAGGATAACACAAGGATTAAAGATTTATCAACCAAGCTGAAATAATTAAGAATGTCGCAAAATCTATCACAAATATGCGGTTCCATAAAATTTAAGCCGCAGCTCTCACCACGGCTTCATCACCTTTAATATATGCCTAGGTAGAGTTATAGCTTATTATATTTATCGCTTTTACCCTTGGCTTTTTCAACTGGATACTTCATATTATTTACTTTCAACTTTTCTTGAATAATCTCATCAATATCCAGTTCGCATGCATCTGCCATAAGCACACAGTAATTAATCACATCCGCCAGTTCTTCTTTTATTTTTTCCTGTTTATTTATATTAGAAGTATCAGCTCCACTCCATTGAAAAACTTCCAGTAGTTCCGCTGCTTCCAATGAAATAGAAATTGCTAGATCCTTGGGATTGTGAAATTGTTTCCAATCCCTGTCATCTCTGAATTTCAATATTTGATTAATGGTTTCCTGTGTCATTTATGTTACCCTCTATTCTTCAGTCTTTCTTTAAAATAATCAGCTAGCTTTTTATCTGTACAATATACATAACAACCTTTCATACCTCTTGTCATCAAAGTTCGATATGTATTTTTTATTATCTCATCTGCTATCTGATTTGCCTTTTCTGGATTTTCTTTTGCCAGGCCCTTTATTCCCTTCATTGACTGATCTGTTTTTGCTCGTTTAGAGTAATCTGTAACAATTTTTCCATCCCTATATTTCAAATCATCCCCAATAATAACACCTACATAATCAAACTCCAACCCCTGAGAAGTATGTATGCACCCAGCCTCATGCACAGAATCAGGATTAATTGCAAATGCATCTCCTCCATCCAGGTTCCAGCTAATACCATAGTTCTCTATTTTTATATCATGATAATTAACATCATTACGCGTTTCTTTAGGCCAATTCCAGCAATATCCTGCCAATATCCTAGCCCTGTTTCTTATGTTGTTTTTTTCTATCACAATATGTTCCATTTCAAATGGAGAATCACATATACGAATATCGTAATCTATTCCTTCCAAATCATAATTCGCTGTTTCACGTATCTGTAAAACATCATCCAGCCAGGCAAGATATCCATCTGATCCATTACATCTAAATTGTGATACCAACTTCATTTTTGTTACTTCAGACCGTTCTTGCTCTGCCCACTTTTCTATTTCAGCTATACTTCCTATATCACTTGTCGTTACCCTTTGACTTTCATCTATAAAAAAACACTGCACTTAGATGCATGAATTATCTCTTTGATCTGATTTTCACCCATATTTTGAAACATTCCGGATTTTTCATTTAGTCTATGTGCCTCATCAGCCAAAATCGTTCCAACCGAATTTAATGGTGCTTCCGTATAACATCCGGAACCTTTAAACAGATTATCAACACTACTCTTCTTCATAGTTCCTTTCAGCTTATATCCATAAACAGTTCTTGGAGCCGAATTTTTAGAAACATATTGCGCAAATTGGTTTCGTTTAATTAATTCTGCTAATAAATTGATAGCAACAACTGTTTTTCCTGTACCTGGTCCACCTTCAACAATAATTGTTCTCTTTTGGCAATCTTTTTGGCACTTCATAGAAAGATTTAATATATTTTCATAAACAACCTTTTGCTCATCTAACATAATAAATTCTTTATTGCCCTTCAGCATTCCACATATTGAATCCTGCAATTGCTTGGATGGTCTAATTTTTCCATGTTCAATTTTAACTAACGTATCCTCATTATCGCCAGTGGTAATGCAATCTTTAATAAACCTTCTCAATGCTTCTCTTTGTCCATATGTAAATGCTGGTGCATCAGCTAAGATGGCTTCATATTGTTTTGCATCCAATGGATCATTTCCCACTCTCGGATAATTATGAAGGTACGCACATGGATGTAATTCAATTTCTGCATCTTGCACATATTCATTGTAATCCTTTATAAGTGCTGCATACGACCAGGCTTGATAGCTTGGATGTACTACCCTCCTGTTCGCACCTCCTGTGTATGTTTCAACAATCGCATCTTGACCTTCAATTGCCTGCAATTTTTCCCATTGTTTTAATTCAATAATGATAACATTTCCTTTATTGTTTTTATCATATCCGGAAATCAAAAAATCTACTCTTTTTGATGTTTGCGGGATGTTATATTCTATTGCAACTCCGACGTCTGAAGGAATATTAGAATCATTCAAGGTAATGTACATTTCCTTCAGAGAATTTCTCCAGGAATTGAGTTCACTTAAACCGGTGGTACGATTCATTTTATTTTTTATCGCATTATATAGCTTAGTTTCTAAAACATCATTTTCTGTATCCACCATAAAATCTGCTTTCAATCCATTGTATATTAACATTTTTTCCTCCAAAAATGTGTATAAAACCTATATCTATCAATCTGCAATGTAGAGGCAGGGTTCTTGGATGCTCTTGTCACAAAAGAAGGTTCCTCTATTTCCCTATTATAACACAGACCGCACATCCATAAAAGATGTGCGGCCTGTTCTATGTTATAATCCCCTTTTACCCGTATATTTTTGGTACTTCATGTATCATTTATATTATCATATGAAATTTTGTTAGTTATGTCAATGGTATTTCGCCAGGCTTCACACAATTTTTGCAGGGACCATGCCGCATTCGCAGGACTGGTGGAGGGCAGCACTGTGGCTTCCTTCCCTGTAAGCGGCAGCTGGTACTTCCGGTACAGTTCTCCCGCCTTATTCCCATTGGCATAGATTCCCGTGATCTTCGATTCCGCAAGCATGTGTCGGATATCCGTCGGTTCCACATTCCGGATACTGCTGTCGCTGGAGCCCTTAATGTCGCAGCTCTGAATGACATCCCAGATGGCTATATGATGTGCAAGAAGCATCGCCTTTTTCTCTTCAATGGTCTCCGGCACCGGTTCCCCGCACAGATCCGCCACAACTTTCCAGAAACGGTTCTGTTTATGCCCATAATAAAAATGATTTTCTCTGGATTTCACCGAGGGCAGTGTCCCCAGGATCAGCACCTTGGAATCTGCATCATACACCGGTGCAAAAGTATGCTCAATATGTTCATATTCCATATTCTTTCGCTCTTTTCATCTCTGACTCATCCTAATCTCCATTCCGCAGACGATTCCTTCCGTCGGAGGAACCGCAAATCAGATTTCAAATTTGATTCTGCGATAAGGGCTGCTTTCTGCTCCTATCTGTCGTGCTCCAGTCTCCACCGGATACACCTGGTAAGGTAATCCACATACTCCTCGTTCTTGCACATTTCCTTGCCGGGCGTATCGGAGATCTTCGCCACATCCATGCCGTTGCAGGCTGTCGTCTTCATGACGATATTTAAAGGCTCCTCACAAGTATCGTTGGCGATATAAGTGCCGATCCCGAACGCTACCGTCACACGGTCCTTGAAAGTCTTTCGCAGCCTATCTGCCCGTTCAAAATCCAGGCTGTCACTGAACAACAGGGTCTTGCGCTTTGGATCGATCCCCAGGGTCTCATAATGGGCAATCATCTTCTCGCCCCAGGCAAAGGGATCCCCGCTGTCATGCCGCACTCCGGAAAACAGGGTGGAATAGGTCAGCTGAAAATCTTTCAGGAAACAATCTGTGGTGATGGTGTCTGTCAGGGCGATGCCGTTTAATACACCATACTCCTTCACCCAGGCATCCAGGGCATACCAGTTGGAATACGCCGGATTGTGCTTGTGATTGCCCTGTCCGGTACACATGATCCATTCATGCGCCATGGTTCCCACCGGTGTCACATTCCATTTTTTTGCCAGATAGACATTGGAAGTACCGATGCAGGCAGAGTCTTTATAGTCCTTATTATGCGCCACCAGCTCCTGCACCGCCAGTTCCTGTGCTTCCGCGGACAGGCGGCGCCGCAGACCAAATTCACTGAAATTACCAAGACAATAGGTTCCATCTACAAGTTTCTGAATCTTATCCACCAGCCGCTCCCGGAAGGAAGCATACAGCCTGTCATAATCATAATTCATACGGAAAAATACTTCGTTGACAATGGCAAGCGTCGGTATCTCATACATGGAAGTGTTTAACCAGGAGCCTTTCGTCTCGATGGTCAGACCGCAGGCTGCATCTGTTCCGATCTCGAAATCTTCATATCTGGGCTGCCACAGGCGCAGGAAATCCACATAGGAACCTTTGATCCATTTTACATTTTCCAGATAATTCAATTCTTCCTCCGTAAAACGTAAGTCACAATACGCCCGGATCTGCGCCTTGATCTCTTCCACCATCTCCGTTGTAAAAAGTACATCTGTATTCCTGCATTTAAATGTCCAGGTAGTCTTATAAGCGCTGAACTGGTGGTAAATGCACTGTCCCATGGAGAACTTATACATATCGTTTTCCAGTAAACTGTTGATGATCTGTGGTAATATCATGATTTTTCCTCTTTCTCTCTTAGATTCACAGCTATGTAAATAGGATATGTTCTCTAAATGACATCCACCTGGATCGGTCCCATGGCAGCAATGGCAGTCCGGTGGGTCTGCGGGGTCACACAGGCACAGGCATTCTCAATAACACACACTCTTGCTTCCGGTACAAATGCCTTTGCCATGACCACATTGCTTAACACACAGATTCCGGTGCAGAACCCGGTAAAATCCACTTCCATGGGATATTCACCCTCTGCTGCCTCTCCTGCAACCGTCACCTCTTCCCAGATGGTTTTCAATAGCTTTCCGAATTCCGGACTGCCAAAGGTCGGCTTTTTCACCGTGATCACATTTTCCGGTGCATAATGTTCCCGTACCGCCTTTACAATATCTGGATGAATCTTATACCCTTCTGTGCCCTCCTGTCCATGCAGCACAGGCAGTCTTTTTCCTTCCTGGGTGTCCAGATAATCTGCCGTATGGGTATCCTTGGTGATGATTATCTTGTAGTATTCCCCACTTTTTGCTGCCGCAACGATATTTTTTACCGCTGCCTCGCACTCCTTGTTGCCCAGTGCTCCTGTGATGAATTCGTTCTGTGCATCCGTGATCACTAATACTTTCTTTGTCATGTTCCCTCTCCTCTACTCGTTTTTCTATTAATGTTTGCACAAAAAGCAGGCAACCGCGTCCTGCGACTACCTGCTTCTCTTATTTACAGAAACAATTTCTTCACTTTTTCCGCGTCAAATACGACTTCTGTTAGTCCGTCCACTTCAATCTGATACAGCGCGTTGGCTGCCAGATGCTCCGCCGCCTGCTCGAGATCACGGATACCGCTGGTGTTGGAATAGATCTCCACCACCGCCTCCAGTCCCTCTTCAGTGATAGTGCACTCGTTTGCCTGCAGTCCGATGCGTTTCAGTACCTTGGGCAATGCGAATCTGGAGAAAATGATCTTCTTCTCCTCCGGGGTATAATCCGGAATATCGATCACTGCAAAACGTGACATTAACGGGGCACTGATCTGATCCTTATCGTTAGCCGTGGCAATCGGATAAACACCGAATGTTGGCACAGTACATTCCATATAGTTGTCCGTGAATCCCAGATTATCCAGCAAGGTAAGCAGTACATCCGCCGGATTGCCGTTACCTTTGCCGCTGGCTGCTTTGTCCAGCTCGTTGATGATAAATACCAGATTGGACTCACCAGCCATGGAAAAAGCTTCCATGATGATACCGGGTTTGGCATTGGCGTAGATTCTGGAGCTTCCGGTCAGCTGCTCCGGATCGTTGATGGAACTCATATCCAGTGTAGTCCAGGGAAGCTTTAAAATCCTTGCCACTGCATAAGCAATCTGGGATTTACCGGTTCCCGCCGGTCCCACCAGAAGCAGACCATAGGCCGGTAAAGTGTGGGTACGGTTGATCTGGATAATGGTCTCCATGATACGCTGTTTGACCCTCTCCATGCCGTACAATTCCTCATCCAGGATTCGTCTGGCTTCCACCGGATCAATAGCTTCAAAATAATTGCCCTTCCACTGAATGTTCATCATGATGGACAATGCTCTCTGCGCGTGTCTTCTCTCCTCGGGAGATACCTCGTGGGATCTTGCCACTGCCAGGTTTCTTCTCGCCCACAGGCGGATATTTTCCGGCATGGTCTTTCCGGCACAGGTCATGAAATCGGAGATACTCTGAAGGCTGGTAAGCTTCATATCATCGCCGTCTTCCCCTTCGTCCTCGCCCTGTTCTTCTTCCGCGGGAGCACTGCTTAAAAACAGCCGCTCCATCATGAATTGTAAGAATCCATCCTCCGCCGACAGCTTGGTACCGCCGCCGAATGCGGTCTCACGGACCTTGTATACCGCATAGCCGTCACTTCTGTTTTCTCCGGAGAGACGCACGTTAATGTGGTTCTCACCAAGCCAGCGGATCAGACTGACAAAACGGGCATCAATCTGCAAAATATCGGCATAAGCGCTGCTGCCTTCCTCTTTAAATTCAAAATTGGTCCGTTTGCTCTGATTACCGAATACACCCACGGCATGATGTTTCCATTTTTCGCTACTGTTATCCAGAATCAAAATCGGTTTCTCCGCAGAGGCTGATCCCTCATTAGAAGAAAACGTTGTATAGGTGCATATAGGATCCTGTTGCTTTTCATTTTCCGGTGTACTGCTGAAATCAAATACCGGCATGCTTAACCTCCTTTTTTCTCGCCTGAATCTTCTCCTCATCGATCAGTTTGAACTGTTTTACGAGATTGGTCATATTCTCAGACTGAGCCAAAAGTTCCTCACTGGTAGCAGACAGCTCTTCTGCTGCCGCCGAATTGGACTGTACGATCTCGGAGATCTGGTTCACACCGCTCTCCGCCTGATTCATGGCATCCGCCTGGGTAGCTGCGATCTGGGTCAGTTCCTCGGAATCCTGTGCGATCTTGCGGACACCATCCACGATAGTGCTTAAGGTCTGGGATGCATGATCCACAGCTTCATTGCCGGCATGGATCTCCTCCAGCGTACCGCCGATCAGATTTCTGGTATTGACTGCGGACTGGGCACTCTGCTCTGCCAGCTTACCGATCTGGTCTGCCACAACAGCAAAGCCTCTGCCTGCTTCTCCGGCTCTGGCTGCTTCGATCGAAGCATTCAGGGACAGCAGATTGGTCTGGCTGGCAATATCTTCGATCTCGCCGATGATGTTGCTGATCTTCTCGGAAGTCTCGTTGATCCGGCCCATAATTTCCATCAGATGATTCATCTCGGTACGACCTTCATCCGCCTTAGCGGAGTATTCCTGTGCCTGTCTGCTGGAATTCTTCGTATGCTCTGCAGTATTGTCTACCATAGAAGCAATATTGGTAATCGTCGCCTGCAGCTGCTCTACGGCGCCTGCCTGTTCGGTTGCACCCTCAGCCAGAGACTGTGCTGCATCTGCCAGACTTCCGGCACCCATGGATACCTGTCCGGATACTTCATTAACATTGTACAGCGCTTCATTCATCTTATACTTAATATCTCTCAGCGCTTCTTTCAGTTCATCCAGATCGCCCACATAGAGATCGGGATAACGGAACTTCACTGTCCAGTCGCCGTTTGCCATAGCATTTAATGCCTGGTTGATATCCTCAATGATCATCCTGAGGTTTGTCGCCATTGCTGTAGCCGCACGGTTCATCACTGCCATTTCATCCTCTGTCTTCACTTCGGGGAAATCAGATGTCAGATCACCTGCTGCGAAGCCATCCAGTCTGTCTGCCAGTGCTTTCAGCGGTCCGGCGATTCCTCTGGCAATTCTTTTTCCCGCCTTTTCAGATCCTGCAAAGCCTACTCCGATGATCAGAAGGATTACGATAAAAATAACCACACGGAAGACATTCAGCTTGGCTTCCATGGCATTTCCGTTCGTTACACTGCTGTCCAACAGGCTCGTCATATCTGCATATACCTGCTGGAACACGGGATCCATCTGGTCACCTGCCATCTGCTGTGCCTGCAGCCGCTTAGCAGGATCGGAAGATGTACCCAGTTCCAGTATCTGTGCCTCGATCTGCAGGTAAGAAGCTACGCCGTCCTTGATCTGTTGGTAAGTGGCTCTTCCCTCATCCGTGATCATATCATCTTCCAGGGCACTGATATAGGTATCCAGCTGTTCCGCTGTCATGTCATGGGCATTTTTTGCTGTGGCGATCAGGGTATCGTCATCATAGCCGATAGCAGCACGGGTCTCGCTCCGCATCTCTGCGATGACGATCATCGCCTTACCGATGTCACCCTGTGCGAAACCGTAATGGCGCAGCGCATAAGAATACTGGTAACTGACGATTCCCATGGCAACACAGGCAATAACACCTGTCGCACTTAATAATAAAGAGATTCTGCGAAATACACTCAGTAACCGTTTTTCGATAGGAAGCTTATTTAACTTATCCGATTTGTTCATTCCAATGTTCCATCCTTTCCGTAAACTGTGAATAAAAATCTGTTGTCCCCTCATACGGCAATAAGTAAAACAGACGTAACAGCAGCAGATTTTCCTCCCGCTGTTTCCCTTCGTCTTCTCCTGCAACTCTATCTGTCATGGCAGATAACAGGTCATGCCATTGCAGCTTGAATTGCTCATTTCTCTTCAATTCCGGTGTATCGATCCACTTGCTGACCTTCACCTTACTGCGGTTCTCCTTCACACATTCTCCGGTCTGAAGGAAATAAAACAGTCCCCCGTTCTCATAATGTCTTCCCAAAGGAAATAAGCGACAGATTCCGGGGCGGTACGGGTGAATGCTGCATCGTCCCTCCGCATCCAGATATGCACAGGCTTCCCTGGTTCCCTGCATTTTCAGATTCGGTAAGATCACACCGTCCACCACGTTGAGCTCCACCGACGTCGCTAATAGCTCCTGCATACTTTTTCCAATTCCCGTAGTCAGCTGATAGACATCGTAGGGATCTAAAATGATGGAACTTCCCATGCCGCGACAGCACTGCGAACATCCTTTACAGCCACCGCAGTCTGCCTTTACCATATCATTCGCTTTGTATAAATGGCCGTCGGAAATCTCCGCAAGACTTACATTCTGCCTCATATCATCACCATCAGCCTCTCTGTGCCTTGCGATCCATAATCTCCTTCAGGCTCTCCGTGTAAGGTGCTCTCGCTACACCGTACTCCGTTACAATACCGGCAATCAGTTCATGATCCGTCACATCGAATGCCGGATTGTAGACCTTTACACCCTCCGGAGCCATGCGTTCCTTATACCACATCTCAGTAACCTCTTCCGCCTTACGCTGTTCGATGCAGATATCTGCACCGGTGGCAGTCGCCATATCAATAGTGGAAGTAGGTGCACAAATGTATACCGGCACACCGTACTGTTTTGCCACTGCTGCCACCACGCTGGTACCGATCTTGTTCGCAGTATCTCCGTTAGCTGCCACTCTGTCACAACCTACGAATACTGCCTGTACCCAGCCCTTGGACATGACAGAAGCGGACATATTGTCACAGATCAGTGTCACATCCACACCTGCGGAATGCAATTCAAATGCTGTCAGTCTGGCTCCCTGTAAAAGGGGTCTGGTCTCATCCGCAAATACATGGAAGTGATAGCCCTTCTCCTGCCCGAGATAAATCGGTGCCGTAGCGGTACCGTATTTTACCGTTGCAAGTTGTCCTGCATTACAATGGGTCAGGATACCATCTCCCGGTTTTACCAGCTTCAGTCCGAATTCTCCGATTTTTCGACATACTTCCACATCTTCTGCCCGAATCTGCAGTGCCTCGTTATGCAGGATTTCCTTCACTTTTGCTACTGTCTTGTGCTCATCTCTGCCAGCTTTTACAGCTACGGCATCCATGCGCTTCAGCGCCCAGGACAGATTAACTGCGGTGGGTCTGGAAGAATCCAGATATTCCTTATATTCTGTAAATTTCTGATAAAACTCCTCGAAGTCTTCCGTCTCGATACGGTTTGCCAGCAGGTAGATGCCCAATGCCGCCGCTACGCCGATGGCAGGTGCTCCCCGGACCTTCAGCAGATAGATGGCATCCCACATCTCCTGTGCGGTATGTAATGCGATCAGTTCAATCTTGCCCGGAAGCAGGGTCTGATCTATGATGATCACCGCATCCTGTGCTTCATCCAGTGCTACGGTATCGTAATCGAGGATTGTTTTCTGGTTTTCCATGCGTACTCCTTTATCTTCAGCATTCTTTTGATACATTTCATGCATTAATTGTCGTGTCTGATAATATCTGCGAACTCCGCTTTCGCTGCTTTCGCAAGGTCGTCCGGCTTCAATTGGATCTGAGACCCGATCCTTCCGCCGCTGACATAGATTTGTTCCTGAGTCTTCGCACTTTCATCAATTCTGGTCACATACTGTTTTTTCATGCCGATGGCTGTGCAGCCGCCGCGGATGTAGCCGGTGATGGCATTGATGTCTTTTACATGGATCATCTCCACGCTTTTTTCTCCGACGGATTTCGCTGCTTTTTTCATATCCAGTTCCTCCGCGATGGGGATGACGAATACAAAATAGTTCTTACTGCTGCCCACGGTGACCAGAGTCTTGTAGACCTGCTCATAGGGCAGGGACAGCTTGTCTGCTATCTGAAGCCCGTCCACGAATTCCTCGCACTCATAGGTGTGATGGGTATAAGGAATCTGCAGAGATTCCAGAATACGCATGGCGTTGGTTTTTACTTCTTTTTGTTTTGCCATAATTTTTCTTCTCTCATTCTTGTTAACCCTAGTATCATTTTATTTTACTATGCAATTCTTACGTGCGCAAGCGTGCAAGATAAGAATCTTTCATTACTTTTTCGCAAAAAACTCCGCCCGGCTCCCGGGCAAGCCGAGGGACAAGGCGGAGTTATGATATATTATTCTTCGGAATTAGTTCGCTGCCTTCTCAGCCTTTGCAGCCTTCAGCTGCTCGGTCAGAGCGGGAACGATCTTGTTCAGGTCTCCTACGATACCGTAGTCAGCTACATCGAAGATAGGAGCAGTCTCATCTTTGTTGATGGCAACAATGAGATCAGACTCTTCCATACCTGCTACGTGCTGAATAGCACCGGAGATACCGATTGCGAAGTAGATCTGAGGACGAACGGTCTTACCGGTCTGTCCAACCTGCAGATCCTTGGGCTTCC
>ENA-ORPH01000879-ORPH01000879.1-human-gut-metagenome-genome-assembly--contig:-NODE-879-length-31755-cov-5.965237_pt1 | contig 31755 bp, 43 predicted proteins | sample MGYA00242142_ERZ509074 | MGnify/ENA primary metagenome ERZ509074 (study PRJEB26280, sample SAMEA2338724) | human gut metagenome | biome: human gut; feature: human-associated habitat; material: faeces...
TTGCCTTCTGGAATGCCTTGACTGCCGCGACGGTATTCTTTCCGACGATGCCGTCAACCTTTCCGCAATCGTATCCCTTGGCATTCAGCAGGAATTGCAGGACTTTCGCCTGCGTCCCTTTGCTGCCGTTCTTTTGTGTCTGCATGGTGTACACCTCGTCCCCGGTTGCGTCATCCGCAGGCGTGGAAGGTGTCACCGTGCTGCCCGTGTCGGTCGTTTCGCCGCTTGCGTCATAGTCGGTATTGATGAGTTCCGCCCACTCGTCCCAGCGGCTGATGTTGCTCTGTACAACGCCGTATGCCGTCCCCTTGGCTTCGATGACCTTGCCCTCGCCGACGTAAAGCCCGACGTGGTGGCGGTCATTGCCTTTGACAAGGAAGACGGCGCTGCCCGGTTTCAGTGCTTGCCCGTCCGTGCGCCTGCCGTTTTGCAGTTTGCCCTTGGCGCGGCTGTACTTGTTCCACATGGTGTTGCTCCCGTGGTACATGTACCCTCCGAGCTGCTTATATGCCCAGTAGAAAAGCCCGGAGCAGTCTGCGACGCGGCGTCCGACCCACTTCTGACCGTACCGCTTCGTCTGTGCGCGGGTGGCATTGTCCTGCGCCTTCTGTGTGTGAATCTGACCCGTGCCGCCCCAGATGTACCCCCACTTTTCCGCGTATGCCTGCCGGAAAAGGGAAATCACGTCAAGGACGTTGACCGTCTTCGCCATCAGTAATCACCGCCGGGGTCAACGTCAGCGTCACCCTTGGTGACGAGCTGCTTGTATACCTGATTCACGCCAGTAGAAGCCAGCCCAGACACAATGCCGACCGCCACCGCATTCAGCACGTCATGCGCCGGGAAATCCGGAATGACGTACATGCCGACGATGCCCAACAGACCGCCGACTGCGCCCACAATGACGGGAATCAGCTCGTCCTTGATGGCGCTGATGGTCTTGCAGAGCAGCCCGATCAGGTAGGTGATGACCACAATCGCCAGCACCGTTCCCATGGTAGAGATGTCCATGATACCACTCCTTTTCGGAATTATTGTATGAAAAAACAGCCTGCACGGGTGTGCGGCTGCTTTTCGCAAGATGATGTTTGTCCCAAGTTTGTCCTAAGTTAAGTTGCAATTTTGCCGACCCAAAAGCCAGCAAATGTAGGAAAATCAAGCGCTTGCAAGTTGACGGTAAGTTGTAATTTGCACGCAATTATGTGCAAGTTCAGTGCATCAAAAAAGCACCGTGCGGGGTGCAGGGTGCTTTTTATGCTTAATTCCTATCGCTGAAAAATTCAGCCCAATATGGGTTTTCCGCGTCAAAGATTTTTTTCTGTTCCGATGTCAGTTTGTCGGGATAATCTTCAAACATATTAAAATGGGTCTTTTTGTCGAAAGTGAAAATCCATTCGCCCTTGGCATCTTCGGAATTATCAACCCACCAGATAGCATCTTCATGGTTGTTTTTGAAATAATTATTTAATCGTGCCATTTGAACCCTTCCTTTGCTCATTTTCCGCCGTGTTGATATATCCCAGCAATGATTTGAAATCATCCGTTTCAAAATCGCTATCATCCAAGTCGATCATAAAATCATAGTTCGCCGAAGCGCCGGAAGTTTGAGAACAACCGAATCTATTCTTCAACGTGTATCTGGGATTTCCGTTGAAATTTATCCAACCCGATCTACTGCTTGATTGCAATTCCAAATACTGAAGAATTCCGTCATCCGTTTTTCTGACAATAGCAGCGTGTCTTCCAACAGACAAATAGTATTCTTTGCCGTTTTCGCACATTTTCAGCAGCCTATTGCCAACAGTTATCGAAGAAGCGCCCTCCGCTCGAAGAACTTTTAAGCCGTCAGCCATGGACAATGTACGAAGGTTGTACGAACTTGCGAAGAAGCGTCTGCTTTCTCCATCTCTAAAATCAAGAACATTCCAGCCTTGTTTTTGCCCAATGTAGGCAAGACCTACGGAAGCGCAGGAACCGCTTGTTCTGTCGCCGCCAGCCAACGCACTAATGATTTCACTTTCTGAAAGTGCGTTTGAATGGTTCATAACCGGGTTATACACTAATTTGCCGTTTGAACTTATCTGTTTCAAGGAATCAAGCAACTCTTTGTAGTGCTTTTCGTTTGATTCAATCGGTTGTGGTAGCACTCCCGCGGCTATTGTATCCGTTTTTTCGGGGATTTTCAAGTATTTTTCCGAAAATTCCTGAAAATTTTTTGTCTTGTCCAGCCCGAAGAACTTCGCCCTGTCCTTCATTGTTTCCAGCTCGGTTTCATCCAGCCCCCACCGCGCCCGCGTCAGCGCGACGCACCTGCAGTTGCAGTCCTCTTCGGGTCGCCCGAATGCGCCGGGGTATTCGGCTTTCTTGCCGTCCACCTCGAAAGGCTCGTCCGTCTCCCTGATCTGCCCGTCAAGCTCCCGATGCGTTGGGCGGGTGTTGCCGTCAAGGGTGCTGTCCCACTGTTTCAGCACGTCGCAGCCATGCTTCTTCGCTTCATTCCGCGCATCAGCGGCAGAAGCCTGCTGCACCCGGTGTCCCTCTGTGCGGACGATGGTCTTTGTCCTTGCCAGCGGCGCATTGGTGGCAAAGCGCAGGTTTCGGGCAATGTCATCGTAGGATGCCCCGGTGGAAATCCCGGTCGAAATCTCCCGGCGGATTGCCTGCTTCAGCTTTTTTGTATCGACGCCCATTGCCTCATACAGGCTGCCTGAAATGTGGCTGTCAAGCATCACAGCGTGAACTGCGGCGTCTTGGTCAATGGGTGCAAGGACTGGCATACCCTGCCCGTGCAGCGCGTACATCGTGCCGACAAAGCTCTTTTTGTAGCATTCATTGAGATACTGCTGCACCGACGTGTAGTTGTCGCCGTGCAGCTTCTCCATGATGCCCTCAATCTGGGCTTTGAGCGCCTTCTGGTACTGGACTTGGTATATCTTCGATTGCGTCATCTCGTCCGCTTGGAGAATCTTGATTTTCGTCTCGATGTCCCGCAGCGCCCGCGCATAGGACTTTTCCAAGTCCTTGATGACTGCTTCCTCGTCGTTCAAAAGTGCCTGAAAGACTTCTTTCTCACGTTTCAGCACTTACATCACCCCGCGCCGCCTGTGTCGTCCTCCGGCTGGATGCCGTCCAGCGCATCACGCGCCGGATAGAGGTCTGTGTCCTCCTGCTTCGGCAGCTTGTCTTGGATTTCGGTATAGTCAAGGTCAAGCACTTCGCAGATGTTTTTCATCAGCGTCTCGTTGTCAAGCAGTGTCGCAAGGTTGAGTAGGGTTGTCACTTGCACCTGCTGCTTCTGCGCGTCCGTCAGCTCAATTTGTGCGTTGTCCTGCGCGTTCGTCATGACCTCACGCTCAAAGTCGAAATACACGTCCTTCATCTGGTAGTCCGTGCCGTTCTCGTCGTTGATTTCTTTCAGGACGATTTTCAGCAGCCGCCGCATGAACTGTTTCAGACGGATTTCCAGCTTGTTGCACTTCAGGTCGAGCAGCGCATATCGGGACTTGATGACCACGTTCGTGATGTTGCCATCCCCAAGCTGTGCAGAATTGAAGCCCATGCCGAAGCGGTAGATGTTCTTTTCGTCGAGGTCGAGCTTCGCCTGCCGTGCCTGATAGGGGATGTCGATGGTGCGGATGTCCACGTCGCCTCCCGTGTCAGGGATGCCGATGTGCTTCTTTGCCTTGATGTTTGTCATCAGCTCGTCGAGGTTGTCCCCTTGGAAGCCCTTGACTACATAAAGCACTTCATTCGCGTCCTGAATGTTGTTAGACAGTCCGCAACTCATGAGGTCGTAGTCGTCAATCAGGTCTTTAATGGTTTTCAGCCCGGAAAATTGTTTCTTGCAGTTGTCCAGACGGAAGAAGGGGATGAAACCGAAGCCGTCAAAGTAGGTGCTTGCATCGCCCGTCTTATGCCAGATTGTGTGCGGGCGCGGGTTGATGGGTGCGGAATCATCCGGCACAATGTCACCATCGTCAACTTGGCAGAAGAAATAGGTCTGCTTATCATCCCATACCTGAATGCGCTTGATTGCTTTGTTGTCCTTGCCGATGCGCTCAACATACCAATAGATGACGTACTCGCAGCCGTCGTCCGTATCCTTCGCCCGGACTTCCACCACGCCCAAGCTGTCCGCAGACTGGAAGCAGGTATGCCCCTCTGCGTCCTTGTAGGCGTACATGTATTCAAAGCCCTTTGCCACCGCGCCCGTGATGACCTCGTAAAGCTCCGCGATGAAGTTCTCATTGTCGTTGAAGTAGGCGTCCAGTTCGTCTTGCAGCTCCGGCAGGTCTGACTTGACGAAAGCGTCTTTGCCGGAAAGCATGTACTGCACTTCCTGATCGACCAGCTCCGTGAAGAACGGGTGGCTGATTTTGATGTTACTGCGGGTCGTGTCCTCCTGCAAATCACCGTCCGCATTGATGAAATACAGCCGATACTTTCGGATGTCGTGGTCGCCCTCGTAGTACTTTTGCCCGACCCGCGCAAATCGCTTTTTGTCGGAAGATGCGTCGTTATCAATGAACGCCTTGATTTCGGGAATTGTCAGCATGTCAATCACCCCTTTCAGGTGCTTTTTGTTGCCCTGCTGCGCTTGTAGGTTGCCGCCAGCCATGCGCCGCCGCCTGCGGTGACGATGGTGGTCGGCGCATAGGTAGTCAGCGCCTTGTACGCGGCGATTTCAGCGGCGGAAAGGGCTGTTTCGACGGGCGCGGCAAGCGCCGTATAGACGAACACGTCGTTCTCGTTCAGAAACTGCTCGAAGTCAGAAACGGTCGTTGTACCCTTTTCCGCGTAAGCGAAACCGATGATATTGCTGTTGCTGGTAGCAATGCCGCCTACGGTTTCACCGTTGATGGCAGCACTGAAATGCGTGCAGAATGTTCCTGCTGCATCGATGCCGTCGAACGTGCAAAAATAGCGGTCAACATTGTTTCCAGCCTTCGTCCAATTCATCGAGGATGTCATCTTGATTTTGGTGATGCGCTGCAAATACACCCCGCGCGCCAAATCCACCTCGTCGCAGACCCACTGCTGCCCGTTCTCATCCGTGTAATTGCCGCTGGATGCAACCGGGATGCCGCACAGTGCGTTCGGCGTTTGCAGCGTCAGCGTCTGCGAATTGTTCGCGCCATCCGACACCGTGAGCGTCACCGTTCCGCCGTCGCCCGCGCTGACAATCGGCACGGGCGCAGTCGGGAGCGGAACGCCGTTTTGCGTGCTGTTGCCGTACACATGCAGTGCGCCAAACGGTTTCCCACCGATGCACTCCGTCAGCGTCAGCGGATTGCCGGAAAGCGTTGCGTCCTCGCCGCTGGTCACGTCCTCGTACAGCTTGCGAATGAACGTACCATAGAGCCGGTCGTCGTGCTTCACACCCATCTTGGCGGCAATGTCATCCAGCACGTCGCCCATCAGCCGCCCTTGCGTCTGGATGCCCAGCCCTGCCGCCAGCGCGTCCAGCTTGCCGCGGAAGCTGACCTTCTCGCACGGGATTGCGTACTGCGCAAGAATCGCCGTCAGTCTTTCTCCGTCTGTCATGGGGGTTGCCCTCCTTCAATACGTCCACTTTTTCCCCACAATGAACTTTTCCAGCCCGTACCGCATGGCGTCCATCAGGTGGTTGAAGTCATCAATCGGAACGTTGAGCGTCGCGCCGAACTTGTCCTTGTCCCAAGTGTAGTTGCTGATTTCCGTCATGAAATTTGTGCAGCGCGGATGGATGATAATCTCCAAGTCCTGAATCCATTGGATGCCGTTCTGGATGCTATCCTTGCCCTTTGCCGCCGCCTGCACCCGCAGTCCAAGAGAACGCAGCTCGTCGTTTGACTTCGGCTCGGCGCTATCTGCCGTGATATGCTCCTTCCCGTAGCCCATGCCCTGCACCTGCTCTGCAATCTTGCGGTTGGACATGCCGCGCTGGTACATCTCATCGAACACATACAGGCGTTTGTTCGGCAGGTCAAGCATCCCGCAGAAAAGCGCCGTCGGGTCGTTGGTATAGCCGTAGTCAAGACCAAAGCACGACGCGACGGAAGAATCCTGTCGCAGGGTGTCAATATCAAAGGCTTCTTCGCGCCAGTTCTCGTATATCAAGCCGTCAACAATGCCCCAATTGCCCAGCCCAGCCACCGCATAGCGGCGCGGGTTGCGCTTCTTCATGTCCTCAAAGAGCTTCAAGTCGGCTTTGTCCAGCCATTCATTGCACTTGTAATTCGTCGTGATGGCAAGAATGTCCGGGTCGTGTGGAGCGTCGAAAAAGCGCTTTTTCAGCCAATGGCGCTCGTTCCACGGGTTGAAGGTGATTGTCCATTGTTTGAATAGGGGGGCAGGGCATTCGCCGCGGATGGATTCGTCGAGGATGGAGAAGTCATCCTCTTTCATGACTTCATACGCTTCTTCCAGCCACGCCCAGCAGAGCGCACCATGCTCAACCGTGATAGACGTGATTTTCAAAGGGTCGTCAAGCCCACGAAAGAGGATTTTTTGCCCGGTTGACTTGCGCGTCATTTCCAAAGGAGAAAGGGTGATGCTCCACTGGTCAAGCACCCCGATGCGCCCCAAAGCCCAGCGTAGGTCTGTAAAGCAGCTATCTTTGATAGTGCGGTATGTCTTGCGGATGACTACAAGGTTTGCCGCCTCATAGCCTTTTTTGTTTAGCCAGATCGCATACCATAGCGCCGTCGTCTTGCTCTTTTTACTTGCGCGGCTGCCCTTGCACACGCGATAGCGCCCCTTGAAGCGCCAGAAATCATCGTAGCCCCCGCCGACGTACTCTCTGACGCTCTTATGAACTCTCGGCGTCTTCGATGTCATCGACTATCACCACGCCCACGTCCCCGGACACATCCACCTTGTCGGTATATAGCCCGTATCGCTTGCCCAGCAGTTCCGCCGCCTTCAGACGTTCGCTCTCTGCCGGGTGCTTCAGCATTTCCCGTGCCGCCGTCGTACCGTCCAGCGTCGCCTCGATGACCACGGTGGAGGATTCCGTCTCGCCGCGCATGACCGCCGTCAGGTACTTCAGCACCTCGTCCTGCTTGGCAATCAGCGCCGCTTCTTTTTCCGCCATCCGTGCCGCGAGGTATTCTTTTATTACAGGTTTTGTCATGTTCTCGGCTGCTGTACTGTACGCCGTCCGTTTGGAATAGCCAGCTCTGATTGCGGCTTGCGTCGCATTCAGGTCAACCAGATATTCGTCGCAGAACCTTTGCTGCTTCGCCGTCATTTTTGCCACAATCATCACCGCCCTTTCTATTCCTTGCTGAATCTGGACAAGTCCACGAAAGAAAAGTCCGTGCCGAAATTGTCCCGTATTTTCCGCATGTCGCCCTTGTAGAAGACAAGGACGTTTTGATGCACCTTGACCGTCTTTCTCCCGGCGGAAAACTGTTTGCCCGCCCGCATTGGTGCTGTCCCGTATGTTTCCAGCAGAATGCCGTCATTGTACAGGTGCAGCCCGTTCGCCATGAAAAGCCGCTTTGTCAGCCCGACAAAATCGCGGTATGCGCCGCGCCCGTCCCTAATCTCGCCCACGACAAAAACCGCGAATCGGTCGTCTTTGAGCTTGCAGCATGACTTGCCGATGATGTCGCTATATGCCTCGCAGAAATCCGGGTAGGACATGTTGGACAAGTCCAGCGGATGGTCGCTGTAATGCTCCAAGTCGTGATATGGCGGGCAGGAAAAGACGAAATCTGCCGAGCCGTCCGGGATGAAGCTGTCCGCGTTCCGGCTGTCTCCCACGAACCATGCAGGGCATACGCCAAATGCGTCACCGTTGCGCCTGTTCGCGTCCACCTGCCGTTCTGACAGGTCAATGCCGATATAGTGCCGTCCCAGTAGTTCCGCCACGACACCACGCACAGAGCCGCCCGCGAACGGGTCAAAGACGATTCCGCCCGGCGGGGAGTACCAGTTATAAAGCACCTCGCAGAGCATCGGGTCGAAAACCGACGTTCCCGTCAGGTTCATCCCGCGCACGTCCGCCAGCTTCTTCAAGCCCTTTCCAATCAGTGCTTCGTCTCGTCCGGCATCACTTTTCAGCCCTGCCTCTCGCCACTCCTTTTTCCGCTTTTGCCAGTAGCCTTGACGCGCGTCAAAAACAGAAAAAGGTGGGACATAGGAAACGTTCTTGAAGGTTTCCCATGTAACCACCGCCTTTTGTGTAGTATGTACCTTGTGCAGCTCCCGCCTTCTGCACACCCCACGCCGCAAAAATGGCGATTGCCAGCAGCGTCACCATGATTGATTGCATAAAAAATGCCCAACGGGATAACCCGTCAGGCTGTAAATTTCCACTTACATTATAGCACCATCCCAATATGAAATACTATGAAAAATGGGGAAAAGTGCGAAGAAAATTTTCTGACAGGAAACGGCTTTTATCGCTTGCCAACGTCGAGGCAAGCAAGGCACACAATCGTCGCCAGCACCGCCAGCAGCAGAATCACACTCACGTCTTTTTTGCCTCCATTTTCTCGATACGGTCGAACGGCTCGTCGAAGTTGAGCGCCAGCCCAATCTCGTCATATACCTGATCTATCGCTCCTTGGATGGTCAACTGCCCGCCGGGTGACATTTCCGCGTCGAGGGCAGAAAGCACCTTGTGGCAGCGCCCTTGCCCGAAGCCATAGTCCCGGTGGAGGACAAGGCAGACCGCTGCGTATGCCATCTTGAAGGTGGATGTCGCGCCGTCTCGGAAGCCCTCGCGGTACACGTCCTCGTCGAATTGTGCCTGCGTCTTGGATTGGTTCTTCTGCGCCCGCCGCTGCTGCCTGTTCATGTGTTCACCTCCGCGTTCAGCCATTTTTCGATGCAGGCGGCGCACCTGTCGCGGCTTGCCGTCCCGTCCTGGTCTGCGCACAGCGGGTGCGCGTGTCCGTAGCTTATCAGGCTGTACGCGCTCATGTATGGGCAGCGGATGAGATGGTCAATTGTTTCTTTCAGGGTGTCGCCGCCGTCGTCTATCGCGCCATTCAGCGCGGCGACCAGCATGTCTTTGTTCTTCATGCTTTTTCCTCCTCCCACATACTGATTTGTCCGTCAAGCGGCTCAACGTCCGCCTTCCGTTTGGCATGTTTCAACCTTTCAAACAGCGGTGTGCCTCCTTTGCGTGCCGGATGCCCATACATCCCGCAAGCCGTCCAACTTTTCGCCCAATCACTCGCTGCGGAACTGCTTACACCGTATGCCGCGCACTTGTACCATGTTTTGTTTGCCATGTAAACACAGAGATTCGGGCAATCTGCACATTTATGCGCACAGTCTTTTCCGTATTCGCGGTGCATAGCCGTGATTTTTCTGTCAGCCATCAGCTTTCCTCCCACGGCGTTTTCGCCGCCTCTCGCATCGTCGGCTTGTATAGCCAACAGCGCCACTCTCTGTTGTAGTCGCTCATTGGCAGCCTTGTCTCGCTTACGGTATGCGGATAGCAAAATGTGATAGTCTTTGCCTTTTCGTCTGCGTAAATCCCGCAATGTTGATTTATGTGCTTATATGGCATTTTCTTTTCTTCCAGCCATACAAATTCCCATTCATCGGCGTTGCAGTTCTCGACAACCTCCGCCAGCAAAAGAACGCGATTCGGCTCTTCCCGCCGTTGCATTGCGGCAACATAAGCGTCGGAAACTGCCTTGTCGAGCGACGCACCGTCTTCCTTTATCGGCGACGTAGAGCGGCATTTAGGGCATCCATACATGGCGTAGCCACCGCCCGTGATATATTCTTCGGAATCGCACTGCATTGCTGTGCCGCAGTACGGACAGGGTGGGAATTTTTTGCCATTAATCATCGTTTTCTTCCTCTCCCGGCTGATAATCCGGCAGCACAGCCCATTTCGTAACAAGCCGCGTGATGTTGCACAAATCCCAAGTCATCCATTCGCCGTCCCCGTCGTAATCCGCAAGGCAGTAGATTTTGTCATCCCGCGCGACGAGATACTGTCCTTCCTTCTCCGGCAGCTTCTCCGATGCAGGAATCCATTCTTTCGGCATTTCGTGCCAGTGCATCACCTCGTCCTCAATTGCGTCGTGTGCTGCAATCCATGCACCTTCGCCGAAATACTTTGCAGTACCCATTCCGTAATGCGTCGCAATGAGACACAATCGCGTATCTGCGGGTACTGCCGTTTTGGTGGGCACCCATTCCGACACGGATTTCAGCAGTTCCGCCGCCTCCCGGAGCGCCCGTGCATCAGCCGCGAAAACGCTGTCCGCTTCTCCGTTCGCCAGCGTGTCCTTGTCCCTCGCTTGGTCGAGAATGGACGAAATGATTTCAGCCTTCGTCATTGCCCTTGTCCTCCTTATCCATCACCTGCTGGAATACATCCAGCGCCTGTCCGTGCAGATAGCAAGCATTTCGCCATGAGCAGTTCATTTCGCAGGCGATTTGCTCGAATGTCTCAAAGAGAATATAGCGTCGGAAAAGCACCGCGTAATACCTCCGGTCGGTCAGCTTGTCCAGCAGCGACGACACCTCTTTTTTCTTGTCAACCAGCCGGTCAACGTCCCAGTCGATTTCGGCTTTCAAATCCACGATTTTCGCCACGGTGTCCGCCAGACGGTCGTGGGAGCATCCGCCACCGGATGCCCCGTCTTCCCGCAGGATGGGTGTGATGCGCGTCGCCATGTCTTGCAGCCGCGCCACGTCCGACAGCTTGCAGTTAATGCGCTCGTCGAGGATTCGCACCTGCTGCAAGTACTCTTTCGCCCTCATCCGTTCACCCTCCCGGTCATCCTGTCCACCAAGTCGTAATACATCGTCTTGTATTGGAGCATGGCTTCCTTCTCCGCCTGCGCCGCAAGCGCACTCCGGCGGAGCTTTTTACGCATATCAGCATTTTCGCCATTCAGCCGGTTGATTTCCCTCGCGCTGTCCGCGCTGAATCCCATGCCCTCCGCCACCCGCGCCCAGATGTACACGAAGTCCTCCGCGCGGAGGCACTTGACGAAGCCACCGATGTTTTTCCGCGTGACGAACGTCACAAAAAGCGGATTGCACCACCGCTTTGCACGGCTGACCACCTCAATGCAGCCCGCCTTTTCTTCATCCAGCAGCGTCAGTACGGTGCATACTGTCCCGTGGGCTTTGAGGATAAGCACCTCTTTCCCGGTTGCCGTCGTCCAGATTTCGCCGGGATAAACCATGTTCTTCATGGCTTGTGCCGGCGTTGGGTCGATATATCCGCTGCCGTTGCGCAGCATTTCGCTGTCCATGATGTTTCCTCCATTCCTTTTATAGTTCCGTGATGCCGTTCATCCGCCAGTTCTTTTTCGGGTCACGGCGCAGGCTGATGCAATGCCCGCCCGGTTTCGACTTTTCCGCGATGCGTCCGGCAATGGCTTCGTCAATGTCGTTCAGGTCATCCAGCGTCCGTTCGCTGCTGATGATGGTCGCTTTCCCGGTATTGTAGCGATAATTGAGGATTTCAAAGGCGGCATTGATGTCCGCAGCCGTCGGCGGCTTCACCTTGCCGAAATCGTCTTTCCCGCCCTTGAAAAGGTCGTCGATGTACAGCACATCCGTCAGCTTCAGCTCGTCCATTGCCTGTTTGTACAGGTCATGTTCGTTGACAATCGCCTTGATTCGTGCAATCTCGTCGCGCCAGAGCATATACTTGACGCTCATGCACCGCTTGATACACTGGACAGCGATTGCCGTGCAGATGTGCGTTTTCCCTGCGCCGGACTGCCCGCCGATGAAAAACCATCCGCCGCCGCCGACCGTTTCAAGGTAATCCTCTGCTTTTGCTTTGATGGTCTTTTGCCATTCGTCCTTTGCTGTATAGGTGGCGAAAGAGTACTTCTTGACCACATCTTTCAGCCCAGAGCGTGCCAGCCGCCGAATTGCACCACGCGCCTTGTTGCACTTGCAAAGATAGAGCGTTTCGTGCCAGTAGCCGAAATTCTCGTTGTATTCCAGCTTTGCGATAAAGCCCTTATTCTTGCACACGCGGCAGTCATAGCCGTCTTGCAGGTGGAGTTCGCCCTCTTCCGCATTGTAGGTGTCCACCTTGCTTTGCTCGTGTTCCTTCTGCGACATGGGCATTGCGCCCATGCCGTTAAAGGATTGTTCCGAAAGCCCCTGCATCGTAAGCAGGCTTTTCAGGCTTTCCATTCGTGCCACCTCCGTCTCTGTTTCGTTCCCATGTCCGGACTGCCGCTTTCCAGTCCTTCATGCGGTTCTTGCCAATCATCCAGCCCCGCGCCTCGTAGTAGTCCACAAAGTGCTGCGCATCAATGCCGTTTTTGCGCTCTTCGCAGTAGGCGGCTACTTCTTCCACCTCCGGAGGGGTAAAACGTTTACTGCGCTTGGGCTTGGTGGGTTGTTCCCCCGCTTCGTCAGAAGCGGACAATATACTATTCTTTTCTTCTTCTCTTTCTATATCTTCTTCTTTATCTTTATCTGCATTATTATTTTTGTTCTCCGTAGAATCTACCGTAGAATCTACATAATTTTCATCCGCCGCCGCAATCGTCTTTTGCTTTTCTCTCCACCGTGCTTGTGCAAGACGCTTGCTTTCTCGGATTTTCTCCATGCCTTCAATGTTCTGATGGTCTTCCCACCCCGGCAGGTTTAAGAATCCGTTTGCCGTAGTTGATACCATGCCGAGACGTTCCAGCGCTTGCAAGGCAAGTGTGACGGTGGATTCCTCAAAGTCCAGTTCGTCGGCAAGCATTTTCGGCGTGTAGGGGATGTTCTCTGTCAAGAAAATCATGCCCCCGGAATTGCAGCGCCCCGCCATCGTCAAGAGCATCACCCAGATCAGTACGATGTTGTTCCCATCGGGGAGCTTCCGCAAGTGCTTGATTTTTCGATTGTCGAACATATCCGTCGTGATTTTTATCCACTTAACGTCTGCCAAGGGAATCACCTCCTTCCGTATCTCTGAAAATGGCGTTATTCCGGTCTGCTTTCAGCAGAAGCGCCTTCCGCACCTGCCGGGAAAGCCTGTCCGCATGTGCCGCGCATTCTTTCCCGCAGATAGGGCGGTTGTAGCACTTTCGGCAATCGCCGCCAGTCCGCCATTGTTGATTGGGCTTCTCGGTCATCCATCATCGCCGCCCTTGTCGATGCTGTACCGCAAGATGCTGCACTCCTCGCCGAACCTGTTCTTGACCTTCATCCAGTCGCGCTTGATGGGAACACCAGCCTTCTTCAGCTCCGAGATTCGGCTGGCAAGACGGAGAACGCCGAGGTCGAGCATCGCGTCCAGCGTCGTGATGCTCCCGTGTCTGCGCATGTAGTCAAGTACGCGCTCCGTCTGCTTCGGGCGCTTGTGCGTCTCGCTCACCCGTTATCACCTCCGAATAGGGCAGCGTCTCAATCCACTTGCAGAAATCGCGCCACTCGTCGAGCTTGTGGTCGTGGCGGTACTGGTAGATGTTCGCAAGCACCGCATAATTCAGCAGCAGCGTCCGCCGCTGGTTGTAGGACGATGGCAGAAGCTGAATCATCTGCCACCAATAATCTTTCGGAAGAACCAAATGTTTTTGTTGACACTTTTCCCACAAATACATCTCTCGCGCGTCATTGAGCATCCGAATGGTTTCTTGCAGGCTATTGAGATACACTGATTCGAGGTGTTCATGGCTGAAATCATCCAGCGTAAATTCTTTTGCGTGAATCTTGTGCATCGTGCTGCAAGAGTTCGCCGCCGTCCCCACCTTGTAGGAATCATATTCCTTCCACCAATACAGCGGAGCAACCACATCAGCCGTGACCGTGATAAACCGCAGATATTTCCCATGCACAGACCCAGCCGCCGCCAGCTTGCGCATCAGCACCCAGTCGTTCTTGCCGACGCAATAGCCGTACTTGCTATCGTTGCAGTCTTTGCACGGCTCGTTGTCGTTCTCGACCATCTGGCAGGGCATTTCCTCACGGATGGTATACTCATTGCATACATGACTATCAGACTGCGACCAGCTATTCATGGGGTTTCTCATTCCACGGATGGCAGCTTCCCATCCGCTGACCGTGACGTTTTCAATTTTAATCATTTGGCATTTCCTTTCTTATGCCATCTCTTCATGGCTTCTTTTTTGCATTGCAGCATGATGCCCTCGCCGCTTTCGTATCCGCAAAGTTCGCAAAGAATGTCGCACCAAGACGACCGAAAGAAGGCTTCCAGCTCTTTCAGCTCATACGAGGTGGATTCGCGATATTCTTCCAGCGTTTTGTAGCGCCGGAGGCAGCCTTTGTAGTCCAGTATAGCGCGCTTGATAACCGCGCCAGCAAGCACCTGGGAATTCATCATTTCGCTCATTGTTATACCTCTTTAATCACTATCCCATGGAAAAACAGCATCATCTTGCGCTTCAGGATGTACTCCTTTGTCCTGACGCCTTTGGTATCCTCCACCACCGTCTGCCCGTACGCCGTATAGACAAAATCAGCGATGTATGTCACGGCACGTTCGATGACCTTGCCGTCGATGCGCTGGGCAGGGAGCAGCTCAAACCGTACCTGCCGCCGCAGGTCCGCGACTTCGCCCGCCTTTTCCAGCAGGCGAAGTTCACAGAAGCGACGGTATTCTTTCCGGGAATCGAAGGTCTGCCCGTCCGCCGTTACCTTGCGATTCCCGTACTTGGCATTAGAACGGCAGGTCATCGGTTTCCACCGCCGTGTACCCGCCATTGGAAGCGGTCGGAGCAGGAGCGGAGGAAGCGCCGTGCAGCGGCTTATCCGGCGGGAACGTGAAGCTGCCTTCTCGCACACTGTCAACGGAGATCGCGCGGAACGGGCGCACCGCCCAGCCCGTCTTGCCGTTGTACTCCCATTCTTCGTTGCGGTACAGAATTCCGATCTGCTTGCCGACGAGGGAGGTTTCGTCCCAGTTCCACACATAGCCCGGATTGGACTTCTCAAAGGACGTGACCATGCCCTTCAGGGTGCGCTTGGTGATTTCGTCCTTCTCCGAGTTATCATCACGCGGAAGGAAGACGCGCAGCACACCCTTCCACTTCTTGTCCTGCGCCGTGTTCGCGTTGAAATCTGACTTGTAGAAGTCCTTGTATTCGCCTTCGGCAATGTCAAAACCGATTTGCAGCATGTCGCCATACGTCGTATGGGAGACGGCTGCCTTCAGCACGTTGCAGACATACGCGCCAAGCGGGAGCTTCTGACGGTCGGAAAAAGCCTGCACGGATTCCCAGTTCTGCGGTTTACGAATCATTTTTCATTCTCCTTTTTGTTGTTCATGTTGTAGTAGTCGCGGATGCTCTTATCAACCAGCTTCAGGTCGTTGTCGATTTCCAGCGGGAACATATCCATGGGGGATTTGCAAGTCGTCATCCCATCGCTTTGTGTAATAAAAACGTGCTTTTTCCCGTCGGTATAGCACATCAGGACGATCGAGAAAAGCCCCTCCACCGTCAACTGATTGTCGAGCATCTTGCCCATGGTCTTTGCCTTGGTCTTGCCGTTATTGCTGTCCGTCTCCGTATGGTGGAGGAAGTAGACAATCACGTCCGGCGGCGTCTGCCGGATGACGTACTGCACCAAATTGTAGAAGTGCAGCGCCATATCCGTGTATTTGCCGAATCCGGCTTCCTTGGCTTTCGCGAATGCCTCAAAGCAAAGCAAGTACTGACTATCGTCGATGACGAACGCCTTCTTCTGACTGGCGTGAATGAGTGATTGGATTTCGCCGTAGTCCGACGTGGACTTCATCGGCAGCTTCTTTCGGAAGGGGAGCGGTTTCCCGGCAACATTGAAAATGCTGACTTCTTCGGGCGCGAAGTTGCGCAGGGAAGCGGATTTCCCGCTGCCGGATTCGCCTAAAATGAGTACGGGGACGCCCATCTGTTACACCTCCATTATTTAATCTGGATATTCTTGCAGGCGACGAGGGTGCATCCCTTGATCGCCTTGCCGGACTTCAGGATTTCCTTGATTGTCTTCTTGTCCGGCGTGTAGGTGATTTTCTTCACCTGATACTTCTTCGGGACGACTTCTGCGTCCGGGATTTCGACGCGCTCCGATGCGCGGAAGCTGATTGCAGCACGGGGCAGGTTCATCTTTTCGCCGCCCGTGGCTTCCGTCAGCCACGTCCGCAGATTATCCGCCAGCTTTTCAGCCTTCGCCTGACGCGCCGCGAAAGCGTCCTTCTCCGCTTTGTAGGCAGCGGCATCGGCATCCAGATTCTTCACCCAGCAGGCGACGCCCTCAATCTTCTTGTCGCGCTCCATCTGCAAGGCAGTCAGGCGCTCCGCGTCAATGATTTCCCCGGTTTCGGGGTCGATGCACTCCATGATGGCATTGTCGATTTCATATAGGCTTGCCATGATATTCACTCCTTCTTATTTGTTCTTGGGATAAAACGCCAGAACCAGAATCGTCACGCAGATGATGAGCGTGATCTGCACACTTGTCGCCATACTGTCACCACCTTTCGTTTTCGGCATCTGCCGTGATTTCTTTCTAAATTCGATACGCCTTGATGATTTTCTTCATGCCATCACCCCTTGCACAGCAGTTTCCGAAGCCCTTTCATGGCACCTTCGCCGTCTCAGGCTAAAACCTGACCGCGCAATGTGCGGTACTGTTGCAATGTCAGCCTGTCTTTGCACGCCTTGACGTGCATCAATGCCTTAATGTCGATTTTCTGCATTCTGTTCCCTCCTATTTTCGTCATACTTCCGAGCAGATTTCCCATAGTGTCATTTGCTCGTTTTTTGCCTTGGCTTTCTGTGTGGGTTTCTGTCTGACTGGAATTGTCTCCGTTTCCGGCATGACGGGGTGCTGTTCCTCCGGCTGCTTTTCGTTTGGCTGCTGTTGCGCCACGCTGCGGAGGAATCTGTCCATCAGTGCGCATTGCCTGCGCCATTCCCAGATTCCGGAGAAGTACATCGGTGTATACCAAGTGTTCTCGCCGCCGTCCCCGAACAGGGCATGTCCGGTCATGGGTTCTGTCAGTGTATTGCCGATGTGGACGTAGCCTGCCATACCAATTAGCGACATCTGGATGTAGCACATCAATCCGGTCGTGTAGTCGATGTCCTGCCCAACGAACAACGCTCTTGTCTGGAAGTTGACGTTGTACTCGTTGAGCATGATGTCTGCTGCCGCAATCAGCGTCGCGCCCGCGCCGCAGGCTGGGTCGTTCACGCTGATGTATCCATCCCGCTTGACTATCGCCTGTACACCGGGCATACTGACCTTTGCCATCACCTTGCACACATCATATGGCGTGAAGAACTGCCCGCCAGCGTCATTGCCAAGCTCCAGCATCATGAACAGCTCGCCGAGAAAATCGCAAAAGCCGCGCTTTTGTTCAAGGATGACGACCAACTGCGCAAACAGCTTCGCGAAGGTATCCAGCTCGTCATTGCTGTAATGCTTGGCGATGTCCATGTACTGCTGCTCCCGCTTCTCGCGGTGACGTCCATCCACTGCGTTGGAAATGGTGGTGGCAAACAGCCACGTCATGTCCTTCCATACTTCCCAGCGAGAGCGCCGCCCGCAGAGGGCGTCGACCAGTTTGACGAACTCCTTTGCTTCTGCGCCACACAAACTGCTCATGTCGTGTCCCCCCCATCAAATCAATTGTGTATTTCCTGAACTTCTCCATGCAGGCTTCAGTTAATCAGTTTTCGCGGGTGTTTGCGTTGTCCTTGATGCTGTACTCCACCTTCACGCCCTCCTGATCTTCAAGCAGGCGGACAAGTGTCGAAAGTATCCGTTCCGCTGTCGGCGGTGTGTTTTTGTCCAATGATGTTCACCTCCTGAATACAAGGTTCAATAATTGTGAACTTCAGGGCGAAAAAAATAGCTGGGCAATTCGTCAGCGGGAATTTGCAGGCAAATCATTGCCTTGCGCATTTCGTCGGCACTCCACGAGGTTTTATCACCGAGGCGCATCGAAAGCGCCGTAGCAGACAAGCCAATCGCCGAAGCGAACGCTTTCTGCGTTCCGTAAATCTCGCGGATGCGCCCGCGCAACTTTGCATAACTCATTCTCTCTTCTTCCTTTCAGGGCTGTTCGCCCGTCAAAATCTTGTAGGTTTCGCAGGCGGCGTCGTATGCGTCCGTCAGCGTTTGCGCCGTGATGACGCAGGGATGGTTCCCGCCGTACTGGTTCGGGATGCTTTCCGCAAACCGCTGCGCCTTTACGACTTCACATCCAAGCACGCGGATAAACGACGCGGCTTGCTGTTTCCGCTGCTCTGCGACGAATTTCTCCGTCCGGAGCTTGTTGACCTCATCCATCTGCGCCATGATGCGCAGCTTGTCCCTGATGCTCATTTGCATCGCCCCCTTTTACAGCTTTGTTCTCAGCCATGCGAGGAACCCCATCATCAGCCAGCCGCCGAAAACCGTCAGCAGTGCCAGCCCCCCGAACGTCAAGCTCATTGTCTCCACCTCCCTTTATTTCTTGCGGCTTCCCGCGACCCCCTTGCAAGGGTTTCGGCTGATTGCCATTCAGCCATCGTCAGGCGGGTTTAATCTCTTTAGTAAAATCTTGCAAGGATTTCACGCCCCGTTTCGTCATGCTTCAGGCTGACCGCCAGATGCCCTTGACGGTCGATTGTCACCGTGCCGTCGTACACCGTGCCGTCGAGCTGCACAAGCGCGTCGTAGGTTACGCTCTGCGCCGCCTCATCCTTCTCAAAGAAGCAGATGAGCCGCGACATGTCAGCCGCCGAGAAGAAGCCCTCGGTCACCGCCTTGCGAATCAGCCGTGCGTGCAGCACGTCCGTCAGCAAGAGGATTGCGGAAATATTGATGTTGCTCATGATTTACCGCCTTTCTTCGGGGTTATACCGCCCCGCCCGGTGTGTCAATTTGTTATTTCTTCACATACTCGACAATTTCCACGTTCGCGCTGTAATGCTCTTTGTAAGCGTCCGCAAAGAGTTTCGCATTCATGAACCTGTCAAACGTTCCAGCAACAACCTTAATTTGCGCCTTGTGTTCTTCGCTCCAAACCGTTACCCATACTTCATACTTACTCATTGCTCTTGCCTTTCTGGTTTGTGAGGTTTTCTTTCCTCTTTCTTGTCGGTGGGCTTTTGCCTATCTGTGGTTCATCATCGTTTTACTTAGTTCACAAGTTGTGAACCACACTTAATATTATACTGAAATAATTTCGTTTGTCAAGAGGGAAAACACATTTTTCTGAACTAAATATTGAAATTGTGAACCGAACGTGGTATAATAACAATCGGAAAGGGGGTGGTCAACAATGAAGGAAGAACTCAAGGACAGAATGAAAGCCGCGATGGACAGAAAAGGGCTGCGTGCGATTGACCTGTGCAATATAACAGGGATACCGAAAAGCGCGTTGCACTATTACCTATCAGGACGGTCAGAGCCAAAGAGTGATAGGATATACATCATCGCAAAGGCACTTGACGTCTCCGAGGCATGGCTTCTTGGGTATGATGTCCCGCCGGACAGAACCCAAGACCAGAAAGACCTTGACGAACTTTCGGAACTGGTTGAGCGCATAAAAAAAGACCGGGACTTCAGACAATTGATGTTTGCCATCAATCACCTGAATCCCAGTCAAGTCGATCTAATCAGGAATCTTGTGTCACAGTTGCAGAAGAATCCTGAAGGGAGTTAGCGGCGGTCATCAGCATCGTGTAGACGTATTGCAGTAGCTGCTCATCGTTGGTTGCTGCAATCGTTTCCACGATGGTCTGTCGGATGTATTCGATGTACTCAAGTTCCATGGTACGCACCTCCGTGTATTATGTATAAATGCGAGTAACAGCAAGGATAGAATGCTTGTTCTTCCTTTGCGACGAAAGTTATTGTAATATATAAACCGCCAAAATCAAATGAAATAGGTGGAAGATTTGGAAGGATGGGAGAAGCATGACGAATCAAACAGGAACTTGGCAATACGTCGGGGGAACAAACTACATCGAGGAAGTGGCAGCATACATCCGCGTATCCACGCAGGAGCAAAAGCTGCACGGCATTTCACTCGAAGCGCAGGTCGAGAAGCTGACCGAGTACGCGGAAAATCACGGCATGAAAATCGTGAAGTTCTACAAGGACGAAGGCGTTTCCGGTCGGAAACTGATAAAAAAGCGTCCTGCATTGCAGGAGATGATACAGGATGCAGAGAAGGGGAAATTCAAGCGAATTATCTTTATCAAGCTGGACAGGTTCTTCCGTTCGGTTGCGGAGTATCATGAGTGCATGAAGCGCTTGTCGGCTGGCGGCGTCATCTGGACAGCCACAGAAGAGAAGTACGACCTTTCCACGCCATCAGGCGAAGCGTTCGTGAACATGAAGCTGACCATGGCACAGTTTGAAGCCGACCAAGCAGGCGAACGTATCCGCATGGTGAACGAGTACAAAATCAAGTCTGGACAGCCGCTTTTCGGCGCGCAATGTCTTCCGATTGGCTACACCGTCACGCAGCCGGAGGACGGCGAACGCCACAAATACGTCTCCAAGGATGCAGAAATGGAAGCCGCCACAAGCGACCTAATCGAGTACGCGCTGACGCACGGGACTATCCGTGGCGCGATGTCGTATATCAATAACAAATACGACCTGCACATTGGATATAACGCATGTGCAAAAACGCTGAAAAACGAGATGATTTGTGGTGAATACAGGGGAAATCCGAATTACTGCGAACCATATATTGACCGTGAGACTTTCGACCGCTTGCAAAAGCTCATATCAAGGACGCCGCGAAGCACAGGCGAAAAACGGACGTATTATTTCACCGGGTTAATCTGCTGCCCGAAATGCGGGCGCAGGCTGGTCGCTGGTATTTTTAGGTCAAATACGAAATGGAGAAAATACACCTATAAAGTGTATAGATGTTCGGCGCATTTCAAGGAGAAAAATTGTGAGTTTTCAAGTGTTGTCCTCGAACAGACGCTTGAAGACGTACTTTTGGAGAAGCTCGGAAGCATTGTAGAGCGCAAGAGCATCGAAGCCGAAGACGTAGCAGCCGCCGATGAAAAGGTTGGAAAGTACAATATCGCAGAATTACAAGCAGAACTCGACCGTCTGAATTACTCATGGCAGAAAAACCGCATCAAGTCCGCCGAAGAGTACGACCGCAAATACGACGCCATCATGGAGCAAATCGAAGCAGCGCATGCGGAAAAGGAAGAAATGGGCAACGTTGACTTTGACCGCATCCGGGACATTTTACAATCCGACTGGCGGGAACTTTACAAGGCGCTCGACGACGACCACAAGCGCTCTTTCTGGCGCTCATTCATCGAAGAAATAGAACTTGACTGGGGAAAAGGCAGGTACGGGAAAAAGGACATTAAAGACATCACTTTTTTTTGACCGCTGTATGTTCTTAATTACTGCACCTAATGGCGCGGGCAAGAGCACCTTGGTTAAGCTCATGACGGGCATCCTGACGCCGACAAGCGGCAGCTGCACGGTGGATGGGCGCACGCCGTGGGCGGAGCGGAAGGCACATGTGCGCAGCCTCGGCGCAGTGTTCGGGCAGCGGATGCAGCTCTGGTGGGACGTGCCGATTCGCGATTCGTTCGACCTCCTGCGCGACATTTACAGCATTGACGAGGGGCGCTATCGGCATCGGCTGGATGAATTGACGGCGGCGCTGGACTTGGGGGACATCATGCAGTCGCCGCTGCGGCAATTGTCGCTGGGGCAGCGGATGCGCGCGGAGCTGTGCGGGTCGCTGCTGCATGAGCCGGAGCTGCTGTTCCTCGATGAGCCGACCATCGGGCTGGACGCAGTGAGCAAATTGAAGCTGCGGGAGTTCCTGCGGGTGGAAAACGAGACGCGCCGGACGACGATTCTGCTGACGACGCACGACATGGAGGACATGCGCGCGCTGTGCAGCCGGGTGATGGTGCTGGGACACGGCCAGCTGCTCTATGATGGCACGCTGACGAATCTGCTGCACCGCTACGACACCGCGCACACGCTGACCGTCACCTACGACGGCGCGGCGGATGCGTCGAAGCTGCCGCAGGGCGCAGTGAAAGACGGCGATACATGGCGAATTACCCTGCAAAAAGACGGCGACTTGTCCGAAACCATGCGGCAGGTGATGGCGGCAGGGAAAATGCACGAAATGGCAATTGAAGAGCAGAATGTCGATGAGCTGATTGCGCGGATGTACCGGGAGATGGCGCTATGAAGACGTGGATTGCATCGTGGAAGCCGTATTTCTCCCTCTACCGGCTCAAAGCTATGCAGGAGACGCAGTACCGCGCGGCGGCGCTGGGCGGGCTGGTGACGCAGGCGTTCTTCGGGCTGCTGTATGTGTTCCTGTACACGGCGTTGTTCCGGGGGGAAAATCAAGCGGAACTGGCGGAAACCATCACCTATGTGTGGCTTCAGCAGATGTTTTTCCGCGTATTGCTGATGAACGACACGGAGCTGATACAGCAGGTGATGACGGGTGGTCTGGCGTATGCGGTGCTTCGCCCGGTCGATCAGTATCGGTTTGCGTTCGTGCGGAACATGGCGCAGCGGCATGTGAATGCGCTGATGCGGCTTGTGCCGATGATTGCGCTGCAATTCCTGCTGCCGACCGCGTGGCGGATGCAGCCGCCGGAAAACCTGCTCGCACTGATGCAGGCATTCGTATCGCTGCTCATCGGCGTGATGAACCTGTGCGCGATTGCGGGCATTTCAGGCGCTATCCTGATGCAGACGATGGACAACCGCGGCATCAACGCCATCATCACCTTCATCAGCAATGCTTTCGCGGGCAACATCATCCCCCTGACGCTCTTCCCGGACAGCGTGCAGGCGATCATCCGCTATCAGCCGTTCGCGCAGTCGCTTGATGCGCCGATTCGCATGTATCTGCACGCGCAGGCGGCAGGGGAGTGGGCGCTGAACGTCGGCGTGCAGCTGCTTTGGCTGATGCTGCTGGTCGCCCTTGGGCGCAGAATGTGGCGGTATCAGCTGAACAGGCTCACGATTCAGGGAGGGTGAAGCGAGATGAAGTATGTGTTTCATGCCTTGCGGATGCAGTGGCGGTGCGCGACGCAGTACCGCGCGTCGTTCTGGATGCAGACGCTGGCGCAGCTGGTGATGTCCGGCAGTGAATTGATGGCGGTGCTGGTGCTGCTGGGGCGGTTCACGTCGGTTGGGCAGTGGTCGGGGAGCGAAATCATGTTCTTCTTCGGCATGATGCAGATGACGTTCGCCATCACGGAGTGTGTCGGGCGCGGGCTAACAGCGTTTTCACGGGTTGTGCAGGGCGGTGAGTTCGACCAGATTCTCCTTCGCCCGCGAAATCTGCTTCTTCAGGTGCTGTGCAGCAGCACTGACCCGCGGCGGCTGAGCACGGCGGTGCTGGGGATTGTGTTGATGTGGCTTTCGGTCACGCAGCTGGGCATTCCGTGGACGCTGGGGAGCACGGTGCTGCTGCTGATTTCCGTCGCGGGGACGGTGCTGATGCTGCTTGGGCTGTTTCTGGTGGAAGCGACGCTGTGCTTTCTGTCCGTGCAGTCCATCGAGGCGGTGAATATCCTGACCTACGGCGGGCGAACGGCGTGCGAATATCCGGTGGATATTTACCCGCGCCCGATTCGGCTGCTGTTCATGTATGTCGCGCCGTTTGGGCTGTGTATGCACGTTCCGGTGAGTGCGCTGCTGCATCACCCGATGGTGGATTGGCCTGCATGGACGGCGTACCTTGCGCCGCTGGCAGGGGCGATGTTCTTTCTGCTGATGGCGCTGGTGTGGCGGAAAGTCGGGGTCAAGCGGTACTGCTCGACGGGGTCGTGAGAGCAGGGGAACTTGGGGCGGCTTTCCGTTCCTCATCGCTCATTGTTAATTCTCTTCGCTTTATCATCAATTTCTCGTCTTTATTGGTTGCTTTTTTGCGTAAAGTAGGGTACAATGTTCATGGTGAGTTCATTTTTTCGCCGTCACCGTTCATTCATCCACATTCATACCCGATTCATTCAGGAGGCAGCCATGCAAAATTACGTTTTCATGACAGACAGCGACAGCGACCTGCCGCTGGAACTCAAACAGCAGTACGATATTCCTGTCGTCTACATGCCTTACTCCATGGATGGCAAAGAGTACTTCGACGATCTCGGCCAGTCGCTGAACCATAAGTCCTTCTACGACAAGATGCGCGCGGGCAGTCAGCCGACGACCTCCGCGCTCAACGAGACGGTCTACATGGAGTACTTCGAGCCGATTCTCTCTTCCGGGCGCGACTTGCTCTTCGCTGCCTTCTCCAGCCAGCTCAGCGCGACCATTCAGGCGATTTACGCCGCGCGCGAGGAACTGCTGAAGCAGTACCCGGAACGCAAGTTCATCGTGGTGGACACGCTGTCCATCTCCGCGCCGCAGACGATTCTCGTCCTCAAGGCGCATGAGATGTACCGCGCGGGCAAACCGATGGAGGAAGTCGCCCAGTGGCTGGAGGACAACAAACTCCGCGCACAGGCGTGGTTCACAGTGGATGACCTGAAGTACCTCCAGCGCGGCGGACGCATCTCCGCGACAGCGGCGGCACTCGGCACGCTGCTGGACTTGAAGCCCATCCTGACCGAAACGCTCGAAGGCAAGCTTGCCGCCGCGGGTAAAGTGCGTGGCCGCCGCAAGGCGATGAGCTACATCCTTGAGAAGGCGGTGGAGAACGTCGCCGATCAGAAGGAAGCCATGGGCATCATCCTGCACGCCGACGCGATGGACGATGCCCAGAAGCTGCGCCAAATGCTGGTGGAGAAGCTGCCAGAGATGGATATCCGCATCTACCCCGTCGGCCCCGTCATTGGCACGCACGCCGGCCCCGGTACGATTGCGTTCTGCTTCCTCGGCAAAAAGCGCGAAATTTGATTTATCCGCCGTCTGTTCTACGCGAACAGGCGGCAATCTTTATATTTGAAAGAAAAATTTTTGTAGTCTCCCAACATTCCGCCCGCTGCCGGTACTATCATGGCAGAATCACAGCTGCCAAGCGAAAGGAGGAGAACCATGCTGGATACGGAGCGCTACTGGCAGGAGGAGTGGGCGGCGCGTGTGCTGCGGTGGGCGCGCGGAAAGACTCGCACGGCGCAGGAGGCGGAGGATCTCGCGCAGACCGTGCTGCTGGAATGGCTGCGGGCGGTTCGGGCGCAGGAAGAACGCGGTGTTTGCGTCGCGGAACCGGAGCACCTGCTCTGGCGAATCGCGCGGTTCGTCTGGTGCAAGTCGCTGCGACCGGGGACGTATTACCGCTGCGAGCCGCTGTCGGAGAAGCTGTCCGCCGGGGAAACGCCGGAGGAATCCGCCGAACGGCAGGATGAGCAGCGCTGTCAGACCGCATTCGTCCGCCGGCAAATCATGCGCCTAAGCCGCATCCAGCGGGAAACGCTTGTCTGGTACTATCTGGAAAACCGAACGACGGCAGACATTGCCCGGCGCTTGCGGGTCTCGGAGAACACCGTTCGCTGGCATCTGAGTGATTCGCGAAAGAAAATTCGGGAGGCTGATGGGAAAATGACATCGACGGAATTTGTGTACTGCCCGAAAAAGCTGCACGTTGCCATCAACGGCGAAGCGTATGACGACCGCCTGACCCGCGAGGTGCTGGACAATCTGTTGCATCAGAACATTCTGCTCCGCTGCTATGCGCAGGGGCAGACGGCGCAGGAGCTTTGCGACGAGCTGGGCGTGGCGCGCCCGTACATCGAGGATGCGGTGAACGTGCTGCTGCGCGACGAGCTGCTGACGGCTGACGGCGGGCGTGTGCGGACGAACTTCATCATCACCAGCGGTGCGCAGGAGGAAGCGCGGCTGGCAGTGTACGATGCGCACAAGGACGAATTGTCACGCGAGATTGTCCGGCAGCTGATGGCGCACGAGCAGGAGATTCGCGCCATCGGCTTCATCGGCTGCGATGTGCCCATGCCGCGCCTGCTTTGGTGGCTCATCTACCGCTGCACGGCGGCACTGCCGAATCCGGCGGAAATGCCGCCGCGGCCGTATCATGCGGATGGCGGGGCGTATCACCTGATGGGCTTCGCGCGCGAGCCGGAGAACAGGCATTATCTGGCGTGGGATTACAATGGCCCGATGTACAACGATGGCTTCCGTTGGCTCGGCTTGCAGCACTTCGGAAACAGTCCGGTGCAGGATTTGTTCGAGCTGAACCAGCCACACATGGGGAAGCTGTGCGCACTGCTGATTCGGCTTATTCTGGCGGATTTCGACCCGTCGTGCGTGACGGCGGATGAGCAGGAGCTGCTGGCGGAGCTGCTGGCGCGCGGATTCCTGCGGAAGGCGGACGGCAGCATCAAGCCGAATTTCTGCGTCCTGACGCGCGAGCAGGTTCAGCGGCTGCGGCAGGAAGTTTTTCTGCCGATTGTGGAGGCGGTTCAGCCCGCGTGGACGCGCGTCTGCAATGAACTGCGGACGCTCTGCAAGGCGAGTGTCCCGAAGCATTTGCAGGCGCTGGCGGACTTGCCGTTGCACATGGCGGCACTGGCGGCGGGCTACATGACGGAGCAAATCGCGTATGCGTACGGCGCACTGGAAAAGCCGGAAACGCCGGAGGATGCGGCAATGTGGACGCTGGTATACGAGCCGGAAATTAAGGTAACACCGCACAAATGAGGTGGTCGGCTGGCGAATGGATTTTTCGTCAGATGCAAATGCAAATTTCGAAGGTTTACTGGCGGTAAATCGAGGAATTTGCATGCCGCAGATGGCGGAAAAGACATCGCCAGACGCACCGCCGAATTGTGCGGTGGTGCCTTAAATAATACTATTTTCTGCATTCACCTGCGCCATCTGCTTGCGCCTTTTCCGCTCTGGCGTCTGCTCATTGCACTTGGCGTAGCGCTGCTGCGCTGCGTTCCACTCCCGTTAGCCAGAAAGAAAAATTCGCTTCGCATCTTGGCACATTCTCATCTGGAAATAGTATAAGGTCTTTTTCAGCAAAATCAACTGTTTTGCCGAATCTGGGCGAAGGAATTGCATTTTCTCCATATTTATGCTATAATAAGAATGTCACATTTTATTTTGTGGAAAGGAGTGGTGGCATCGTATGGATCAGCCTCCTTGTAGTCCGATACCCCGCAAGCCGTCATTCCCGGTACGCAGGGGTTTTTGAAAGAAAGGAATGCTTGATTTTCCATGACGCCTGAACTATATGGCAATGTTGTGATTCTGGTTGTGCTGGTGATGCTGTCGGCGTTTTTCTCTGCCTCGGAAACGGCGTTTACCTCCGCCAACCGCGTCAAACTCAAGACGATGGCGCAGGGCGGCAACAAGCGCGCGCAGATAGCGCTGAATTTGGCGGAGGATTATGACCGCTTGCTCAGCACCATCCTCGTGGGCAACAACGTGGTCAACATCGGCGCTTCGTCCATGGCGACGGGGCTGTTTCTTGCGCTGCTAAGCGGCAATCAGTCTGCTGCGACAACGGTTTCGACCATCGTGATGACGATTGTCGTGCTGATTTTCGGCGAAATCAGCCCGAAAGCGATTGCCAAGGAGAACCCGGAGACGGTTGCCGTTGCGTTTGCACCTGTGCTGCTGGTGCTGCGGACGATTGTTACGCCGATTAACGCCCTGTTTGTGCAGTGGAAGAAGCTGCTGGCAAAGCTGTTCAAGCCCGCACACACGGAAAGCTTTGTTGAGGCGGAAATCATGACGATGGTGGATGAGGCACAGAACGACGGTGATATAGATGAACATGAAGGAGAACTGATTCGCTCCGTCATTGAGTTCAACGACGACCGCGACGTGCTGAACATCATGACCCCGCGTGTGGACGTGACGGCGCTGGAGGACACTGCGACGATGGAAGAAGCCGCGAATCTCCTGCGCGAAACGGGGTATACCCGCGTCCCGGTCTACCACGAGGACATGGATCACATCGTTGGCATCCTTAATGAAAAGGATTTTTATGCCTGTCAGCATGAGGGCGTGGATAGTATCGTGGACATTATGAAACCGCCGGTTTATGCTCCTGCGACGCTGAAGCTCTCCAAGCTGCTGAAGCTGTTCCAGACGCAGAAAACGCATATGCTGATTGTACTGGATGAATTTGGCGGAACTGAAGGCATCGTCACGATGGAGGATGTGCTGGAAGAACTCGTCGGCGAAATCTACGATGAGCACGACGATGTGTCCGAGGAAAGCGTCGAGATGGCGGACGGCTCACGCGTGGTCGAGGGCGGCATGGAACTGACTGAACTGTTGGAAGGCATGGGGTTGAAGGACACCTTCAACGCCGAAACCGTCGGCGGCTGGGTGAGCGAAATCATGGGCTGCATCCCGTTCGTCGGTGCGCGTTTTGAGACGGACCACCTCCGCGGCATGGTCACACGCATGGAAAAGCGCCGCGTAACGCAAGTCCGCATCTGGCGCAAAGAGGGTACGGACGGGCACGCTGCACAGGCGTGATTTCCTCCGCTGCGGCAAAATCATCATTCAGGCGGAAATATCAATCAGAAAAAGGAGCCTACCACCATGGCAACCAGCAAAAAAGATAGGAAACAGAAGTCTGACAGGCGTCAGCTTGCCATCAGCATTACCTGCATCGTCATTGTCGCAGCCATGCTGCTGACCTCCCTGATCACCCTGCTGCCCATTTATAACTGACGGAAAGGCATCACATGAAGAAAGACCATCGCGGCATATCGCTGGGAACATATGTCATGCTTGGCGTGACGGGCGCGGTGCTGCTGGGCTGCTTCTTGATTCTGCCCGGTCTGCTGGGGCAGGCGCGCGGCACGGTGGATGTCCGGCAGGTGCTGTCCATCTTCCAAACCGACGGAATGCCCTCGCTCACGCTGAGCGATATTCCCATTACCCGCGGCGATTCCACTGGCAATCTGCCCGCGCCGGAACCCACGCAGCCGCCCGATGAAACCGCCGCGCTTGCCATTCCGACCGCCACCCAAGCCCCCAAGCTGGGCGGCACGGTCACCCTTACCCTCGGCGGCACGGTCAATATGGATGATGCGGTGCGCAAATCGGGCTACTACTTCGACTCGCAGAAGTACGATTTCACGGAGATGCTTGCTCTCCTGCGGAGCGAAATGACGGGCGATATCACGTTCCTGACGCTGGAAAACCTGATTCAGCCGGACGTGAAAGTCTCCGCGCTGAACGCCCCAGACGCCGCGGCGGAACTGCTCCGCACCACCGGCGTGAACCTCGTTGCCGTTGGCTTCCCGAAGGTGTATGATAAGGGCGCGAATGGCGTTCGGACGACGCTGGAAGCCCTGCATGACCGCAATTTGCTGACCATCGGCGCGTATAACACGCAGAAGGAAGCAAACGCCATCTGCATCCGGACGCTGGACAACGTGCCCGTCGCGTTCCTGCACTACACCGAAGCGCTGAGCGGAACGGGCAAGAAAGCGATGAAGTCCTCCGGGGCATCCTACGCTGTCCCGCTGGCGAATGCGGAAACGATTTCCGCTGATATTCGCCGTGCACGCGAGCAGGGAGCGGCGGTGGTCGTTGTATCGCTGAACTGGGGAACATCCGGCACGTCGAAGCCGACGAATGCGCAGCGGAAACTGGCGCAGGCGATTGCCGATGCGGGCGCGGACGTCATTGTCGGCGCGGGGACGCGCGTCGTGCAGCCGGTGACATGGCTGACGCACAAGAATGCGGATGGTACGGCAGCGCAGACGCTGTGTGCGTGGTCGCTGGGCAGTCTGCTGAATGAGTCCCGGAAGGACGGAAACGTTGCTGGAATGTTGCTGCAATTGCAGATTTCGTGGGACGGGCAGAACATCAGCTTTGGGCAAGTCAGCTATACGCCGACGTACATTTGGCGGCAGAAGGTGGATGGTGCGTATCAGTATCGGGTAGTTGCGAGTGACCAGAGCGCGCCGAATGGGATGTCGGAGGAACAGCAAGGATATATGGCGAAGGCACTGCGGACGATTCAAAACGCGCTGGCGGATTCGCCAATAACGATTCGGATAAAGTAAGGGAAAATGCTCAATTTTGTCGCGCTGATGGCTGCGGCTGAATGGCATCGAGAGAAGGTTTTGGCTTTCTCCCGGTGCTTTTTTGTTGCAGGGGGCGGACACGCAAGGGAACAATGAAAACAGACGAATGTATGCGGTCACAACAAAAAGCACCGCCCTGCCCGACACACAACGCCGAGCAGGACGGTGCTTCATTTATCACACCATTACAGATTGTTTACGAGGTCGTACAGGTCGCGGCGGAAGTGCTTTTCCACCTTCAACGCGTCCACGATGGGCATGTTGAACACCTTGCCCTGCCGCACGCCGATGACCTGATTGGAGATGCCGTCGCGCAGCAGACGAACCGCGAGGTTGCCTGCCTCAAAGGCGAAAGCACTGTCCTTGGCAACCGGCAGCGCGCCGCGCTGGGTGTAGCCGACAACCGTCGAACGCGCTTCCACCATGCCGCACATCCGCTTCATGATGGAGGCGAAACGCATGGCGCTCATGGGTTCGCCCTCGAAGCACTGCTTGCCGTGGCTGGTCAGGAAGCCGTACATGTCAAAGGGCGCCATGGATTCCCAGCAGCCCTCCGCCAGCACGATGGTCGAGCGGTAGTTGCCCTTGGCAATCTGCTTGTTCAGGCGGGACGCCACTTCTTCCACGCTCCACGGCACTTCCGGCACAACCACGATTTCCGAACCCGTGGCGCAGGCGGCCTTCAGGGCGATGTCGCCGCAGTGGCGGCCCATGCACTCCACCACATGCGGGCGGTCGTGGGAGCGGCTGGTGGCGCGGATAGCGCGGATGGCTTCGGTGCAGACCTGCACAGCCGTCTCGTAGCCCAGCGTCATCTCGGTGTAGGCAAGGTCGTTGTCAATCGTGCCGGGGATGCCGATGCAGGGGATGCCCAGCTCGCACAGACGCATTGCGCCCTGGAAGGAGCCGTCGCCGCCGATAACAACCAAACCGTCGATTTCCATCGCCTTCAGCGTCTGCACGGCGATTTCGCGCCACTTGGGGTCTTTGAACTCCTCGCAGCGCGCGGTGCGCAGATAAGTGCCGGGCTGGTCGGCAATATCCAGCACGGTGTCCAGATACAGCTCCTGCAGGTCATCCTTGATGCTGGTGGACTTGCGCAGCAGACCGTTGTAGCCGTGCTTGATGCCAATCAGGGGCATACCATAAGCCGCAGCACTGCGGGCAATGGACATAACGGCTGCATTCATGCCCGGCGCGTCGCCGCCGGAAGTCAAGACGCCGATTTTTCTCATCATGGGAACATTCCACTCCTTTTCAGAAGGTTATGATGGCGGGCAAGCCCGGCGAATCCGGAAATTGCCCTGCGAAACGGTACGCGGAATGCGTGACCGTATGCTTTCATCCTGCATTATACCACAATTGATAGGAAAAAGACAAGCCGTGCAAACGCTTACATCAAACGTTTTCGGACGAAATTTCACGAAAAGCCAACGAACTTTCCAGAAATAGGCTGGGGAAAATGTGCAACTGTCCTTGACAGACCGGATTACCCGTGATATGATGAAAAAAACGAGGAAAGGCGGCGAGCAGGCAGAATGGGCAGGGACGAGCGGCAGCTGCGTCGGATGCGCGGCGAAGCGCTGTCCCGATTGCTGCAGGGGCTGACGTACGGCGGCTGTCTGGTGATTTTTTACGCGCTGATGGCGATTCCGAACTGGCCGCTGCGGAATCTGTCGCGCACGAGCGCAACGACGCTGGTGACATGGGTCGCCATGGGCGCGGCGATGCTGGCGGTGTTCGGGCGCATGACGGTGCGGCGCGGGAAGCATCAGCAGCAGGCGGCAGGGCAGTGCATGGGCGTGCTCATCACGGACGCGGTGACGTATTTGCAATTGCAGATTATGAACGTCAA
>ENA-ORPH01000890-ORPH01000890.1-human-gut-metagenome-genome-assembly--contig:-NODE-890-length-31460-cov-4.635440_pt1 | contig 31460 bp, 57 predicted proteins | sample MGYA00242142_ERZ509074 | MGnify/ENA primary metagenome ERZ509074 (study PRJEB26280, sample SAMEA2338724) | human gut metagenome | biome: human gut; feature: human-associated habitat; material: faeces...
CAATATCCATAGCAACGAGAACACTGGGTTAATAACCAATAGCAATAACAACAATGCTATACGTGGACTAATGAACAACATAACAATAAACAATAATAATATAATCATTTACTTCTCCCTTATCTTATCGAACCCTACACCACTCATCAGGATAGCTGGACTCGAACCAACGCCACATGTTACCAAAACACGTATGCTACCATTGACACCATATCCTGTTATTATATGCCATAAGAACTATAACTTATAACATATAATAAATAAAGGAGAACTAGGACAACTGGAATCGAACCAGTACCAGATTGCGACTCTGCCTACCACATATCCTATAACAATGCCCTTATCTAATGCGCTGTATTTATACTTAAGCGGATAAGGTACTAATAACACGAGCAGTAGGAATCGAACCCACGTTTACAGGTTTGGAATCTGCAGCATTACCATTATACTATGCTCGCAATATGCAAAGGGCTGTTAGTTACTTGCACCCTCTGCTTGGCTGTCAACTCTATAACATTTAAGTACCCTCAATCAGTACACCACGTTTAATATTCCAGCTACTACTAACAAGATAGATGTAAATATACTTAGTATAATAGCTAGATAATCATGGCGATAGTACCATTCTTTAAAGTTGGTAACTGAACCTACACCATATAAAATGCCTAGAATAACCAAGGCAATATTAATTACAATCATTTATTCTCCTGACTTTCTACATAGAGTAAGATACAAAAGGCGTCTGCCATGTCGTCATTGATTTTGTCTTTAGGAACTATATTATAGCTCTTGAGTATCTCAATGCTTTGTTCTTTTCTTGCTTTGCTTTTACCTTTGATTAAGTGATAACCACACCATTTGGAATTAGGTATATCAACATAGCCAATGTTATGACGGTTACGAATGACTCCTAAGAATGAACCGTTAGCTCTAATCAATGAGATATTACCCTTAGACTTGAACGTGATAATAGGTTCTTCAATATAAATAAAACAATCAAATAAGTTATAATGCTCAATGACTTCTGTTATACCGTCAGCAATTAGTTTTGCACGTTCCAAAGGGTCTTTACTTTTACCACCTGCAATCGAACCGACTACATACTCATTTGTCAAAGGGTTACGAAACGCATAACCAGTATTAGAAGTGCTAAAGTCAATCGCTAATGCTTTGCTCATAAATCAGAACTCAATTCAATATAAAGTTCCTTAGTAATTTCTCCAATATCAAATAAGTGTTTAACATAATGTTCATATTCAATCGGAGTTAATACTTCTTTTTGTGCTAAAACATGTTCTTTATTCATTTCTTTATTCTCCCTTAAACTTTAAAGCCGTATCAAGATTAATCAAACCACATTCAACAGCGTTAAGTAAGAACTCGTTAAAGTCAACCACTGACATTGTTTCTTGCTTAAATAGTAGCTGTTCTTCTGTCATTTGCTTTTCCTCTCTCAACTTTTCATATATATATTATAACATATCCACTTTTTCAGGTTTGGTTTTTCCTCTGTTAACTTGATATATATATTATAACATATCCACTTTTCAGGTTTGGTTTATCCTCTGTTATGTAAACTATGATTGACTTTGTAGGAATTTTGTGTTATACTATTTATATGAAAGATAAATATTGCAAAATATGTTGTTATAAAATTGATTCTAGCTCATTTTTTATAGTTAATGAAAAAGATACAAAACAAACTTATCACGTAGCTTGTTATACTGAAAATTACAATATACAATTTATTAAGGATAAACAAATAAAAAGGAGAAAAATTGGCTAGAGATAAATATTTAATGTACTTACGACAGCAGGAATATAAAAAGCGTATTAAAATTAAAGTAGCTAATACAAGAGCTAGAATGAACAGAGAATATATGAATCAGCCAGAAGTAGATAAGGAAACATTAGAACTATGGAACAAACAGCCAGCAATATATTTTGATTTAGGAGGAAATAAATAAATTATATTAAAAAAAGAAAATAGCCCCTTAGGGCTTTTGTTTTACGCTTAACCGCAATTTGACTAGAAGTGACAGAAAGTCAGCGCAGTGAGTGTCCTGTTTGTAAAGTATGGTATCAGTAAGCACAATTAGCTTATTGTTTGTAAGATTTCTAAAGGAATTCCGGAGTGTTTGATAATCTTTTTATCTTGTAATGGAATTGTGAAAAGTTTAACTAAATATTTTGCTAAAACAAGAATAAAGCCCATTGTATAGCGATTCTTAATTTAGGAACATGTTTCTTCATTTTACTAAAATAAAAAACAAAATGCTTATAAACCGCGTGGTTATCAATGAAACAAGACTAAAAAACTTTGTGAACCTTGTGAATGTTAAAAAATGGTATGATATAATAGAAGTATAGAAAAAAAGGAGATACAAACTAATGGAAGACAAAGAATTTTTGATTAAAAAAGTAGAAGTATTAGAATCAGCAATCAAACAAATAGCAGTGATCCAATATGAACTAGATAAAAAGCTAGGAGAATTAGAGGGATTAGAATAATTTACATAACACAGGATAACTCAAAGTGTAAAATGTGATATGTTAAAATATAAGTATATAATACTTGACAAGTGAAAATGTCTATGTTATTATTATCTATGTAATTGAATAGTTAGTTGCTGAATGACTTGTAACTAATGTAAATAGAGAATTCAATATTGAATAAAGTTGAAAATATCGAAAGTCATTCATAATCTTACGCTTGAGGGTCAGGATAGTTGCTTAAAACCTAGACTCAATTGAAAATGTGATTACTTTACAAACAGCCTAGAGCGTAGCATGAAATAAAAGATTATGAGTTCCATGAGTGTCGGTGAACAGAAACACTCCGTGACGCGTAGAAGTCTGACAGAGTTATTTATAGAAAAGTTTTGAAATTAAGTAGTCTTTTCTTTTAACTTGCTGGGATTATACGACACGTTAAGGGCTAAGGGCTATCTAAAAAAGTAGCACGGAATAGAATTTAATATTTGATACTATGGTATAAGAAAAGGAGAATTAAATGGTTAAAATTATTAGTAATGAAGAATATGCAAGATTAAAAGAAGATGTCGATTATTGGAAAACACTAGCAACAACATCAGTAAAAGAACATGTAAAAAGAGTTGATGAATATAAGATCCTGAAAGAAAAATATGACAAACTTAATAAAGAAAAAGTAACTTTCGTTAGTTTTGGGGAAGTTAAAAGTTTAAGAAAAGCTATAAAAATAGCTGAAGAATTTAGAAAAACATTTAATAATGAACATAATGGTTTATAACTAAAATTATATGATATTTAAGGCTTGACTTTTCAAGTCTTTTTTGCTATTATATACTAAAGGAGAAATAAATGAATAGCCTATTTAATAAAGTAAGCACAGCTAAAGAACTTAAAGAATCAGATGACTTCGCAGGCGGTTTGCTTTGGAATGTACAAGATATATTGCCTAAAGGTTCACTTGGTCTTATAACAGGTAGTGAGAAGAGTATGAAGTCATCACTAGCGCAAGACTTAGCGCAGGCAATTGCACTTGGAGAACCGTTCGCTGGAAGAGAAACAACTCAAACTAATGTGTTAATTATTCAGAATGAAAATAGCAGACTGACAGAGCATCAACGCTTGAAAGGTTCAAGAAGAGATAGTCCTGATAACTTGTATTTTTTACATGGTGGAGCTTTCAAACTTGATACATGGAAATATGATAGCCAAGGGAAAAAGCACAATGTAGGACTTAGAGAGCTATATAACTTCATACTAGAAAAAGATATTGGGCTTGTTATCTTAGACCCTCTAAAAGACTTGTTAGATAACAACGATATAATCAACGCAAACCAACCAATGGCGGAAGTCCTAAGAGGAATTACAAACCTTAGAAACACTTTAGATATGAAACACGATAAGTATGTTACGTTTATGATTGTTGCACATGCTAGAAAGCAAGCTGGCGAACAGTCTTTAACAGAACGTGATTTTCGTATCATTCCAAGCCATATATTAGGAGCTACAACTATTCCCTCTTGGTACGAGATAGCTTTTACTATGTCACCGAAGATTAATAGCAAAACTAAAAATGGTTATTCTGTTATGAAAGTATTTGCTCGAAACTTTGCTTTCAATAATGAAATTCTTTGGGGATATGTTGGTTCAGCTTTTACATCAATCGAACAAGATAAAAAAGAACCTGATAGCGAACTAGTGGAAAAAGTAAAGGTTGAAACTCCAATCGAAACAACGAAAGAATCAGCACAGGCTTTCTTAGACTTAGCTAAAGAGCGAGGCAAAGTAATAGAAAATGATTAATTACGAAAACAAAGCTATTAGTTTACATGTAGAAGTTTATGGCTGGTTATATCGTGCATTAGAAGAGATGATAAAAGCAGAGTGGTACAATGATGAACTTTTCAAAGTATGGCTTGGTCGTGCTGAATTTCTAGTCAGACAGTCAAAGAAATTGCATACAGCTTGCGAAAATGATTATTCTAAACGTGCATTGATTAGGGCTTTGCAATTAAAAGTAGAAATAAATAAAAAAATATCATCTAATGTTGACAACGATAATTAATTTTGGTATAATAGTATATATAGAAATAAAGGAGAACTAACAAATGGTAGTTAAATTAACGCAAGAACAAGCTGATTATCTTGGAACTTTTGGAGACTTTGAAGATGAAGTAAACAAAAGAAAAGCACTTTATTACATCACTCGTTTTGGTTGGGGATATAATTTAACAGACGGAGATGATTGTGAAAGTGAAGCTTTTATAAAATCTGATAAATTGAAAATGGTTGAAGCTGTTATTAACGGTTATGAAGTGATTTTTGAACCTAAATTTAAGTTTTATAATTTTTCTGATAGTAGCGGAGGCGCTCCATTATATTACGCAGGTTTAACAAATGAACTAAAGAGAAATAAAAAATTTGCACTTGAAGTTAAAAAAGATAGTGAAGAATATAAAGCCTTGCTAACTTTAGGTTTCATTAGAGAGTAATATGATAACATCTTTTGAATCACTAGCTGAAAGGCGATTGATAACTCTTAATTATCACAAAAAAGATAGTCAACAGTACATCAACAGCTTAAATTACTTTGAATATGCCAGAATATACTTCGAGAAAAATGGCTTTCCAGAAGATAACAGACGAGTTTATCAAAGTGGCAAGCGAAAAGGTAAAAAGGTTGGCTGGTCTGCTAAAGAGGAAAAACAGCAGAAAGAAGACATCAGGAATTTCATATATGAAAAGCAACTTCAAAAGTTTAAAAGCAAGAGAAAAAGCTAGTAAACATTATGCTAGAGGCGTCAGAAAGCTGTCTAAAGAGCTTGAAGAGATGAACGAAACAAAGTATAGGGCTGGGCCCAACGAGCGCTTATATGGCTTGATAAATGACTTGTGGGAATACTGGGAAGACGGATATATTTTACCAATGCTTAAATATTATATTGAAATTACAAGACAAGGGAACGTATTTATCGTGGAAAGAGGAGAAAATGAGTGTATTTGAAACTTTAAGTGTCATCAACGTTAATGACAAAAAGAAAAAAAAGAACAACCTTGATTATTTGAGTTGGGCGTTTGCGTGGGCTGAAGTTAAAAAAGTTTATCCTGAAGCTAATAGTAAAGTTTATGAAAATGAGCTTGGGTTGAATTATCACACAGACGGTAGGACAGCTTGGGTTAAAGTTGGTATGACTATTGAGGGCCTAGAACACATTGAGTATTTGCCTGTAATGGATTATCGAAACCAGTCAATTCCTCTTGAAAAACTGACTTCAATGGACGTAAATAAAGCCATTCAGCGTGGACTAGTTAAGGCAATCGCTCGTCATGGATTAGGATTATATATCTACGCAAATGAAGATTTGCCTGACTGGACAGAGGAACAGAAAGAACTGGAAGCTGAAAAACAACGACTTAGAGAGATTCAACCAGCGCTAAATAGAGCTGAAGAACTAGGATATCCTAATTTGGAACTACTTAAAACAAAGACAAAAAAAGAAATCTTTGATATTATGACAATTTGGAAAGCAACAGAGGGAAAATAAAAAATGGCAATTATTACAGTTACAGCACAAGCGAACGAAAAAAATACACGTACAGTAAACACAGCAAAAGGCGACAAGAAAATTATTTCTGTTCCATTGTTTGAAAAAGAAAAGGGATCTAACGTAAAAGTCGCGTACGGTTCAGCATTCTTACCTGATTTCATTCAATTAGGTGACATCGTAACGGTCAGCGGTCGTGTACAAGCTAAAGAATCAGGCGAGTACGTAAATTATAACTTTGTTTTTCCTACTGTTGAAAAAGTATTTATTCCTAATGATAATAGCAGTCAATCACAAGCTAAACAGGACTTGTTTGGAAAATCTGAACCGATTGAAGTTGATGAATCAGATCTACCTTTCTAGAAAGTAGGTTACATGTACACAGCAGAAGAAATAGAGCAAATTATCGACATCGTGGATAAGATGAGCTTACTAAGACAAGACTTTGACGGAGCTTTCACTTGGATCAATAAAAATGTATCAATGCCATTTGACTTTGACGGAGAACAGCAATTCATATCAGACTTGAAACAGTTAGTTAAAATTAACGCTTTGAAGTTTGGTAAAATATATGAGGGAGTATTAAATTGACAACACTAAGAGAACTACACAAAAAACTTAAAATCAAGCAAACACTTGATAACTATGTACGCAATACAAATAAGAAATACAAATATAACTTTGTTCCTGATGAAATTCTTGGCGAGGGAATGGCTAAACTGATCGAGCTTAATACGCAAGGCAAACTTGGACGACATGCACAGCAAATTGCTTACATCAATCATAACTTGAGCTTACAGCGACAAAAGGAGCAACTGGAACAAGCTAACGAACGACTTGCTAAACGTGCTGAGAAAGCCCAAAAATTGCTTGACACGGAACTTTTGAAAGATAGCTACATCGAAACACTTGAGATGTTTAGCAAATACCATTCAGCAAAACAATATACTATGTGGGACGACCTAGAAACTCCAACTAAAGTGATTGAGTTCATGGAAAAGAACGGAGTTAAACAAGGCAAATGGTTACGTCCTGAAGGAGTTGACGCTTGGTTCAAAGAGCGAATCATCTGGTTCAAAAATAAATTGAAAGAATAATAATTAATGATAAAAACTTTTTGCTTGACAGCTTAGAGTTTTTTTATTATACTTAATACATCGAGTTAAGAAAAGAGGAAAAATGATGACAAAAGAAAAAGCACTTGAAAAAATTGAAATAATTTATAAACTTAACGGGGACTTCGAACATGCAACTAAGTACATATCCGGTTTATACGGGTTGACTCCTGACTTTTGGAAAGAAAACTTTGATTTTATAAGTAGTAAAATGCTTGCCAAATACCCTAACTTGTGCTACGGTGGTATTGTCTAATGGAATTAAAACAATGCATAACCTGCGGGGCTTCAAATTTCACTAATGGAAAATGTGATTATTGTAGAAACCAGTACGAAGTAAATGAAGACAAAGTGTTTTACGGTAATCCAAAAGAAGATGATTCATCATTAGATGAAGATATAACTTTTCGAGAAACTAAAACAGGTAAATTAATACTAAAAATCATGATTTACACTTTAGTATCTATCGTTTGGTTTGCGGTAACTATATTTATTCCGCCGCTATTTATAATAACAATTATTTTATTAGTGGTTTATGTGAGTTTTCGCTTGATAATTAAAAGAAAATAGCTTATAATAGTATATAGAATAAAGGAGGAATAAATGAGTATTGAATCAGTAGTTGGTAAAATTATTATAATAGCATTAGTCGGAATTGGACTATATGCTTTTTTTGCATTAGTTGAACTGATTAAAACGAAAGGGGACAAATAGATGAGTAAATACTTTAACGACAAAAGATATTGCCATTGCTTCGATGTACCAACGAGTGACGGTTTAGGAGTTTGCAAAGATTGCAGAGGATACGTGAACGTCTGTTATAGTTGCGATCGCTGTCTACACTGCTGGTTTACATCACAGGTTGAACTGTTTACCGAATATGATGAACCTAAGTTGCTGGAACTTATAGAAAAATGGAATAAATTTTACCAAATTAGAAAGACAAGGAATAATGCTTAAGTTAGACGAGAAGAAAATCAGAAAAGGTAGACCTATTGGGCTACCGTATCAAGGAAGCAAGAAGAAGATAAGTAAGCAAATAGTTGAAATAATCAAACAGAACTTTGGAACAGACAAGCCGATATACGACATCTTCGGAGGTGGTGGAGCAATTACAGCCGAGTGTATTTTAAATGGTTTAGAAGTCCATTATAACGACTTAGACAAGGATATAACCAACACTTTTGAACGAGTTATATCACAAGACCGTGAGTGGATTAAAACCCTTATTATTTCACGTGAGGAGTTCTTCGAGATTAGGGCGAAAGAAAACAAGACAACAGACGACTTTTTGAAATTGCTGATTAACTCTTTCGGAAATAGCACGAAAAGCTATATGTATTCTGAAGAAACTTCAGACTTAAAATATAATCTATCTAAAGAAATTATAGAAAAGCATGACGTTTTTATCGGTTATAAACAGACAGAAACATATAAGAGATCGATTGAAAAGCACAAACGATTTGAACAACTCCAACGACTTCCACAACTTCAACAACTTCAACGACTTCAACAACTCCAACGACTTCAACAACTTGAACGACTTCAACAACTTGACAAAGTAAAAGCAACAAATAAAAGTTATCATGATTTTAGTGAAGTTTCTGGAGCTATATTATATCTTGATCCTCCTTATGAGGGAACAAGACACGATGGTTATATCAATTCATTCGATAGTCAAGAGTTTTACGACTGGGCATTTAAAATGGCCAAAACTAACATTGTGATAATTTCAAGTTATTCAATTTCTGACGAACGTTTTGAAGCTGTATATTCTTTTGATAAAGCACGTAGCACTATTCGATGTGGACAAAGAAATGGTAAATGTGAGAAATTATTTATGGTTAAAAACATATCAAATTAGAAAGACAAGGAACTTTTAATGCTTAAGTTAGATGAGAAGAAAATCAGAAAAGGAAAACCTATTGGATTACCGTACCAAGGAAGCAAGAAAAAAATAAGTAAGAAAATAGTTGAAATAATCAAACAGAACTTTGGAACAGACAAGCCGATTTATGACATTTTCGGAGGAGGCGGAGCAATTACAGCCGAATGTATTTTAAATGGCTTGGAGGTCCATTATAATGACTTAGACAAGGATATAACTAACGCTTTTGAACGAGTTATTTCGCAAGACCGCGAATGGATTAAAACCCTTATTGTTTCACATACGGAGTTCTTCGAGATTAAGGCTAAAGAAAACAAGACAACAGACGACTTTTTGAAGTTGCTAGTCAACTCTTTTGGGAATGATAAGAAATCATACTTATGTTCTGAAGAAATTTCAGACTTAAAATATAATCTAGCTAAAGAAATTATAGAAAATCATGACGTTTTTAATGGTTATAAACAGACAGAAACATACAAGAAGGCTACTTATAATGCTAAACAAGAAAATGATAAACGACTTCAACAACTTGAACGACTTGGACAACTTGAACAACTCCAACAACTTCAAAAATTAAATAAAATAAAAGCTACAAACAAAAGTTATCATGATTTTAGTGAAGTTTCTGGAGCTATATTATATCTTGATCCACCTTATGAAGGGAGTAACCAAAAAGGTTATACCAATTCATTCGATAGTCAAGAGTTTTATGACTGGGCATTTGAAATAGCTAAAACCAATATCGTGATAATTTCAAGTTATTCGATTTCAGATGAACGCTTTGAGGCTGTATATTCTTTTGACAAAGCACGTAGCACTTTACAAGGTGGAGAAAACATCAAAGCGAAAAATGAGAAATTGTTTATGGTTAAAAACATATCAAATTAGAAAGACAACAAATAATGCTTAAGTTAGACGAGAAGAAAATTAGAAAAGGTAAACCAATCGGACTACCATACCAAGGAAGCAAGAAAAAGATAAGTAAGAAAATAATTGAAATTATCAAACAGAATTTTGGAACAACTAAACCGATTTATGACATTTTCGGAGGAGGCGGAGCAATTACAGCCGAGTGTATTTTAAATGGTTTAGAAGTGTATTACAATGACTTAGACAAGGATATAACCAATGCATTTGAACGAGTTATATCACAAGACCGTGAGTGGATTAAAACGCTAATTGTTTCACGTACAGAGTTTGCCGAGCTCAAGGCTAAAGAGAACAAGACAACAGACGACTTTTTGAAGTTGCTGATTAACTCTTTTGGAAATCAAAAGAATTACTATTTATATTCTAAAGAAATTTCAGATTTGAAATATAATCTAGCTAAAGAAATAATTGAAAAGCATGATGTTTTTAGTGGTTATAAACAGACAGAAACATATAAGAGAGCAATTGAACAGCCTAAACAACTTGAACAACTTATAAGACTTAGCGGACTTGAACGACTTGTTCAACTTGAACAACTTGGACAACTTGAACGACTTGAACGAATTGACGAAGTAAAAGCAACAAATAAAAGTTATCATGATTTTAGCGAAGTTTCTGGAGCTATATTATATCTTGATCCGCCTTATGAGGGAACAACACAATATGGTTATATTAATTCATTCAATAGTCAAGAGTTTTACGATTGGGCATTTAAAATGGCTAAAAATAATATCGTTATAATTTCAAGTTATTCAATTTCAGACAAACGTTTTGAAGCTGTATATTCTTTTGATAAAGCACGTAGTAATATTCAAAGTAGAACAAGAAATGATAAATGTGAAAAGTTATTTATGGTTAAAAACAGTTAATATTTGACAAAGGAAAAGCAATTTGATAGAATAAAGTTATAAATAGAGGAGAACACGAAAAATGAATTTATATGATGAAACAGTAGAAATTTTATCATCCCATGATAAAACGATTGCCGATATTGAATATATTGGTAGTACAAGAACAAAAATTAATACAAATAAAGCACTCGAATTGATGAAAAAAACGAATTATGATAGTGGTTTTGGCGGCCAAGAAATAGCATGCAACCTGATGTTTAAAGGGAAAGATTTCATCATGAAACGAGGGGAATATGACGGCTCTGAATGGTGGAATTATATACAAACAGACCCGTCTTTGCCGCAAGTAGAGAGAGAAGTTAAAAGTTTTAAAACAGACATGGGTTGGGAAACTTTAGAAGAAATTAATGATTTGGAGGGCGGAGAGTGACAGCCAAAGAAATAGTGCAAAACTATCAAGTGAAATTGTTAAAGATTATATTTAAAGAGATTGATAGCCTGATGAAGAAAAAAGAAAAGGCTGATATTATCGCGCAAAAACTTGCTGAAAATGGGTACTCTGTGAGAACGTCAGCACATTGGAAGTCAGTAGGAAATGCAGAGTTTTACATTAAAGAGATGTATGAAAAATTGAGTGCTTTAGCTGAAATTGATAGACTATTCAACTGGTCAAGTCGTTTACATCAAGAACAATTGCAATTTGTCAGTAAATACCCTGAAGTAATGGAAAAATACAGACAATCAAACTAAGGAGAATAAAATGAAAGATACAGTAAAAACTTTAATGATGGTTGCAGGTGTCAGTTTTACACTTATCGCTATCACTTGGATAGGTATGCTTGCGACGTTACTTATTGCATGGCTTGGAGGTAACATCTAATGAATTACAGTACAAATAAGCACTATGCCAACGAATACGGTGTTGAACTTAATGAATACTTGAAACATAATTTTAACTATGAAGAGCTTGTAGGGTGGTATACAATGCAGGTATTGAAGTATCTAGTAAGAGCTGGCAAGAAAGAGGGTGAAAGCTACGACAAAGACCATAACAAGGCTTTAGACTATGCAGGAGAACTTGCTAACTTAAGTAACGAGAATGAGCTTACAGAGTACACTACTGACGATATTATGGGCTTTATACAAGAACTAGCTGATGATTTTGAACGCTGGGAAGGAATAAAATAATTAAAAAGGGTTAATGTTTGACAGCATTGACTTTTTTTGTTATTATAGTCTTATAGAAAAGGAGGTTAAATAACGGAAATGCAAAAAGCTATAAATGTAGTAGCTTATAACCCTATGACGGAAGAAGAATTACACTTTAGTTGTAAGGCTCAATGTGCTAAGTATTTCGGTCTTAAAGCTAATACAGTCATCAGGTGGCTTGATAACGGTATGCCTGTAATTGAACTGCTGACAGACCTAGATAGAAATCAAGTGGAAATTAAAAAACAAAGCAAACTGAACGGCTTTGAATTATTTACGATAAATGAATGGAGTGTTTTTGATAATTAATTACGAAGACATGAAAATAGAAAGTTTTGGTGAAAAAACAAATGAAATTATTTAACAGAAAACCTAAGGACAAAATTAAAGTAGCAACAGCATTTACATTAAAAGGATTAACAAAACAAGTAATTAAATTAGAACAAAAAGGGTTTATTAAACAAGGAGAAATCCAAAGTAATATGATTGAAGGAAGTAATATAACTTTTCAGCAAGCAATGGTTAAGAAAGCTAGTGAATAATATGTGTAAAAAACGCAAATACACAAAAATGGGCGCTTTATATTCAATAGTAAATGCACAGCATAACAAAAAGAAAGCTGATAAGATACCAGTTAGAGCTTATTACTGCAAGTGGTGCAATTTATATCACTTATCAAGTCAGCAAAGATTAAACATAAAGACAGGAGTAATTGGATAATGAAAGACGAATTCACATACTACACAGTATCTTGGATATTGGAAAAAGAAATTAAATCACGTAAGTTTTATGACAAAAAAGAGGCTTTAAAATGGAATGAATTGCTTCCAGAAGAACAAAGATATGAAGTTAAAAAGCATACAGAAATAATTGAGGTTATAGCATAATGACAAACGAAGATTTATATGAAAGAATTACTAGCGTACTAAAAGAGCAAGGTATCGGAATGAATCAACTTGAGTTAAAAATTAAAGATGAGACAGGTACATGGCCTAAGTTACATACAACTAAATCACGCTTGAGTTTACCACATACCGTAGTATTCCCTTATCTTACTATGTTTTTCAATGATGATGAAATGCACGAGCTTACACTTAAAAAAATGGATAGTGCAGGTTCTGGAGGAAAGGTTTTGGACTTATTAGATGAGTTATTGGATAGTTTAAAGCCAAGTAAAGAATATCTGTATAAACAACGACTAAAGCGCAAAATGCAAAGGGAGGCAATGAGATGATATTACACAATTATACGAGTGAGATTAATAGTTCAAAAAATCCACAGCAAACAGCTAGAAAGATTGCGAATGACTTGAACAAGAATGACCCTTTCAATAATTATCTAGTCAGCTTTGAGCTTGGTTCTAAGCGGTATATTATTGAAAAATTTGAAATTAGAGGAGTGAATAGATGAAGCGTTACTATATAGAAGAAGATGACAATGGCAAAGAGATTAAGCGAAAACTCACAACTTTTGCTAATGATGATTTAACACAGCTTTCAGATGATGAACTAGAAACATTATACTATGAATCATCTGCTCAGTTTTTAGCTAAATCAATGCACTTCATGAAGATTGAGAAAGAACTATTTTCAAGAAATAGTGTAACTGTAAGTGATGAAATTCTAATAAATACCGGCAATAATATTATTGAAGCAATTAATCAGGTAAGCAATTAAGCAACAAAGTGGTAATGAGAAAATTTATAAAATATAAAGATGTATATATGGTTAGTAGTGTTGGTGAAGTTTGGAAAATAGAAAATAATAAATTAATCCCCAAAAAATTAAGTCCTTCGAAAGTTGGTTATTTAGTCACCAGTATAAATAATAAAATAGAATATGTACACAGAATTGTTATGACAGCATTTTGCGGTAATAGTGAAAAACACGTAGACCACATCAACATGAATAAACATGATAATAGACTTGAAAACCTCGAATATGTGACGCCGAAAGAAAACAATTTGAGAGCTTATGAAATATTAGGATCTGAAGTTAGGTCAGGTAAATCTATTCCCGTAAAATGGAACGGTAAAGTGTATAAATCAGGAGCAGAGTTATCGTCGTTGCTCGGATTGGATAGAAGTGCTGTTTGCGCCTCAATCAGAAAGAATAGACCAATAAAAGGCCATTACGCAAAGAAAATAAAAAATTAAAAAATAGAAAGCCACCAATTAAGGTGGCCTTTTTTTTATTAGTCTACTTTTCCATATTCTGCTTCAAATTCCTTTTGATACATAACTGTTTCTGGTAACTTGATTGCTCCAAATTTACCTTGGAAACCTCCAAGCATACGAGTTGTTTTAACATGTCGTGCTGATACTCCATTGCATACATACCAATTTTTAGTGTCTTTACAATTAATTAGAAACATTTCAATTTCTCCGCTTTCTGTTGTGTTATTGTTATCTGTGCTTACAGTTTGCCCTGTAAGGCGCTTATTTAGTTCTGTGATAAAGTATGAGCGACAACTTTCCACCGTACCACCATGTACCTCTACGGAGCGTCTAGGACATGAAGTAGATGATAACTCCTGATGTAGCTTCACAGTATCACGATTAGGAGTTAGTCCCCATTGTTTCATATATTTAGCTACGTCATCTAGTACCGCTTGTTCATTCCTCAAGAACTGATTTAAATCGCCCTCTGATTGGCATACTTCCCAACTGGCATAATTTGCATTACCGTATGAGTTAGCACAATGGTATGCCATATTAGAGAAGTCGGAAGCCTGCAATCGCCCGTCAGAGGCAATATAAACATGAGCAAAGCCATTTTCAGGGTTATGATTAGGTAACCAGTTGTTGTAGAAGCCAGCGTTAGCACCGTTTGAACCAGCGTCATTATGAATTACAACCCCAGTAGGATTATAACCACGTACACCAGCGTTAGTTATATTCATTCTTTTTTATCCTCCGTTTGTTCTTCATCCGCCTCAGGAATATTCACGCCACTCTTTTTAATGAGTTTAACCAAACCGTCAAACATAGGGCTAATTTTTGCGATTAAATAAACAAACTGTCCTACAAAGTATAGCAAACCTACATTAATTACAGTTTTAGCGATATCAGAAGTTGAGGGTGTTTGTGTAAAGTAAAAGACTGCATATAAAACCCATAGCGCGAAGACTACCGTCAAATCAATCACAAGTCTACGTTTGAAAGGTGGGTTCATCTTTTCTCTATCTTTGACCCACGTAGCGAATAAAATCGCCAAAATTAAGATAGTTATTAAAATCATTCTAGTTACCATTTTATTTTGCTTTCTAAATTATATTTATCAATATTCCAATACGTGTTGTAGTGAGAATTGTTTTGAAGATGTGTTATTGTTTACCCCATGACCTGTGATTCGATTACCTTGCAAATATGCAAATTTAGTTGCAACACCGCCAGCAGAATTAGCAAGAGCGAAAGAATGCCCTACATCAGCTAACTGTACTGATTCTTTAGGAATAAAGAACCACTGATTAAGTGAGTTTTTTGTATTTCCGTTCATACGTGATTTAAACTCTGTGAAGTGAAGAATCCAACCATTAGCGCAGTCTGATATATTTTTAGAAACATTGACGACATCTCCGTCAAGTAACAACGAAGCACCAGAAAAAAGAATTCTTTTCGCTGGAGTTTTTAAGTTTCCAGTGAATTCTAAATCGCCTGTTCTAAGACTGTTAGAAGTTAAATCTCCCACAGTTGTTTTTTGAGTAGGTGTTACACGGTTCGTCACTCCCAGACCATTAGTTGTAATGATGTCTACGACACGTTTATAAACCCCAGAGGCATTGTTCAAGTCAATTTTATTACTGTTATCTGCTGTTTCGCAAGATACGCTAACCGGTGCTGTCGTTTTCGTCAAATCGATATTAATGTGAATATAGTTTAACGAGTCAGCCTTAAGGGCTACGGTCTCATTAATCAATTCAAAGTAACGACCAGCCACAATGAAAGAAGTATTAACATATTGAACGTTTAAGGCTGTATTAACAGGAGAACTCCAGTCGGTACGCCTGAACGTTGTGTAGTCCATTCCTGATAACATCATGTAGAGTTTAGCGTCATTATTTGAACCTACTGGAAACTCTGTACTATTTGGACTAAAGAATGTGAAGTTTTTAATTGTCATTTTTTACCTTTCTTGAAATTATCTTCGCTTTATCTAAAACTGGGTTATCAGTAATTGAAAGTTCTAATAATCTAAATTTTCTACCGCCATACGGATAACCACCAATTGATACAAATTGACCAACTTCATACAAGAGTGTAGTTTCAATTCTAAGCGTGTTTTCGCTATTATAGTATACTTTACCAGATAAAAGTTCTAAGTGGTCTTTACGTAGCTCTCTATACCCTTTAAAGCTATCTATTCTATATTTGTCGCCATAAGTGGCTACATACTCATATAACATTCGGCTTGTCTCCACTTTCTACAAAAATAAGTCTATCATTGAACTCTGTTTTAACTCTATCTGCTATGTAACCTGAATACAGTTTACCTTCGTACCATATATCTACTAAGTCATTAACATACAAAGGCAAAAGTTCGTTTTGATTAAATATTAACCTCGTGACGATAGTAGAGGGAGAAATTTCTGCTTTGATAGTAGATATGTCTGGAGGGTTTCCGTGGTCATCTCTGTCATAAAATAATGTTTTTGCTGTCCTTACATCTGGCAAGTCTGTTCCGTCTCCATGATAAGTGCTATAATCAATGACATCGCCGTTATTTTTGGCTGTATACATTTTAGGAGGGTCTGTATAGTCATCTGTTGCCTTATTCTTAATGAACACAACAGCAAAATTATAAGCTGAACGTTCTACTATTGTCTCCGTGTCCATTGATACGCTTTGCTTAATATCTACCCTTGTCGTGATTCTATTTCTATTCCAGCTCCTAGAGGCGAAGTTAATGAATAATAAGTTTCTAGGGTCTATTTCAGACGAAGCGTGTTGAATAGTTGTTGTCGGTTGAAATTGAACCTTAGAAAATATCCTTTTGGCTACGTCATGAGCTGATGAAGTTTCCGCTTTTCGGTTAATTGTAGCCTTTCCGGCGAAAATACTTGAATTAAAGAAATAACCATAACTCATTAAATTATTTTTATTAGGGTCAATTAGATAATCAATGATAGCAAAGTTTGTCGTTTTAGTTATTGCATTAGGAACATCTAGGCTTTCAATCATTGCCCAAAAATAGTTCTTTAGCGTGACTTTATTGCTTTCATCTACGCTTGTCACAAGATAAACCATATCTAAGTTTAACTTTTTCTTTTGACCTAGAGCTTCCTCGACTGGAACAACTTCAGGAAAAAGAATTTGAACAATATCCCCAACTTCTACCGAAACCGTCAATGTAGCTGACGAAGTGTAAAGATAACCTGTTTCCCATAACTCATAGTTAATAACTTGACATCTCGCTTTTGGTATGGGTAGCCCTCTTTTGTCCTTTTTACCGTTAGGAAGATTAAAATCAGATATATTATAATAGTTCGGATTAAAGTTATCATAAACATTAGCCTCTAACATTAAATGAAATCCGCCTTTCTCTTAATTTTAAATTCCGCCTTGGTAAGGTTGATTAACTCCATTTGACCGTGTTCGATTATACGTGTTCTATATCGTTCAAAGTCCATTACAGGGAATAAATTTAATGAAGTCGTACCGTTCCAGCCTTGATAAACTTCATCATTTACATCTGTATTGATTAAAATATAGTTTTGCACCTGTTCCGTCTTAAATACAATCGCAGTGTATTCATTTCCAGTATCGTCTAAAAATCTAACTCCAGCAGGTGTTTTAGGACGTTGCGGATATAATATTCCCATAAAACTAAATATTTCATCTTTTATATCCCAACGACTTAAACGGTCTATATTGCTTTCTCCATAATAAGTGTAAGAAGTTCCTTTGACATATTTATAGTTTCCTGGTGCTGTTCCACCATAAATTTTAGACTTACCAGCGATAACTTCACCATTTTGAATTTTGTCAAAAGTTAGATTTTCGTAAGTGTACCACTTTGTAATTATATCAAAAGTTATCTTTTCGCTGAAAGTTCCATTTTTGCCGTAACCCTCTGTTTTAGTAACTTCTGCTAAAGCTAAATCAGCATATACCTGAAAAATTTCTGTTTGATATTCAAGTGTAACGAATTTTTGTTTAAGAATATCGTTTATGAAGTCTTTCATTAGTTGATAGTTTTCGTCCAAACTTTCGCCAAATGTTTCTAGCTTAAACTCTATTTGAGGTTGAGTAATCGAGCGTGTTCCCATTACTCCAATACCATTACTTTGCCAAATATTATTAGTTGATTGTAACCCTAAATTAGAGGGCTGGTAAAATCTAACTTTTCCATTTGTAACGTCCCAAACTTTATCATCTGTTCCGTCTAAATTGGTATGTATTTTGTACTGTCTTACCATTAAGCCCTCCCTAGTTCAAATTCTCGTCTGATTGCTCGTGCTAAGTTAGAAACATCTTGGCCAGCCCCACCTTGTACGTTGAATGTGTTATACGTTCTATTGTCGCTTGATACGCTGTTCGTACTTAAACCGTACCCGCTAGAAGATAGATTGACATCTGTTAAGCCTACTACCATAGAACCTTTGAACAGTCCGCCAAGTTTACCTGCAATCCCATTAATAGCTCCTTTTATGTTTTTAATTGTATTTTCTACACCACCTAGAACGTTATCTATTGTATTTTTTACTCCTCCAAATATATCACTAAAGAAGCCGCCAATACCATTAAATACATTTTTTATTGAGTTGTAAGCATTAGAGGCAATATTTCCAAAACCGTCGAATACTCCGCTAACTATATTTTTAGCACCGTCAAATACTCTACTAAAGAAGCCGCCAATACCACTAAATACATTTTTTATTGAATTCCAAGCATTTGAAGCAAATTTACCAAGAGCACTAAAGACATTTGCTACAACATTTTTAACACCATTAAATATTCCGGCGTAGAAGTTTATAACAGTATTCCATATTGACTTAATGAATTCCCAAGCTTTCCCAGCAAAACCGCCAATTGCATTAAAGACATTTACTACAACATTTTTAACACCATTAAATAGCCCTGTGAAGAAACCTGTAACTCCAGCCCATGCCGTTTGAATACCAGTAACAACATTTGTCCATAAGGTAGTAAAGAATGTTTTTATTCTGTCCCAAATATCTTTAATACCTTGTACAATTCCACTGAACCAATCGACTAAGCCTTGCCAAATGCCTTTAGCTCCGTCAACTGCTCCGTTCCATATATCAGCAAACCATTGACCAATACCGCTAAAGAACTTAACTACTTTGTCCCATGCACTCTGTAAGAAGCCTACAAAACTAGCCCAAGCCTTTTTACCTGTTTCGGTTTGAGTGAAGAAATAAACTAAACCAGCAACAACGGCTGCGATTGCTACGCCAAGAGCCACGAATGGATTCATAGCCATTATAGCATTGAAAGCAGTTTGTATAGCTGTTCCAATTTTAACTATGTTATTATAAAGTTCAATCGCCTTAACAATTCCATTAATGACTTTTAAAGCTGCGAAAGCACCAGCAAGAGCAACTAAAGCTACTTTTATATTATCTATTGCTTCCTTGCTTTTACTAATTTTTCCCAGAAAATCAGCTATTTTTTCCGTGACTTCTGAAAATTTACCAGCGAATTTAGCTATGCTCTTTGCTACGTTATCTATACTTGTTGAATTTTTTGCTGTTTCTGTATTTATTCCAAAAAATGAATTTATGACTTTTCCTATAATAGAAACTATGGAATCAAATGCACTTTTTATATTATCCCAAGCCTCTAAAAAGGCTAAAGTGGTTCCATTTTCTTGCATTTTTTGAAACAAGTCTTGAAAATACTTAATAACCTTTGTTATAGTTTTACCAGCACTTTCGCCCCAACCGCTCATTTTATCAATTAAACCACTAATAACAGGAGTTAAAGCGTCAAGCGTAGGAAGCAAAGCAAGCGATAATGTTTCGTTAAAACTATCCCAAGCGTCACTAATAGTAGTTACTCCCCCACCACCTGCTTTACCAAGTTTTTGCATAGCTGCGTCTAACATTTCAACAGATATTGCACCCTCTTCACTAGCTGAAGCAAATGATCCGTACTGTTGCAAAGCTGGGTTCATTTCCATGACGGTTGATTTAAGAGCTGAACCAAGAGCTGTGTTATTGTCTGTTAGCTGATTAATATTTTCAGCAGTAACTTTTCCAGCTGCTGACATTTGACCGTAGGCCTGAACTACACCTTTTAATTGTTCGCCAGTACCACCAAATGCTTGGTTGGCTTTTACTAATGCTTCCGTTTTACCAACTGCTGATTTAGCAGTATCTCCTAAACCAATAAAGGTCGTTGAAAGTTTAATAGTATCTTCAGTATTTGCATTTGTATCTTTAGCAAGATTCTGCATAGATTTGCTTACATAATCAAACTCTTGTCCACTGCCTTTGAAATTCATTGTATTTTTCAATGAAATCATGGCTTTTTGAGTATCCATTGCGTCAGATACCCAGCCTTTTAAGCCATTACCAACAGCACTAACAGCACTAGCACCAATTTGCCTGAATGCACCAACCGCAATTTCTCTAAGACCGCTAAAGCGTGACTTCATGCCGTCAATTCCGCTATTAACGCCTTTAGTATCCATTTTGGCGTCAATATTCCAAGAGCCTGAACTAATAGCACTCTCGACTTGACTAATTTCACCCTCTAGCCTATTAGCTTGTGTTTCTGCTATGCCTAAATCTCTAGTAAGTTGTAGCCATTTCTTTTGACCTGCTGACGTACCTTTGTCAACCGTAGAAAGTTCTTCTTTTAATTTTGTTGCTTTGTCACGTGATAAGCCCAACTGCGTTTGTAAGTTCTTTTGCAATTGCGCCATTTTATCGGTATTTGTGGGGTCAAGTTTTAGAGCTTCACGTAAGTTTTTAGCTTCCCCTCTAAGCCCTGACATTGCGGTATTAACGCCTTTAAGTGAGTTCTCGAACTTTGTGGTATTACCGTATATCTCTACCTCAAATGTTGCATTACTTGCCATTACATACCCTTTCTTTTACGCCTTTTCTCTTTTTCTTTTTCCTCTTTCTTTTTCTCTGCAATAAGTTCGATTAATTTATAAACAAGTTCTAGTTCCATTTCCATGAACTGTGTTATATCAATTTCATTATTGCCCAAAACAGTCAAAAGTTCTAAGGTTTTATTTTCCTTTACAGTATCTTTCTTTTTCTTAATCAATGAACTAGAAGAAAAGAAGACCATATCGTCTTCAGTTTCCTCTTTTTCTTTAATAAAAACAGTCTTACAGAAGATATTGATTAACTCATTAGTTGTAGGAAGCTCTGTTTTGTCGTCTAATGCATTTTGCAGTCCTCCGTTACAATCTACCCAAAGTATCAATAACTTGTCTGTAAAGCTCTCCATTTGCTCTGTAAAGTCATCAGGAATATATCCAGCGACAAAAGAATTTTGTAGGTCTGCAAAGTCTTTTAAATCTGTAATAAAGTCCGAACCAGTAAGCTCTAAGTATCTAATTGCATGTTTTAAAATCATTTACAGTCCTTTCAGCTCATTAAATTTCTTTTTGCCACAGTTCGACAAGTTCTTTAAGTCCTTTACCGTCAGTATCGAACTCAAAGCTAGAACGAAAGTCTGCAAAGTCGCTTTTAGCTTTTACAATGTTATCTTGAAAAAGAGCCAAGTATAGACCATATTGAACGAACTCCATTACATCAGTAATTTCTCCGTCTTCTTTTTTAAGTTCTGTATCCATTGCCTTTTGTTGTTGAAAAAGGTCTTTACCTGTAATCATTTTAAATTTACGTGCTGTACTCAATTGTTTTGCCATTTTATTTTATATTCCTTTACTTATTCTATTTTTTTCCAAGTATATCTTCCTGGGTCTGTACTTTGTTCATTTGATTTATTATCAGTATATGTTCCAATATAGCTTGGATAATCTTCAGTTTTCAATTCACTAAACGAAGGCATCCAAGGAGTTGCGATTGAACCTTTTTCAAGTTTAGGGAGACATATATCAACGCTACTTCCTGTTGGTAATCTAAATAGGACATATTGTTCATCGCCTATGCTACTTTTAGTTGTAAACGTATATGTATGTCTAACCCATTCATTAGTAAGATTCCAAACATACTGACCGTTTGAATTAGCTTTTATTACTTTACCGTCAGCGTAGCTATTATTACTTGAAGTATCAATCAGAGAAGGGTGGACGAAAGTTTCAACAGTTCCTTTCCCTCTTAGATAAAAACTAAAAGTATAAGTCGTTGAAGGCTCAAGACGTTCTTTATCTAATCTCCAAACAAGTATGTCTGTAAAACTGTTTGATGCTGGATTATTGTATGACGCGCTGATGTAGGGTTTATTATTAACTCCTCCATCTTTTTTTACTATATTAAGATACTTCTCTGTTTTTGGTGTGAAATTCTTAAAATCAGTTCCGCTCAAAATGTTCAAGTTAGGATAGACAGTCATAAACCTATCTGTTCCATCTTTGCTGTATGCAAAGGCTACGTGGTTAGCCCCGTCGGGCACACTAGGGTTTATCTGTTACAGCAACACCCGTAGAAACATCTTTATAACCGTCTGCGGAGAATGTAACGATATAAACGCCAGGAGCGAGCTCGTTATTTGTCGCAACATTTCCTTTCACATCTTTAATTGTTGCTGTTACTTTTACATCGTGACCTTTAGAATCTTTCAAAGTAGCTGGTAAGATAATTGTTCCGTCATTATGCCCTTTAGTTTTCGTTTGAACGTTCGCAAGAGTTGGAGCTATTAATGTAACTTCGCCAGCAAGTTCCGTATCAGGTTGCATGATGAACAGTCCACTTTCCATTTTCTTAGCAAAGTCTTTAGCTTGTTCTCCCCAAATTTCGTACTCAATAGCAGGGACTTTTTTACCGCCATTCAAATAAATATCTGAATCAGTTGCTTGAACTGCCAAAGTCCATTGGATAGGGTCTACGCCGTCTACTGAATCTGTTTCTGATTCTTTTGTAGCTTCTGCTGTTGGTCTCAAATTTGGATAAACGACTACACGGTAACCGTCAATAAATTCTCCTGTAAATTTATCACGTTTGCGCCCTTTAATAAGGTACTGAACACATTTCGTTTTCCAATTACCAGTTGGAGACCAACCCAAACCATTTGCTGTTCTTTGTTGACCTAAAATGTCTTCTTTGAGCGCTTGGTCTGTTTGAATAAATACCATTTCGCCTTGAAGTAAGGTAGCGCCTTTTTTAACTCCATGGTCTGGTACGTCATCAGCTGGATAACTGTTAGTTTCCGCTTGGTCTTCCATTTCGCTAACTGATACCAAACCAGTTACGATTTTATGGTTAGTGAACTCTGGTTTTCCGTTACTTCCCTTGGCCATATCAGCTACGATTAGAGCTTCATTACCAAAGAAAATCTTACGTGAATTATAATCTAATTTCATTTTTTCTCTTTTCTATAATTTCATTGAATTGGCATAATTAGCGCCTTTTTTCAATGTTGTTTTAACGTCTTGCATACCTTTTTTTTCAACTAAGAAATACATGCCATGATAGCCACTAGTATAACTAGCCCTAGTTCCTGCGTTTACTACTATTTTATCGCCTTTTTTAACTTGCTTTAAGTTACTTGACAATTGCCCAGTATTTTGATATCTGGCATAAGTATAGGTATGACCGTGGCTCCTGATTAATCTAGTTCTTCTACTTGCAGTATTTGCTTTCGCTTTAAACTCTGCTTCAAACCAATCGCCCATTCGTTCTGTTACTTTAGTTTGCATTTCTTTAGCTATGGTTGATGTATTAAGTAAATTCATTGCCATGGTTGACCACCTGCACCACAAGGTAAATAAACAGTACCAGTATAATTGTACAAATGGCTATTCTCTGACCAGTTCGTCATATTCCAACCATTTTGCAAAACATCTCCGACTAGCCCTACAAGTTCATCATCAACATCTTTAACAGACAAAACAACTTGATAATAATAACCCATGACAAAGCTCGTATTGTCCATTTTAAGCACCTTTGAATCACTAAGTGATAAATATACCGTCTTGTCTTCTATCGTGTCCTTAACGCCTAAAATAACGTCATTTAGAGGCATTTTAAGTAAATTGTTGTACCAATCTATATAAGAATCAAATTCGTTCATAGTCCGTTACTTACGACCCCCTCTAAAATCATCTTGTTATTTTTAGGGTTTCTTTCCCATGTTGTACGCTTGAAAGTTTCGCCTTTTTCGTCTAAGAAATAGTTGAAAATCAAGTCTTCCATTTCTCCGATTCCGTTAAGCTCGTATCTTACGTTTTTACCTAGCCCAATCATAGAAAACTCATCAAGTCTTGACTGACTGATTCTCTGTTTAACTGCTGGCAAAGTGATAGGCTTTATAACGTTAGATTCTGCACCGTTCTTTTTCTTAACAGTCGTTTCTACCTGTAATGTAACTTGTGAGAATATCATTAAATACCTCCATAATACATTAACTCTTGCAAGGAAGCCAAACGTTTAATTTCAGCGTTTCGCCATTGTTCTGCTGGTTCATCAACAATATTAAGCCGACAATAACAAGAGATAAATTCTTTCACTAATACACTTGTTTCGTCAGCTTTAATACCATTTTTTTCTAGCAATTTAATAGCTATTGAACGGAATAAGATAAGTTTACTATCATAAGCTGTTACTAAAATCGGAATACCACAATAGACCTTAATATAATCTATCATTCATTCCCTCCATTTTATTCTTATGCTACTGTAATTACTGCACCAGCGTTAAGAGTTTCAACATGTCCGCTTGTTAGTGTTTCAACCAAAATCATGTTGCTATTAGTTTTCCATTCAAAGGCATCAACTTTAGTAAGGTCTTGCATATCAATGTGATATTTTTGGTCTACTAATACAGTAGGTTTAAGTGCTTTTGAACCTGTGTAGACAATAATTTCATCTACTCCAACTTCTGAAGCAATTTCAGTATCGTCATTTTTAATACGAACGTGAGCATTTGCAGTCGCTTGGCGTAGCTCATCTAACAAGGCTTTGCGGTCTTCCGCTTTAACAATCAAATAACGACGACCAGCAGTAGGACGAACAAAGTCGACCGCTTCCTCAATAGCGTCAGCAAATGGAGTTTTGCCAGCTGATTTGGCTTTTGTAGTAATTTTTTTGATTTTTTTACCGTCTGTTTCTTTGTCAATTGATTTAAAGCCGTTTGTTCCGTCTCCCTCAACGAGTGCAAGGTCAACAATTTTGTTAACGATAGCTTGTGTGAGTTCAGCTACAATCAAGTTGTAAAGTTCAGAATAAGACATTTGAAGTCGTTTAACACGTTCAGCGAGTGATTGCAATTTATAAACCATTACAGGTTCAAGAGTGTCAATAGTGAGTGTAGCTGCCTGCTCTGTTTTTTGTTGTCCGTCTTTGTGAACTTGTGCTTCATTAGCTGAATCAAATGAGCGTGATACAAGCAAAGCACCAACATTTGTAACATGAAAGACTTTGAACACTGGGTTAGTATTTAACAAAGCTGTGTTGATTGACTCAACCAATTTACGTGGAAGCTCAAAAGTTTTGTCTGTGATAGTTACACCATTTTCAGCAAGTTTTGCGTTCCAAGCATTTTTAATTTCTGACTTTCCAGAGTTCTTTTTCAATACATCAAAAAATTCTGTTACAGCGTTTTGTGATTCAATAAAGTTTGTCATTTTATCTTTTCCTTTTGGTTTTTCGTCCTGTGCATTAAGTTCATTCTCAATTTTGATAATTTCGATTGAATTTTCTGAAAGTGTTTTTTCCAATTCTTGTACTTTAGGTAAGTCTTCGATTGCGTTTTTTACTTCAAAGCCACTAATTTGAGATTTTAAAGATACGTTATTTTCTTTAAGTTCTGCCAAGCGGTTCTGTTTTTCAATTAAATCAGGTTTGTTCATATTTCTTTTTGATATCCTCAATTTCTTTCAAAGCGTTACGGCTTTTAATAATTTTGTTGCGTTCTTCTGTGAGTTCCTCGCCTAGCGCGTTTTGAATGAATTTTGCGTTAGGGTCTGCTGGTACTGAAACAAGAGAAATCTCTTTAAACTGTGCTTTATTTACGACTAGAGCGTCATTATCATCAAAAGTATAATCTGTAATATAATAGGCAATTGATAGTGAATCAAACGCGCCATTTTCCACAGCCTTATTAATGTTTGGTGCATTGTCATAAAGTGTAAAGTCAGTCAGGTATTTATTAGTAGCTAAATCATAGTAAACCTTTGCGTCCCCGATGACTTCGCTAGAGCCAGTTCCATGTTCATATAGCAATGGATATCGTTCTCTAGCAAACTCAATGCAGTTAGGTGTCAAGATAATACCGTTACGATTCTCTACACCAACTTCTGACCCAATACCTTGGAACGACTTAGAACCGTCCTCGTTTTCAGTCACTTTAATTTCAGCACTATTGGTTATTAGTTTCATCTGTGCTTGTTACGTCCTTTCTACTGCCTTGTAGGTCACTTAGATTTTTAACAGCAACTGCGTTAAGGTTAGCTATGTAAATATCTCCACCCTCGATAGGTTGCTCTCCCATTTTAACAAGAAGTTGATTCTGCGTAAAAATAGGACCGTTAATATTTTCATGATACAAGTCAATTAATTCTTTCAAAGTTGCAAACTTGAATAGCTGGTTATCTACGATTATACGTTCATAATACAAATTATCCTTATTTATTCGTCTGCGGTTTGTTGAAATCAGTTTATAAGTCAGTTCCTTTTCAAGTTGGATCAGTAAAGGAATGATAGTGGAATTATAAAAATAAATTTGTTGTTCTTGCGTAGCAGTACCAAGCAAAATATTTTCATTCATAAAGTAACCTGTCAAAAGTTCAGATTTAATAAGGTCAATTTCATCTTTATTTAAAACAGAATAATCTTTTTTAAGTTCTACAATTTCCGTCTTGTTATCAACTGGCGTCAAACCGTTGTAACTCGAACCCTCTTGCATATTCTTTATTGTTGCTAGTGCTTTTTCTCGATACTCCTGTGTATTGTCAATATCAAGAAAGGCATTAATTTTCAACAAGCCACGCAATTTACCTTGTTCCAGCTTAGTTTGAATACTAGCTAGAGCATTATCTAAAATACTTGTGTCTTCATTGATATAAAAAGGACTGATAAGCCTTACTAATTCTTCAGGTTTATATTCTTTTTTATCATTAGCAAACAGTAAGTCTAATAGATCGCCCGTTTCACTGTCAAATATAGGGTACAAGTCAACATAGCGCGTGCATAGCAACTTTTTAATTACTTTCTGCCAAAACTCCATGCTATTGTGTTCGCCCTTAGAGCTCCAGTTTAGAACCTCGTCTAAGTCAGAACCTGCCATACTAATCAAAGTATCAGATCCAACATCAGATTTTTTATATTTTACATGATTAAATTCTATTTTTGTTATTTCATTAGCAATTTTATTGTGAATATTAGTCACAAAGGCACTTGTATATTCTACCGCTTCGTTTTGCCACGCTGTGACTCTTTGAGTATCATTGTTTAGTTTTCCACGTGAAAATGATACCACTTTTCCGAATAAGTTCAATTTTTCCCCTTTCTACCATAAACTAACGCCTTTCCCTCGTTTATACTCGCCTGTTTTCTTGTTATGGCAAGACTTACAAAGGAGTTGTAGGTTATCAGGGTTCAGCGCTATTTTCCAATCATCAAGGTTTTCCCAAGTTAGTTCTATAATATGGTCTACTTCGTATTTTTTAGCACCGAATGCACCACATCTTACGCAAGTCATTTTGTCGCGTTGCCTAACATAATCACGGACTGCCAACCATTCTTTTTTATTGTACCAACCACTTTCTCGGACTGTGTCAACGTTATACTTCATCTGACACCGCCATTTCTAAAGCCATTGTCAAAGCCACAGTAGGGTCAATTTTATCTTTTTCAAGTTTTTTAGTATACATATAGTCCCCACTTTGTCCGATTTTAACAGCAGTATTATTTAAAGCCCACTGCATGACTTTTTGATTATGGATAAGTTTGTTTTCTACTAACTTAGATTTTAATAACTTAATATAGTCATTCATTGAGAAACCTTGTCGAATTGCTCTTTGGTTATCTCCGTCTTTGTCAAAGAAATAACGCTCGATCAACCCTTTTAAAATCTCATATCGTGCTGGGTCATAACCGATTTTTCTAAGTCTGCACCCTGTCTTGGTTCTAAAGTCGTTGATATATGGTATTAAGTCATTTACATTAATGTATTCCGTATCAAGTAAGATTAGTTCTCCTCTGTCAACAAATTCAGTCCATAGTTCTTGCTGTTCTGTGTCCAGTTGCTCATATTGCGACCGTACAGAGAAAGTAAGTGTATGGCTGTAAGTTTTACCCTCTAACTCACAAACGAATGACACAGCGGTTAGATCGCCAATTAAGGATAGGTCAATTCCGACATAAGTTCTATTTTTATTAAATACAGATAAGTTAAATTCTGTTAGTTTAGTATCCTGTGGAGTAAAGTAGTAAGCTGTGTCCTGCATAGGTAGGCCCATATTAAACGCTAAGAACTTATTCTGTAACGCTGGATCGCCTTGCGCAAGTTCGTACTCCTCAATAACTCCTGACCACTTAGGAACGTTACCAATAAGCGGTAATGCCATAGTCCAATTCTTTTTATCTTTGACCTGCTCATGATTTTCTAGCATGTAAAGCAAGCCGAACGACCTATCATTGTAAAATTCTTCCTCTGATTTGAAGCGTTCAACAAGTTTATCATATAATCCGTCTCGTTTAAGTCCACCTGAAGTGATATAAATACTTTGCCAGTTATCTTGTTTTTGACGTGAACCTTTATTGACTGATTCTGTTATATCTTCGCCATAGGTATGAACTTCATCAAATATATTGAGTGAACTGTTACCGCCTTGCGCTCGCAAAGTATCATTTGTTTGCTTTTTGAAAGTGGTTTTAAAGGAAGTAAACTCTAGCCCTTGTTTTGTACTCTTGAAAATTTTGTTTTCATTGTACACTCTTAATGTATCGCTTGCTTCCGTTTGATTCCGAACTTGGTCAAATACGTGTCTAGCCTGTGTGTTATCGTATGCAATAACTAAGCTCTCTCCACCATATTGTCCGCCTAAAATCATCCAGTTAAGCACGCGCGTAGCCATTAAACTTGACTTACCAGAACCACGTCCTAAATTAAGGAAAATTTCATTGATTAAATTAACTTGAACGCCTTTTTCATCGACCATATCATAACCAAGCATTAACTCATACCACCAACGCTGCGGAGGTAGTAGCTCGATTTTTATCAGGTTACCAGTAGTCAAATAGAAATTATCTTGTATCCATTCAATAGCTTGTGTAACACGGTCATAGCGATAAATATACTTATTATGAATACGTATTTGCTTCTGAATAGTCTTACGAATGTATTTGTTAATAATAATGCCGTTTTCTTTGTTGTATTCCAACATTTTATTTAAATAATACATTTATTCCCTTTCTATTCAAATATCACGACCATGCTTGGAAAAGGCGCTGAATTCTTAGCATTTCCAAACTTTAACCTACCTTTAATAAATCTTATTTCTGCCTTATGATAGATATACTCATGAAAATAAATCGTGTCAGTACGTGCTGGAATAAGCATTACAACAGTTGTATTATCTTTTTGTGATTCCTCATAGGATTTTTTGACCCAGTCTTTAATCTGTCTTCCGTAAGGTGGGTTGCAAAATACTACTTCATTACCCCAGTCTTGCAGTAGTCCGTTTTCCTCTTTCGTAAAATGTTTATAACACTTTGCGTTTTCATGAGTAGAACAAGGGTCTAAAGTAAAATGAAATTCATCATTGAGCTTATCAAAGAAATCGCTAGGAGTAGACCACAAATCAGTTTTACTGCTAAACATTAATTCATTATTCATTTATTCAATTTCTATTCGTTTTCAGATATTCTTTTTAAAGACATGTTATAATATTCTTCATTTAATTCAAAGCCGATAAAATTTCGTTCAGTATTTAAGCATGCAATGGCTGTTGTTCCTGAACCCATGCAGTTATCTAATACCGTATCGCCTTTATTTGTATAAGTCCTAATTAGGTATTCAAAGAGTGCTACCGGTTTTTGGGTTGGGTGCACTACATTTCTTGTATCTGCATTGTTAAAAAGTTTCACCGCCTTTGGGTATCTCCAACCATTGTCTCTGCTGTGACTGTACGAAGTTATTTCAGAACCATGTAATTCACTATATCTCTTTTTTTGATTTATTTTTTTTCTTTTATCTTTCACGCCCACCCATTCCATTTGTGGGATGTAAGTTGGTTGCTTCTTATAAAAAACACATACGTCCTCAAAATTTTTCAACGGTTGTTTTTTAGCTAACATAAAATTGCTAGACTTGTTTTTTTCATATACCCAATTGTACCTATACATTTTTATGTTACTCATAATCAAAGCGCTTGTGAACGGCTGACTAGCTGTCAAAACTATCGCTCCATTGTCTTTGATTACTCGCTCATATTGTTCCCACAATGGTTTGAAAGGAATGATTGTATCCCACTTACACGCTGTTGTTCCGTATGGCAAATCACACAAAATCATATCAATACTGCCGTTAGGAATTTTTTTCATTCCCTCTAAACAGTCCTCGTTGTAAATTTTATTTAGTTCAATCATTCAAACCCTTTCGGTACTTCGATTTTTGGAGTTTCGTACTTGCTTAGCTTATAGTCATCAAGTTCTTCAATCTTAGCTTTAAGGTCATGAGCGCTTGATTCTTCCTGTTGCAATCTCCGCCATTCAGTAGGGTTATAAAGTTCAGGGTTTCCAGCCTTGGCAACCATCATCGCTACCAAGCTATCTTTGTCCAGTTCTTTTTCTTTAACCTTTACTTTTTCAACGTTTCCGTCAGCGTCATAGATTGTTTCTGTTTCCTTTAGCGTTCTGACCGTCAGTTTGCTCGCCAAGGCACTTTCAGCTAGTTCTAATAGATTTCCCCTAGCAATACTTTTAGCTTCGTCATACGCCTTTATATTGTCATCTCGCCACTTCCTAAAAGTTTTAGCAGAACAATGCAAACTGGTGTAAATTTCTCTGTCATTACAGCCTGATTCAATTTTATCAATGATTTGACTAAATAGCGGTTCTTCATACATCTTAGGTAAAATTGTGGGTCTGCCACCGTTTTGTGTTTGCATATTGTCCTTTCTTTTAATGTGCTTATATCGTTTAAAGCCTATATTTTCGTATCTAAGAGCAGCAATAACTTTTGCTTATAAGTTTACCAACTTGGGTGACTCTGCTCTCACAAGCCAAAATATGAGCATATAGCCCTATAATTAAGATTTAGCAAGATTTAGCAAGATTTAGCAAGCTAAAACTTTTCTTTTTGATTTTTTGGGGGATTCGCAGCC
>ENA-ORPH01000911-ORPH01000911.1-human-gut-metagenome-genome-assembly--contig:-NODE-911-length-30960-cov-4.992525_pt1 | contig 30960 bp, 27 predicted proteins | sample MGYA00242142_ERZ509074 | MGnify/ENA primary metagenome ERZ509074 (study PRJEB26280, sample SAMEA2338724) | human gut metagenome | biome: human gut; feature: human-associated habitat; material: faeces...
AATTATACAAAATTCGCCCTGTAAAGTCTTACACAATTTGCACAAAAATAAAATTTATTTATTTACACATATCGGGAGGCAGTTTGGTGAAAAAATTTTAGGTAAAACAGGAGACGAAAAAGAGCCTTGCGGCTCTTGCGATTTCTGTGAAAATTGCCCTTTCCTCAACCCCTATAAAACCTCATGCCGCCGGCATTATCGCAAAGCTGCACGGTATCAGCCTTGCAGGCGGAATCGCTCAGGCGGGAGCCGGCGGTGGGGAACAGGGTGTACTCCGCGGGGCGGAAGATGCCATCGCCGTCCACGGTGCCGAAGGCCATGAAGGACAGGCCGAATTTGCTGTGGAAGGAATCAAGCTGAACATATGCGCCGAATGCATCGCGCGAAAAGGTGAAGTCCGCATCAAATTCGCACTCGGGCAGGGCAGGGTAGCTGAGAGCGAGCGCGGAGCTTTGCTTTATCAGCGACACATCGTACCCGGCGGAGAGCAGACGCTTGCGCACTATGCCAAGCGACGCGGGCGAAGCATCAATCGTTAAAAAGCGCCGGTTAAGCTTGGCTGCTACTGCAGCGGTTGTGCCGCTGCCGCCGAACAGATCGGCAACAAGCCCGCCTTCGGGGCAGGAGGCCGATATTATGCGCCTGAGCAGCGCCTCCGGCTTCTGCGTGGCGTAGCCGGTGCGCTCCGGGTCGCGCTGATGCATATGCTCAATGTCCGCCCAAACGTCGGACGGGTAGACCGGCGTATCCTCATAATATGTGTATGTTTTGCCGCCGGAACGTATGGAGAAGCACAGCTTGCCGTTTTCGTCCACGGTGCGCTTCATGTTGTTGCGCTTCATGGGGCCGCGCGGCACGCCAACGGCGGATATGTCAAAATACGCCTTGGCGCTTTTTCTGTAAAACAGAATGTTGTCATGCTTGCGCGAGTAGTGGCGCACGGAGCGGCCGCCGCTTTTGTACGCCCAAATAATCTCGTTCTGGAAGCAGCTTTCGCCGAATATTTCGTCCAGCATAAGGCGTATGCGCGCGCACATGCGGTAATCTATATGCACATATACGGAGCCTGTGTCTTTGAGCAGGTCATGGCAAAGGGTGAGCACGCCGCGCATCATTTCAAGGTAGCTGGCGGTATCCATATTGTCGCTGTATGCGGGAATTTTCACCTTTTCACGCACGCCCGGCAGCTTTACGGAAAAGCCGTCCCCCGTGCCGAAGGGCGGGTCGATGTATATAAGATCGACCGTGTTCGCATATTCCTGCCTAAGCTGCTCCGCCATGGCCTGCACGGTGCCAAGTATGAATTTGCCCGGGCCGCCGAAAGGATATTCTTCCCCTACGGGAGTGATAAAACTGCGCATAATAGCCCCCCTGTGCCTTAATTAAGTAAAAAGCGCGCAGGGAAACGGTTCCTTACGCGCTGAAAAAATGAACGGAATTATTGTGCGTCCGGCGCTTCGCCTTCCGCGCTGCGGCGCTTACGGGCGTTGCGCACATGGGATTCCATGGCGTCCTTGGCTGCCGCGGCGTCCTTGCGCTCTATGGCTTCGAATATAGCCCTGTGCTCGCTGAGGCTATGGGTGGGCCTGTCCGGTGTGCTGAGCGAATTTACGCGCACCTGACGGGTGTTGCGGTGCAAAGAGGTGAGAATGTGCCTAAGTATCCTGCTGTCGGACGCGGAAAATATAACCTCATGAAACTCGGTATCGAGCCGGGCAAGGTTTGCAACGTCGTTCTTGCGGGTATACATTTCCATAAGCTCAACTATTTCCGTGAGCCTTGCAAGGTTTGCTTCGTCTATGCGCTCCGCCGCCCAGTACGCGGCCTGACCTTCCAATAAATAGCGCACGGTGAAAATGTCGTCTATATCGTGGCTACTCATGCCCTGCACCATCACGCCGCGGTTGGGTATGCTTACAACAAGATCCTCAAGCTCAAGCTGCTTGAGCGCCTCCCTTATGGGTGTGCGGCTTACGTCCAGCTCCTCCGCCAGTTTGGTTTCAACAAGGTATGCTCCGTTGGCGTAGCGGCCTTCTATAATGTCCTCGCGTATATGTTCATAGACTCTTGCGGTCAATGATTGTCTGTCGTTGGGGTCAAAATGCATAATTCGGCATCCTCCTATTTTTTTATTGTAGCTTATATCCATTTGCATTGCAAGCGGCAAAACGCAAAAATGCAAACTGGTTATATTTCCTTGCGTTTTGCAATGCGGCTTGTGCCAATACTAATAAGGAAACTGTGAGCATTTTTAGGAGGGAGCATGAAAAGGGCATTCGCTGCCGGGCTGATAATAGTTGTGTTTGCGCTGTGTGGCTGCGCGCGGCAGCAATACACAACGCTGGAAGAAGCGGTGCGCGCGGGCGCAAAAATAGAAAAGGGAATAACGATAGACAGTGCGGACGTATCGGATATGGACATAGTTGCGGCGCGGCGGCTGATAAACGAAGCCAACGAAAACCGCGTGCGGGGCATGATATACACAATATCGCTTGCGGGCAAAAGCGTGCAGGTGAAAGGAAGCGGGCTAAACATAAGCTTCAATACGGATGATGTGCTGCTCCAGGCTGCGAACATGGGTGCGGCGGGGCTGTTTTCGACTGAAAGCCGCGCGCTTACAACGCAGGCGGACGCATCCGTGCGGGACATAGAGCGCGGCATACGCGCGGCGGCAGCGGAGCTGAAGCGGGAGGCGAAGGACGCGAAGGTCAACCTTGCATCGGGCGGAGAATTTGCAATAGCTGCGGACGAGGCCGGGCAGGAGGTCAACACGGCTAAACTGGCCGAAGAAATACGCGAATATGTGCGGCGCGGCGAGGGCGGCGCCATAGCGGCGCCGTACAGCATGATATACCCTGAGTATACTGTTGAGCAGGCGCGAAACGATACCCAGCTAATAGCCGAGTTTACCACATATTTCAAGGGCAGCACATACGGCAAGGAGAACAGGGTAAGGAACATAGTTAAGGCTTCGGGGCTGATAGACAAGTGCGTTATTGACCCGGGCGATATATTTTCAATAAACCAAGTGCTTGGCGAGCGCAACGAGAAGAACGGCTGGAGCGTGGCGGCCGGCATAAAGGACGGCGCATATGTGCAGGAATACGGCGGCGGAGTATGCCAGGTGAGCACAACGCTGTATAACGCGCTGCTTATGGCGGATATGCACATAGTTGAGCGGCATCATCACTCGTGGCCGCTCGGATACGTTGACATAGGCAGGGACGCGACGATATCCACCGGCGGGCCGGATCTTCGTTTTGAGAACACGTCCGGCGCGGCGCTGTTCATACTGAGCGAAACGGACGAAAAGCAGAAGCGAATAACCGTAAAGCTGTACGGCAGGCCGCTTGCGGACGGGGTGAGCATAGAGCTGTCGTCAAAGAAGGTGAAAACGCTGGACGATCTTGGCACGGAAGTGGAGGAGGATGCTTCGCTTAAACCGGGCGAGCAGCAGATTGTGAGAAAAGCGCGGCAGGGGAGCGTTGCCATAACGTATAAAACATATTATTCGGCGGAGGGCGCAAAGCTTGGCACGCAGGAGGTCACGCGGGACACCTACCGTTCCATAAAGGGGCTTATAAAAATTGCCCCTGCCGCGGCAGCTACGGGAGCGGAAGGCGGCGAATAAATAAAAATTCGCATTTTATGCATAATTGGCTATTGACAGGCATTGGGAGATAATATATTATATATGCCAATGAACGAGGAAAGGAAGCCGCCATGATAGAGATTCGCGCCATGTACATGTGCATGATGATGCCCAGCAGACAATTTGCGGGGTGTGTAGTCGTGCGCTGACGGCGAGAAGCAGAAAGGCTTAACCGGAGCGACGGGCACAGACCCGGCGCTCCTTTTGTGCTTTGGCAGCAGGGAGCAGCAATGAACGAGATAATTACGGTGCGGGGCTTAACAAAAAGCTTTGCGGACGGCGAAAAGAAGGTAACGGCGCTGAACGGCGTTGACCTGACGGTATACGAAGGGGACATATTTGGCGTGATAGGCCTTTCGGGCGCCGGTAAAAGCACGTTTGTAAGGTGCCTTAACCGGTTGGAGGAGCCGGACGATGGCAGCATAATTATAAACGGGCAGGACGTGCGCGAACTGAGCGAAAAGGAGCTTAATATTGCCCGCCGCAACATAGGCATGATATTCCAGCAGTTCAATCTGCTCAGCCAGGCCAGCATACTGGATAACGTATGCTTCCCGATGGAGATAGCCCATTGGAAAAAGGCGGACGCTAAGAAGCGCGCGCTGGAGCTTATCGAACTTGTTGGCCTTGCGGGCAGGGAGAATGCGTATCCCGCACAGCTTTCAGGCGGAATGAAGCAGCGCGTGGCCATAGCAAGGGCGCTGACGCTTTCGCCCAAAATACTGCTTTGCGACGAGGCTACAAGCGCGCTTGACCCAGCGACCACCCGCAGTATACTGACACTGCTGAAGAAGATAAACAAGGAGCTGGGCGTTACGATAGTAATAATAACGCACCAGATGAGCGTTATAGAGGAAGCGTGTAACCGCGTGGCGATACTGGACAAAAGCCGCATCGCCGAATGCGGAGAGGTTGAGGAGGTTTTCCGCCGGCCAAAGAGCGAAATCGCCAAGCAGCTAATACTGGGCGAGGGCGCGGGCCGCAGTGAATTTACCCCCGGCGGCAGGCGCGTAAGAGTAGTGTTTGACGGGAAGAGCGCGTTTGAGCCGATAATTGCGGACATAGTGCTCAACTGCAAGGCAGCGGTGAACATATTGTTTGCCGATACACGCACGATAGATGGCGTGATATACGGCCAGATGATAGTTCAGCTGCCGGACGACGCGGACGCGGCGCAGCGGATACTCAATTACCTTTCCGGTACGGGCGTGCATTATAACGAGGAGGAAAACGGCGATGTTTGATTCGGGCTTTGTGGGCTTAATGCTTCAGGGCATAGCGGAAACGCTGTATATGACCATTGCGGCCACCGCCGCATCCTATCTGCTGGGTCTGCCCATGGGCGTTGTGCTCAACATAACCGCGCCTAACGGCATCCGCCCAAACCGCGCGGTGAATACAGTGCTCGGTACGATAGTTAATATAATAAGAAGCGTGCCGTTCATAATACTTCTTGTGGCAGTCATTCCTGTAACGCGCTTCATAGTCGGCACCAGCCTTGGCAGCTCCGCCACGATAGTTCCGCTGGTGATAGGCGCAGCGCCGTTTGTGGCAAGGCTTGTTGAAACATCGCTTGGTGAGGTTGATGCGGGCGTTATCGAAGCCGGGCGCAGCATGGGCGCAAGCACATGGCAGCTTATCACCCGCGTGCTTATAAGGGAGGCCGCGCCTTCGCTTATATCAAATGCCACCACTGCCGCAACGACAATACTTGGTTATTCCGCAATGGCGGGCTTTGTGGGCGGCGGCGGACTGGGCGCGATAGCCATAAATTACGGCTATTACAGATATGATACGGTCACTATGCTTGTTACCGTAGCGCTGATGGTGGTAATAGTGCAGCTGATACAGTCCGGCGGCACATCAACCGTTAAGCATACGGACAAGCGCAAAAAGTAAGCAAATGAGGCGCGTAAGCGTCATCATATAAAAATTCAAATAAGATTTTAGGAGGAAACCCAAATGAAACGCATCTTTGCACTGACTCTTGTTCTTGTATTGGCATTCTCGCTCATCGGCTGCGCCAAGGGCGGCGATTCCAAAACCGTGCGCATAGGCGCATCCCCCACGCCGCATAAGCTGATACTTGAATACGCCGCTCCGCTTATGGAGGAGAAGGGCTACAAGCTGGAGATAACCGAATATCAGGATTACGTAATTCCCAACACGGCCGTTGAATCCGGCGAACTGGACGCAAACTTCTTCCAGCATGAGCCCCACATGAATGATTTTAACGAGAACAACGGCACGCATCTTGTGTCCGTGGCGGCTGTGCATTACGAGCCCTTCGGACTTTATGCCGGCAAGACTAAGGCCATAGCCGACCTTGCCGACGGCGCGACCATTGCCGTGCCCAACGACGGTTCCAACGAGGCGCGCGCGCTGTACCTGCTGCAGCAGGAGGGGCTCATAACCCTGAAGGCAGATGCGGGCTTTACCGCCACCGTGCTTGACATTGCCGAAAATCCCAAGAACCTGAACATAGTTGAGGTTGCCGCGGCGCAGCTGCCAAGGAGCCTTGAGGACGTTGACATGGCCGTAATCAACGGCAACTACGCCATACAGGCCGGCCTTAACGCCTCCACCGATGCCCTTGCCGTGGAAAGCGTGGAAGGCGACTCCGCCAAGACCTACGCCAACATACTTTGCGTAAAGGAAGGCAACGAGAATAACGAAGCCATCAAGGCCCTTGCCGAAATACTCACCGGCGCGGACGTGGCGCAGTACATCAACGAAACCTTCGGCGGCGCCGTAGTACCCATGAACCAGGGTGAATAAAACAAAGCATATCGAATCCTTTCGGGCGGCCATAGGCCGCCCGTTTTCGCACCCCCGCGCGGCTTTGGCATCGCAGGCATTGCATTTGGCAATATTTTCATGTTAACACATTATTTACATATGCGGCATTGTGCGGCAAATTACGGCAATGCTATAATAAAACAAGCAAAAAACTACTGCCTAAGGAGGAAAAAAATGAAAAGACTATATGCTCTCGTTATAGCCTTGTTGATGCTGTGCGCGGGCTGCAACGTTAAAACCACGCCTGAGCCGCAGACGATACCGCCGATAGAAACTCCTGTACAGCAGGGAGGAAACAATACAACCGCGCCGGACGAAAATATGCCGACACCCCCGGCAGAACCGTCAGCGCCCGCGGAGGGCGATATCAGCCCCGAAATACCGGACGATTTGCGGGAAGCGCTTGAAAGCGGATATGCGGAAGCAAAGGCGATAAATGCCGATGTGGCAGGCACAGTGATAGGCTTTGATACATATGCATCCGACGGAAAGATTTACGACAACCCGTTGATAAAAAGCGAAAAGCGCGAATACTATGCCCAATATTGGATGGACGGCAGGTGGGTTAAGTACGGCTCGATGCAAATACTCGGCGGCAAGCTCAATGAGGATGGCACGGAGATCAATGGACAAATAATGATATTGGCCAAAAAATACATCGGTATATTTTATGTTCTGAAACAGGGGAAAGATATTGCCGACATAAACCCGATATGGCTCAACCTCGGAGGAGAGATAAATTCGTATAAGGCGTTTGCCATACAGGCTGTCGAAATAGACAATTGGGAGGATTTCGTTTCACATAAGACGGGATACATTCCGCACGAAGCATATGAGCTGATAGAAAACATAGAAAATATGGATACCTCCGCGCGCACGGCATATTATGCCGAAATTGCCAAGGAATTTAACGGCAGCGCATTAACGATTGCGGAAGATGATAACGTAATGATAATTTGCGGGATAGGTCTTGATGACGGCGAATGGAAAAACAAAATGGCTGTTGTATATTGCGTGAATATATAAGGCGGTCTACTCCCGCCCGTTCGACATATCCCCACAAGGCGTATTGATATTATATATATGCTATGGTATAATGGTTAAACATTTGAATCGGAAAGGGATGATACGTCTTTATGGACGATGGGAGTCCGATAGGATACCTTATCGCTATCTTTGCCTTTATATTGGGCGGAGGGCACTTCGCTGCGACAGAGATCGCTTTGGCCAGCGTTAACCGCATACGCATGATGAGCTATGCGGACGACGGCAACCGCCGCGCAAAGCGGGTGCTGTATATTTTGGATCATTTCGACAAGGCGCTCACCACGCTTTTGATAGGCAACAACATAATGCACATAAGCTGCGCCAGCATTGCCACGCTGATGGCAACCAAGCTTTGGGGCGTAGGCTATGTTACCCTTACCACAATAGTTACAACTATTGTGGTGTTTCTTGTTGCCGAAATGATACCCAAACGCTTTGCAAAGGCAAACAGCGAAAAGTTTTCGCTTGCCGTTGCGGGGTCGCTTCTTTTCTTTATGAAGGTGCTTGGGCCGCTGGCGTTCATATTTTCCGCCATAAGCCGCTTTGTAAGCAAGCCCTTTAAGAAGAACGAGGAAGAAGAACCCACCGTTACGGAGGATGAGCTTTACGACATAATAGAGAGCATCCCCGAGGAAAGCGACATAGACGAGGAAAAGGCCGAACTTATGCAGAGCGCGCTGGAGTTTTCCGATACTTTCGTGCGCGAAGTGCTCACCCCTTGGGATAAGGTGGTCAAGCTGAGGCTGGACATGAGCGGGGACGAAGCCATGGCCGTGATACGGGACGATATCCATTCAAGATTGCCCGTTGTTGATGCGGAAGGCAACCCCGTAGGCATGGTGCAGATAAGAAAATTCCTGCGCACGCGCTATAAGAATGCGAGCGTAAGCATTAAGGACATTATGGACGATATCCATTTTGTCAATGACGATATAGCCATAGACGATCTGCTTACAGCCATGAGCAACGACAAGACGCACTTTTCCGTTGTGCTGGATAAGGACGGCAAAACCATAGGCATAGTTACCATTGAGGATATACTTGAGGAGCTTGTGGGCGAGATTTACGACGAGGACGATAAGGAGGCGGCTGAATAATGGCTACCGCATGGGATTATATAGCGATAGTGATATTTATCGTGTTTTCCGCGTTCTTCTCGGGTTCCGAAATAGCGTATGCTTCCGTGAACGAGCTAAGGCTTAAAAAAGCGGCGGAGGCCGAAAACGGCAATAAGCTTGCTAAGCTTGCTTACAGCATATATTCAAACTATGACGATGCGCTTATAACCATACTTATAGGCAACAACCTTGTGAACATAGCCTCCTCCTCCGTGGCTACGGTAATAGCCATAGATATAATGGGAGACAAGGGAACGTGGGTGGCAACGGCCATAATGACCGTTATAATACTAACGTTCGGCGAGATAGTGCCAAAGATAATTGCCGTGCAGACCGCGTTCAATTTCACACAGATTGCATCAATACCGCTCAAGGTGCTTATGATAATCACGTTCCCCATAGTATGGGTGATACAGCGCGTTCTCAAGGCGCTCGATAAGCTTATAAAGAAGGAAGATGAAGAGCCTGCCGACGCCATAACGGAGGACGATCTTGAAACGATAATAGATACCGTTGAGGACGAGGGCGTTATAGACGAGGATAGGGCGGATCTGCTGCAAAGTGCGCTTGATTTTGACGATGTGCTGGCATACGAGGTCATAACCCCGCGCGTGGACATGGTCACGATAGACATTGAGGACAGTTTTGGGGAAATACTTGAAACAGCCAACGACTCTGGATATACGCGCATACCCGTTTATGAGGACACGGTTGATAACATAATAGGCATACTGCATCTGAACCATTTTTATAAGATGCTTGCCGAAAAGCCGGACGGGTTTGATATTCGGGACATACTTATGCCGGTGAACTTTGTGCATAAGACAATGCCGCTTGACGATGTGCTCAAGGAAATGAAGCGCCGCCAGTGCCATATGGTAATAGTTACCGATGAATACGGCGGAACCATGGGCTGCCTCACCATGGAGGACGTGCTTGAACAGCTTGTGGGCGATATTTGGGATGAAACGGACGACATAGAGCCGGAGATAACCCAAACGGGCGATGACACATACGATGTGGACGGCGACATGCGCATAGAGGACTTCCTTGACGAGATGGATATAGACGACCGCGATTTTGACGACGACAACGCGACCGTTGGCGGCTGGGCAATAGAAATGCTGGGCGACTATCCAAAGGTTGGTGATATGTTTGAGTACAAGAACCTTACCGTAACGGTTAAAAAGCTGCAAAACCGCCGCGTTGTGCTGGTGGGCGTAAAGGTTTGGCCCGTGAAGGAAGAGGACGAAGAAGAAGAACTGTAAAAAAGGCGAATATGCGGCGGCTCCGGCAAATGGCGGGGCTGCCGTTTTTTGTGCAAACAGTTAAAAATCTATTAACTTTTAATCTCTCCCCATATATGGTAAAATAAATAAAATAGCATCAGTATGCAGCGGAGGAATATGAAAAGATTGCTTTTTGCGCTGCTGGCGCTGCTTACGGCGGCGTTTGCGGCGGGCTGCGGCGAAGAAACAGAGGAGCCGCACATAAACATTGGCGACATGGAAAGCGGCGCGGGCATAACCAGCGCGGCCGATCTTGCTGCCTTTTTTGAATCCGGCGGTGAAAGGGCCGTGCTTGCGCGCTCGGTAGATATGGAGGATGCTATGCTCACCCTCAGCGCCGCGCGCGGGCATATAACAATAGAAGGCCGCGGGAACACAATATCCGGCAATGCGGACTGCGTGATACGCCTTGAGGACGGGGCGGAGCTCACGCTTGAGGAAGTGAACATAACCGGCGGCGCGGCTGGCATAGGCGGGCTTGGCTCGGGCAAAATATCGGGTCAGGGCGCGATAAACGCCGTTGCGCACGCGGTGGACTTTGCCGCGGGCATTGAATTCGGCGAAAACAGCCGCTTTTATATCAAAAGCAACCGCGGCTGCGCAATACGGGCGGGAATGCTTAACATGGGCAAGGGCTGCGCGGTTTATGCCCAGGGCGGCGAAAGCGCAAGCGCCGTGAACATATTTGAAGAGGACATCTTGCTTGATGAAGGCGCGCTGCTTGAAGCCGTGACGGAGGCCAATTATAACGCGCTAAAATGCACCGGAACGCTCGTTATGCAGGACGGCGCAATGCTGAAGGTGAAAAACAATGGCGAATACCACGGCGCGGAGCTTAATGAAATTGAGCTTTACGGCGTGACCAACATAGAAGCGGACGGGGGAGACAAGGGCGTTGGCATGTTTGCGTTCAGCGCGGACGGCGATTATTATGCGGTTGGCCATTGTGAGCCTGAAATGGTGATAGAAACGGGCAACGGCAGCGTAACGTTCGTAAACGACGCGGCGGACATACCCGAACCCACGCCGGAACCCACCCTTGCAACGGAAGAATAATAAAATACACGGCCTATAAAGGCGAAAGGAGACGGCATGGGCAGACAAACGGGCAGACCAAGCTTCCGCGCGGTGCGCAGGCGCAAATATATTGCACGCAGGATAATGGTGCTTATTTTGCTTGCGGGCGTTATAGTAGGGCTTGTATTTTTGACCAAGGCATTATTTGCGGGCAAGGTGACGCCGAACGGCGGCGCAACGCCAACGCCTGAGCTCAGCGAAACTCCGGCAGAGCCTACGCCCACGCCTAAGCCTACGCCAACGCCCGAGCTTGACGCGGCGCTGACCGTGACCGAGCAAAGTGCGGACGCATTGAGCAGGATAGGCTTCCATTCGGAAATATTTGTGAGGCGCGATCAGACGACCGCATATACGCGGGAAGAGAACATATACTTTGGCCGCGGCGATAAATACAGCGATCTGAAGGGCGTTATAACCTACGGCGGAAACAATTTCCGCTCCTCCTTTGCATACGGCGGTGTGAACGCGCTGAGCGGGCAGCTTACCACGGCGTGGGAAAAGAGCATAGGCCAGCTTGACTGCGGTACGGACGGCGTATGGACGGGCACGGGCTGGACAGGCATGCCCATAATAATACAATGGGACAGCGAAACGCGAGCGCTGCTGGGCATTGCGGAGGAGTTTAAGGCCAAGGACGGCTTTACGGAAGTGATATACCCCACGATGGACGGCAAGATATATTTCTTTGAGCTGAACACGGGCAAGGCAACAAGAGGCCCAATAGATATGGGCGTTGTGAACAAGGGCACAGCTGCTCTGGACCCGCGCGGCTATCCGCTGCTGTATCTGGGCCAGGGCGTGCAGAGCACAAGCGCGGAAGGCACATACGGCGCATGGTTCAGGGTAGTGAGCCTTATAGACAACAGCGTTATAAGCACATTCGGCGGCAGGGACCCCGCGTCCAATCGCCAATGGCAGGCGTATGATTCTTCGCCCATATTCGCATCCGATGCCGATACGCTTATAATAGGCGGCGAAAATGGGCTGCTGTATACCGTTAAACTGAATGCGCGGTTCGATAAAGAGGCGGGCACGGTAAGCGTTGACCCCGGTAGGCTGGTAAAATACCGCTATCACTTTTCCGGCTATTCGGATAGCGACGGCGCGCGTTGGTACGGCATTGAAAGCTCCGTTGCGGCATGGCACCAATACGCATTCTTCACGGATAACGGCGGCATGCTGCAATGCGTAGATTTGAACAGCATGACGCTTAAATATGCCGTTGATACAGACGGAGACGGCGACGCTGGCATTGTTATAGAGGAGAGCGCAGATAATAACACAATATTCCTTTACGCCGCAAATAAGGCGGACGGCAGGAACGCCGCAGACGGACGGGACAAGGCCTATATACGCAAAATAGACGGCCGCACGGGAACCGTTGCGTGGACAAAAACGTTCGATGTTTCTGCCGAAAACGCCGGCGGGGCATACGCGCCGGTGCATATAGGCAAAAACGAGCTGAACGGCACCATAATAGCAAGCCTGAGCGACGTTGCGCTGAACGACGGCACGGACGGCGGGCTTATAATAGCGCTGGATAAATCCACGGGCGAAGAAAAATGGCGCGTTGAGCAGGCGGACGGCATATGGAGCGCGCCCGTTGTGATATACGATGAAAACGGCAAAGGATATATACTGCAATGCGACCGCGGCGGCAAGCTTACCCTTTACAGCGGCATAGACGGGCAGGCCATGTGCTCAATCGACCTTGGTTCGCGCATTGAATCAACCCCTGCGGTGTTCAATAATACGTTGGTTGTCGGTACGCGCGGCGTGGACGGCAGCGGGCAGGGGCCGAAGATAGTGGGCATAAGAATAGGATAGCGCAAGCTATGCACATATACGGGGCGGCACGGCCGCTCCTTTTTATGCAATGGGGCTAAAAAACGGCAGCGGACTCAGGGTTTGTGAAATCAATTCAAAATAATGAAAAAAGGATATATTTATCGCGGCTTGTGCGGTAAAATCGTAGTATAAGGCTTAAGGAGATGGGAAAAAGTATGGCGTATTTGTCGCTTAAAAACGTTACCAAGGAATACCATAGCGGAGAGGTAACCATAAAGGCGCTGTCCGGCGTTAATCTTGAAATAGAGGAAGGCGAACTTTGCGTCATAGTCGGGCCTTCGGGCGCGGGCAAAACAACGCTTTTGAATATACTTGGCGGCATGGATTGCTGCACTGGCGGCGAAGTTGTGCTGGACGGCGAACATATTGAAAAATATGACCGCAAAGCGCTCACAACATACCGGCGGGACACGGTTGGCTTTGTTTTCCAGTTCTATAATTTGGTACAGAATCTTACCGCGCTTGAAAACGTTGAACTGGCGAGCCAAATCTGCAAGGATCCCCTGCCGCCCAAGGATGTGCTTATTCAGGTTGGCCTTGGCGAAAGGCTTTCAAACTTTCCTGCGCAGCTTTCCGGCGGCGAGCAGCAGCGCGTGGCGATAGCGCGTGCGCTTGCTAAAAATCCAAAGCTTATGCTTTGCGACGAACCTACAGGTGCGCTTGACTACCAAACGGGTAAGCAGGTATTGAAGCTTTTGCAGGATACGTGCAGAAAAACAGGCATGACCGTAATAATAATCACGCACAATTCCGCCCTTGCACCAATGGCGGACAGGGTGGTGCACGTTAAAAACGGCACCGTTGCATCGGTTGAACTGAACGCGAAGCCGATGCCGATAGAAGAGATAGAATGGTAAAGGAGGCTGCATGAACGCGCTTACGCTTAAAAATCTGCTGCGTGAAATAAAGCGCACCTTTACCAAGTTCCTTTCAATCTTCGCCATATGCGCGCTGGGCGTGGCGTTCTTTGCGGGAATAAGGGCCACCAGTCCGGACATGAAGGAAGCCGGGGACAGGCTGTATAACACATACAACCTTTCCGACATAAGCGTAATTTCAACTTCCGGCCTTACGGCGGACAATATACGCGACCTTGAAAGCATAGAAGGGATTCAGGCCGTGCGTGCATCGCTTTTTGTGGACGCAATGGCAAGGGGTACGGGCGAAAAGGAAAAGAACCTTCGCCTTTATTCAATGCCGATAAAGCTGAAAAGCGAATATGCCCCGCTGATAGACCTTATACCCGATTACGGCATAGATACTTCGCCGGAATACGAGATGAACGGCGTTGAAATAGTGTCCGGCCGCATGCCGCTCAACGATACCGAGATCGCGCTGGACAATACGCTTGAGGGTTCGCTTGTGAAGCAGCTTGGGGACGAAATAACGCTTACCACGGCCGGCGGCAGCGTTACGCTGAGGGTTGTCGGCTTCATACGAAGCCCCATGTATATAAGCCTGTTTGAGCGCGGCACCAGCAGCATAGGCAACGGCACGAGCGACGGCTTTGCCTATGCATCGGGCAACGCGATATCAAGCCTTGGCACAAAGCTGCCGGTAATGAGCCTGCTAAACACATATTATACCCGCGCTGACATTGTTATTTCCGGGAAAGAGGGACTCAGCGCATACAGCGACGAATACGAAGCGCTTGTGAACGAAGTTACCGACCGCATAGAGGATTATGCATCCACCCAGAGCGGCACATGGTATATTCAGGGCAGATCCGGCAACCCCGGGTATTCGGATTACAGCGAAAATACGGACAGGATTGCTGCCGTGGGCGATGTGTTCCCGCTTATATTCTTCATAGTGGCGGCGCTTGTGTGCCTTACCACAATGACAAGAATGGTTGAGGAACAGCGCATTGAAATGGGCACCATGAAGGCGCTTGGCTACGGCGGCTGGCAAATAGCCATGAAGTACGCATCCTATGCCATGTCCGCATGCATAAGCGGCGGCGTGGTGGGCGCTATAATCGGTTTTAAGCTGTTCCCGTATGTAATAATGAAGGGCTATTCCATAATGTATTACCTTGGCAAGCTTGAAACGCCGTACAGGGCAGACATAGCGTTTATGGCTATTGCGGCAATGGCTGTCTGCACGGCCGCGGCAACATTTTCCGCGTGCTATGCATCGCTTAAGGAAGTGCCGGCAACGCTCATGCGCCCCAAGGCCCCAAAGGCCGGCAGGCGGGTGCTGCTTGAAAAAATACCGTTCATATGGAAAAAGCTCAGCTTTACCTCCAAGGTGACGGTAAGGAACCTGTTCCGCTATAAAAAGCGCTTTTTCATGAGCGTTATAGGCATAGCCGGCAGCGGGGCGCTGCTTGTTACGGCGTTCGGGCTGAACGATTCGATATTCGGCATAATCGAAAAGCAGTTCGGCGACATTTGGCAAATGGACGTGCAGGCATATGTGTATGAGGCCATGCCGCTTGCCGATATGCAGGAGCTGCTCGGCAAAAACCCGGCAAACGACGATTTTGATTCGGTTATGTTCTGCCTCGATTCCCAAATGGAATGTAAAAACGGCGGCAGAAGCCAAAGCGGCGTGCATCTGTTGGGCGTTGAATCGGCGGGAAGCATGGCCGGGCGCATAAACCTGCATAACGGCGGCGCGCCAGTAACGCTTGACGACAGCGGCGTGGTCGTTACGGCAAAGCTTGCGGAAACGCTTTCAATAAAGGCTGGGGACGAGATAAATATGCGTACCGGCGGCGAGGATCACCTTATGCGGGTGATAGGCATTGCGGATAACTATGTTTATCATTATGTGTACATAACCGCGGCGTACTACGAAACCGTGTTCGGCAAGGCAATGCAGTATAACGGCTTCATGGGCAACCTGAAGGACGGACTTACGGACGAAACTATGGACGCGATGTCCAGCCAGCTTTTGAGCGACAGCCGCATGTATACAGTCCGCACGATAGGGAGCATATACGATTCCGTGTGGGATTCACTCAGCATTCTCAATTATGTTGTGCTGGTGCTGATATTGGGCTCTGGCATGCTCACGTTCGTTGTTATGCTGAACCTGACCAATATAAACATAGGCGAGCGCATGCGTGAGCTTGCAACGCTGAGGGTGCTTGGGTTTTACGATAAGGAAATGTATGATTACATATTCCGCGAAAACAATGCTCTTTCTGTGATAGGGGCGTTTGTGGGGCTTGTGTTCGGCAAGATAATGCACCTGTTCGTCATACGCACATGCGAAGTGGACATGGTCATGTTCGTGCGCAGCGCAAAGCCGCTCAGCTACGTTTACGCTTTTGCGCTCACGATAGTATTTTCGCTGATAGTCAATCTTTTGATGCGGCCCAAGGTCAGGGCGATAGATATGGTTGAATCGCTCAAGAGCGCGGAATAAAGGAGGGAAAACATGAAAAAATCGTTTAGGATAATCTGCCTTGTGCTGGCGATAGCCTTCGCGGCAAGCATGCTTGTGTCCATAATATGCAGCATTGCGCTGGCGGACGGCATGGACACCCGCGGGGAAACGGTTTACGTTGAAACGGACGCGGAAGGCAACGTGCTTTCTATGATATCGAGCGTGTATATAACCAACATGTCCGGCGCAGATACCGTTACGGATGACACAACGCTTACCAACATAAAAAACGTGCTTGGCAGCGAAGCACCCGCGATAGACGGCACAAAAGCAACATTTAAGGCCAAAGGCGAGGACGTGTGCTATCAGGGCGAGGCAAGCGGCGAACTGCCCTTTACGCTCACGCTTAGCTATTATCTTAACGGCGTGAAGATGAGCCCCAAGGAGATAGCCGGCAAAAGCGGTCGGGTAAGAATAGAGGTTGAGTGCAAAAGCACGCTGAAGCGGCCTGTAACGGTGGACGGAGTTGAAAAGGAACTGAATGTGCCGTTCAGCGTTATAGGCATGATGACGCTTGACGAAGGCTGCACGGGCCTTGCGTCGGACGCAAAGATATCCTCCCAGGCGGGTGTTACAACAATAATGGCCGTTATGCTGCCCGGCCTTGCGGAAAGCCTTGAAATAGAAAAAACGGACAAGCTGAAGGACAGCTTTTATGTTGAATTGGACACGGAAAGCTTTGAACTCGGCAAATGCACGTTCATAGGCATGACCGGCATTGTGGACGAAAACGACCTTTCAGGCATAGACGACGTTGAAGGGCTGCTTACGGCGCTGGATGAAATAAACGAGGCCAGCAGCGCGCTTTATAAGGGCGCAAGGCGGCTGCGCAACGGCGCAAGCACGCTCAGCGAAGGCATAAGCGAATATATAGACGGCGTTACTGCCGCAGCGGACGGCATGGGCCAAATCAAGGACGGCGCGGAGCAGCTCAACTACGGCGCGGGTGAAGTGGCAGGCGGCATGGGAACGTTTGCCGCATCGATAAGCGAAATAGTAGCCAAGGTGGATGAAGCAAAGGCAAAGCTTGACGAGCTGCAAAATCCGTCCACGGAGGTTGATGCGCGCATAATAGCAATACTTGAAAGCGAGCTGAATAAGGCGCTTGCGGGCAAGGAAGCGGAAATAAAGGAAAAGGTGCGCCAAAGCGTGTATGATGCGCTATCCGGCACGGATTTGACGGAGGAGGAGAAGCAGGCAATAGCCGATCAGGCGGCGGCAGCGGTGAACATAGGGGACGTAAGCATAAACATAGACCCTGATACCGCCAACGCCATACGCATGGCCGTGCTGGAGCTGGACGACGTTAAGAAGGCCATAGCAAAGCTGAACGAAATAATCGCCAAGGCGGACGAAGCCGCTGCGGGTGCGGAGCAGCTTTCCTCCGGCGCGTATCAGGTATCAAGCGGCATGGATAAGCTTTACCGCGGCATAAAGGAGCTGGACGAAGGCATGGCGCTTTTGAGCGACAATGGCGAGCAGCTTAAAACCGGCACAAAGCAGCTTTACCGCGGGCTTGACACGCTGACGGACGGGCTTAGGCAGGTGAGCAGCGAGGGCATGGCTAAAATAGTTGAAGAGACGAACGAAATACAGCTTTCGCTTTCAAAGAAGGATGCTCTGCTGGCGCTTTCCGAAAGCTACACGGCATTTTCAAGCAATGCGGAGAACATAAACGGCACTGTGCAGTTCCTTATCACCACCGAGGCGATAGTTGAACCGCTGCCGATAGAAATGCCGTCGCCCTCACCCGAGGATACCACGGGAACGGACAACGGCACGGATGCTGATGCTCAGGTGGAGAACAAGTCCTTCTTCCAAGCGATAGGCGAATGGTTTGCAAACGCCTTTGCGGCTATAAGGGGACTGTTCGATTAAGCGTTATCGGCTTCGTTTGAAGCGAACGTTACATAGGTGTGCTTTTCGGTAAGCACGCCTTTTTCTTTTAATTCGGCATAGGTCACTATGTCTGTATTTTCGGCGGAATACAGCGCGTATGTGCTGCCGCTTGCCGTGCGGGTTTCAAGCACAATGTAGGCCGTGCTATTGTTTGCCGTATACTCTGGCGGAAGCTCTCCGGGGGCGTATTCATGGCGGGAAATTTCGCGGCTGTCCGCATCCATCTCTATGAGCGTATAGCCCAACGGCAGTTCTGCTATAACGTAATGCACGTTCACGCTTGCGGAGCTTGTTACGGCATTTCCTTCGGAATCGGTAGCGGTGGTGCTGTCTGTCAGCTTTTGCGAAACTAATGCGCCCGCGCCAACGCCGGAGGTGGATATGCCATGCCCAGAAGTGAGGTAAACCTCTCCGTCCGCGGTTTGGTACACGGGATTGGTGTATATTACATGCCTGTCGTTCCTGCCGGTCAGGCCGTATATGGTGCACTCAAGCTCCAGCGCTTCTTCGGATGAATCTTCGTTGTCGTTGGTATTAACGGCTATTTTGCAGCCGCATACGCCCTCGTCAGTATAGTTTGAATAGCTTGTGCCGTACTCATGCTCGGTAGTGGCCATGAAGAAGGCAAAGCCGTCCACACCCGGGAAAACATACCTTCCGTCGATAAGCTCCGCATACAGCCTGCCGTTGTACTGCGCTGCGTCCGCTTCGCCTATGCTGCCGCCGGACAATGCAGATGCGTTCGCACCGATGTAGCCTTCAAGGTCAAAGAGATCAATATATTCGGTGGTTATGTACACGCCTATCAGCCTGTCGCGCGAGGCGGCGGAAGCATCCATATCGCTGCGCGCAAGTGAGCAGCCGCACAGCAGCGCAGCAATTGCCGTAAGTATTGCCAAAAGGCATATGTATCGTTTCATCATTCATCCTCCTCATTAAGAACTCCGTCAAAATTGAGTATGTCGCCAACATTGCAGTCAAGATAATAGCAAATTTTATTGAGCGTATGGAAGCGCACGCCCTTGCCCTTTCCGCTGCGCAGTATGGAAAGGTTGGCCTCGGTTATGCCCACCATTGCGCAAAGATCCTTGCCGGTTATGCCGCGGCGCTTCAGCATTTCGTCCAAATTTACCTCTATCGCCATACGTTCACCCTAAATAATGCTGTCGTTATCATCCTTAATGCGCTTGGATTCGGCAATGAAGCGGCTGAATATGAGTGCGAGCAGGGCGAAAAGCACTCCCGCAAAGGGGATGCTTGCGGAAACGTTAACGCTGCTCAGCCCGCCCGCAAGCGCTATCTGCGCGGCGTTGAACGCGGCGCTGCTTATTACGGATACTTTCAGGCTGATAACAGCGAGGCGGCTCAGCCGCTGCGCAGTGTCCACGGCTTCGTCGCTGAAAAGAGCGGCGCGCATGGAAAGGAGCAGCTTTGCCCCGCAGAGTGCGAGCAATATGCTGAACACATTGGGCAGCGTATCAACGGCGGCGCGGACTATGCTCACAGAAATATCGAGCGCGCCGTAGGCAAGCGAGGCCGCAACGGCAGGCCGCCGCACCGTATGCAGATGCAAACGAAAGCACCGCGCAGGCTATATACAGCAGCCATGCGCCAGCACTAAGCAGCCTATCCGTGCCATCCAAAGCAAGGCGGCTTATTATGCGCAGCACCGCATAGCAGAGCACAAGCGAATATATCAGCGAATTCAATATGCCCAAGGCAACCTGATACGACGCGACGATGGTGAGCATATCGGCGCTGAAAACATAGCGCAGCAGGCCGGGATTTATTGCCAGGTACAGCGCGGCGAACAGCACAACGCTCAATATGTACAGTATGCAGTCCACCTTGGCATGGCCGCGTTTCCGGGCGAATATAAGCGCCAGCACGGCGGGGATAAGGCTTATTGCGGCATACAGCGCAATTGCAAGCACATTCAGCGCGCCGCCGGCAAGGGAAAGGCTCCTGAGCGCCTTACCTGTAAACTCAAGCGGGTAACACAGCAGCACGCGGGCAATATCTGCACCGCTTAGCAGTATTGCCGCGGCAGCGCCAAGCGCGGCCAATGCGCACAATGCGTACAGAGCAGCTTTGTTATGCTTCATAGAAACCTCCACATTATCGTTTTGCGATAATTTATGGCGATATGATAGCATTGAAATTATCGTTTGTCAATAATTTTTTGTACGCCAAAACAGCGCCCTGCGTCGGGGCGCCGTTTCGGTAGGCACATATAATATTATTTTATTTTATCACCGCGAGGGGATTCGGTTCCGCGCGGAAGATAACAATGCTAAGCGGGGCGGCATTATGCCGCGTTCATATCGTATATATAAAGCTTTGACTTATCGGACTTGACAGCATTATTATGCTGCGGCTTTGCCGAAGGGGAATAGCTGCGCACGTTAGCTTCCTTGTGCGGCGCGGCCTGCTTATGCTGCGAACGGCGGCGATGGATAGCCCTTTCCTGAATGCAGGCGGCGGCTATCATAAAGCCCAAAATGATGCTGGGGATCATGAAAGAGAAAAACAAACCAAAGTAATTCATTGCGTACCTCCGCTGCTCCGCTAAGCCGCCGTATATCCGTTTTGGAAACCGGATGGGAACCGTTCATGGTGGCTTATTGGGAAATTTTGCGATCTTTTTTGACCGTGAACCCATTATAATATCCAATAAGGATACTGTCAAGCGGTTTTTGGAACTTTTTTGCGAAAGTATGAACAAAATAATGCTTGCAATGCATTTCTCTATAAGATACAATATAAAAAACAAAATTGGAGGGCCGCATGAACAGATTGAAGGAATTGAGAAAAGCAAAGCACCTTTCCCAGGAGGAGTTGGGCAGCGTGCTTGGCGTGCAGAAGGCGGCTGTTTGCAAATATGAAACGGGCAGGGTAGCCCTGCCGAACGAAATGCTTATGAAGCTGTGCGATTTTTTTGACGTCAGCGCGGATTATATCCTTTGCCGCGAAAGCGCGATGGTAACGCCGCTTTTCAAATCCCGCACGACTATATCGCCCCGCCTTATGAAAATTGAGGACAGCGTGGGAGTGCCGCTCGTGGGCAGGGTGCATGCTGGGCTGCCGATACTGGCAGATGAAAACATAGAAGAATATATTCCGGTTGCGGCGAACGAGACCGTTGCAGGCGAATACTTTTACATGCAGGTGGAGGGAGACTGCATGGAAGGCGAGTTCATACCCGAAGGCGCGCTGGTGCTGGTACGGATGCAGCCAAGCGTTGAAAACGGGCGCATAGCGGTTGTGCGCATAGGCGAAGAAGTATTGCTGCGCAAGGTAAAAACGATAGGCGATACGCTTATGCTAATTCCTGCGAATACAAAATACGAACCAATGATCGTTCCCCGGGAAGAGGCAGACATAATCGGCCGGGTGACGGAGGTGCGCATACGCAATCTGTAATGCGCTACCGGGCCAGTTCCTTCAGCGCCTCAGGCTTCAGCACCTCTACCTGACCACGACTGAGACGGACTATGCCATGCCGGGCGAAAACGTTCATCATGCGGGATATCATCTCGCGGTGCGTGCCGACATAGCGGCCCATCTGCTCCTGAGTAAGTGTGAGCGTGCGGCTGCCGTTGCGCTTTATCTCCTCCAGCAGGAACATTGCAAGGCGCTGCTCGCTGCTTACGGAAAGCATACGCTGGAGCGACGCCATAACAAATGCGCTGCGATCATAGAATACTTCGCGTTCAAATTTTAGGGCAGATGGATAATGTTCGCATAGATATTTGGACATGATCGGGGAAATGGCGTAAACCTCGCTGGGCTGCTCAGCCTGCATGGTGAGCGAATAGTTTGGATTGGTATACCGCTTGGTTTCAAGGAAGCTTGTGTATTGGCCCCTGTGCAGTCGGTAAAGCATTGTGTCTCGCCCATCGGCACTGATGGTATAATAGCGCACTTCGCCGCTTATAACATACAATGAGGATACTGTGATGGTATCGTTTATGCAGAAAATTTTGCCTCGCGGCAGCGCATGGTATTGGACTTGTCGTGCCATTGCAAGGCGGTCCGTAGAATTGATATCCTGCCAGTAAGGAAACACTTCCGTAATTTTAGGCAGGGCGCGTTGGCTTCCCATTTTTATGCTGTCTCCTGCTATAAAAAGTTTTTTAGCTTTGCTTATAAATTATATAACTCATCGCTTAATAAATAAAGTATTTCGACAAATTCAGACAAAAACTCCATGTATCCGCATAAAATAAACGAAGAACACAGGCATACAATATAACATGTGCTGATATCATATAAAAAGCGGATGCTTTTCAGCACCCGCTTATGAGTTGTTATGCATCAATCGTCATCTATGTCATCATCGTCATCATCACGTTCTATCTCGATGGCGTTTATGCCGCGCCTGCGCCTGTATGCGCGGTCTATGGGCTTTACCATGGCATAGTATATGGGTATGGTCAAAAACAGTATCCAGCCCGGGTGCCAAAGGCCCCATATGCAGCCCATGCAAAGGAAGGCTATGGCGACCAATAGGGTATATGGAAAGGCGCGCAGGAAGCAATGCCTGCGGCGGCCGGAGAACCAGCCGACTATTGAATAATACGCCGGTATGGTCAAGAAAAGTATCCAACCCGGATGCCAAAGGCCGAACGCAAAGCCAAGGCCGAGATAGAGTATCGTCACGAATATGGGGAAGGGGAATTCCTGCCAAACGGACTTTTCATTCGGCTCTATTACCAGATTGCCGCGGGCGGAAACGTGGGCATTTGCGTCAACATTGTCGCTTTCGCTGCCGTCATCCTCGTCGCCATAGCTGAAGAAAAAACCGTCGTCCTTATTAAAGCGAAGCGGCTTGCCGTTTATGGTGACCTTCACGCCCTTATCAGACTCCGGCTCGGGTATGGGTTCATCGGTTTTTAGCAGTTCGTCAAGGCTCACGCCGTATACGCGGCTGAGCATTATAAGGTTGTCCGTGTCGGGCGAGGCCTCCGCGCGCTCCCATTTGCTCACGGCCTGGCGGGAAAGGCCAAGCTTTGCCGCAAGCTCCTCCTGAGAATAGCCGTGCTGCTTCCTGAGCTGCACCAGCCTGTTTGCTATTTCGATATTCATCGTAATATCCTCCTGAACTTTTCTGTGGCCTAAGCATAGCGCACGGGAGCACGGTTGCGCAATACACTCTGCTTTGCAATTAAAAAAATGCGCGCAACGAGCGGTTGCATCGGGTTGCGCGCATGGTAAAAACTCAGCTATTCAGCCAAAACACCGGTTTCGTTATTCAATGACGCTCTTGCCGCCCATATACATGCGCAGCGGTTCGGGTATGGCTATGGTGCCGTCCGCCTTGAGGTTGTTTTCAAGGAAGGCGATAAGCGTGCGCGGGGGCGCGACAACGGTATTGTTAAGTGTATGGGCAAAGTAGTTGCCTTTTTCCTTGTTCTTTATGCGGATGCCAAGGCGCCTTGCCTGCGCGTCGCCAAGGTTGGAGCAGGAGCCGACCTCGAAATATTTCTGCTGACGCGGGCTCCATGCCTCCACGTCAACACTCTTCACCTTCAAATCGGCCAGATCGCCGGAGCAGCACTCAAGCGTGCGCACGGGGATATCCAGGCTGCGGAAGAACTCCACGGTGTAGCTCCAAAGCTTATCGAACCAGGCCATGCTGTCCTCCGGCTTGCAGACTACTATCATTTCCTGCTTTTCAAACTGATGCACTCTGTATACGCCGCGCTCCTCTATGCCATGCGCGCCGACTTCCTTGCGGAAGCAGGGGGAGTAGCTGGTAAGCGTGCGGGGCAGGGTATCTTCATCTATAAAGGTATCTATAAAGCTGCCTATCATGCTGTGCTCGCTGGTGCCGATAAGGTAAAGGTCCTCGTTCTCTATCTTATACATCATGCCTTCCATTTCGGCAAAGCTCATTACGCCGCTTACAACGCCGCTGCGGATCATGAAGGGCGGCACGCAATAGGTGAAGCCCTTGTTTATCATAAAGTCGCGCGCGTAACTCAATATGGCGCTGTGCAGGCGGGCAATGTCCCCCTTGAGGTAATAGAAGCCGTTTCCGCTCACGCGGCGGGCGGCGTCTATATCAATGCCGTTCACCTTTTCCATTATGTCCACATGGTAGGGTATTTCGTAATCCGGCACGACAGGCTCGCCGAAGCGTTCGCGCTCCACGTTCTCGCTGTCGTCCTTGCCGATGGGTACGGATTCATCTATTATGTTGGGAATTACCAGCATACGCTTGCGGATTTCGGTCTCCAGTTCCGCTTCGCGCGCTTCCAGGGCGGCCATTTCGTCCTGCATGGCCTTAACTTCTTTCTTGGTCTCCTCGGCCTTGTCGCGCTCTCCGCGGGCCATCATGCCGCCTATCTGCTTGGAAAGCACGTTGCGCTGGTTGCGCAGCACGTCCCCGCGGGTGTGATCCTCGCGCCATTCCTTGTCCATGGCAACGACTTCATCCACCATAACGAGCTTTTCATCCTGAAACTTTTTGCGTATGTTTTCCTTCACAAGCTCAGGGTTATTGCGTACAAGCTTAATATCAAGCATAGTATTTCTCCTTTATGTTAAAAATTACATTCTTTCGGGCGCTTCAAGGCCTATAAGGTACAGCCCGTTCTTTATGCATATGCGCGCCGCATCGCAAAGGGCAAGGCGGGCGTTGCGCACGGCGGGGTCGTCGTCCATTATGCGGCAGTCATAATAGAACTTATTGAAGCAGGAGCAAACGTCTATCACCTCGCGGGAGATGAGATACGGTTCGTACTTTTCGGCCGCGGCCTTAACGGTTTCGGGGAAGGCGGCAATGGCCTTGATAAGGGCTGTCTCAGCCTCGCCTGAAAGCAGGGAGCAGTCTACATTGGCCTTATCGTAGCCGTTAGCTTTCCTCAGCACGGAGCAGCAGCGCGCATGGGTATACTGCGCATAGGGGCCGGTCTCGCCGTCGAAATTGAGCATCTTGCTCCAGGAGAAGCTGGTATCCTTTATGCGGCTGTTGTAGAGTATTCCCCAAACTACCGCGCCCACGCCCACGGCGCGCGCGGCGGCCTCCTTATCCTCAAGATCGGGGCTCTTTTCTTTGATTATATCGAGCGTTTTTTCTATTGAGGCGTTCAGAACATCTTCCAGATACACCACGTTGCCGTGGCGGGTGGAAAGCGTGCCTTCCTCCATGGATACCATGCCGAAATTGACATGCACGCAGTCCTTGACCCAGGTTTTTCCCATCAGCTCCAGTACCTTAAAGAACTGCTGGAAATGCAGGTTCTGCTGATATGCAACAACGTATATGCTCTTAACAAAGTCATATGTATTCTTGCGGTATATTGCGGCGGCAAGGTCGCGCGTGGCGTAAAGGGTTGCCCCGTCGGACTTTACTATTATGCAGGGGGGCATGTTGTATTCAGAAAGGTCAACTATCTTTGCGCCCCTGTCGGTTTTGAGAAGGCCCTTAGCGTCCAGCTCGTCTATTACGGCCTGCATCTTGTCCTCATAAAAGCTTTCGCCGTTGTAGCTGTCGAACTCCACGCCGAGTAGCTTATACACTTCGCCAACTTCCTTGAGCGTGAGCGTTTTCATCCGCTGCCAAAGGTCGACCGCTTCCGCGTCGCCCTGCTCTATTTTCCTGAACCATGCGCGGGCTTCGTCGTTAAGGCTTTCATCCTTTTCGACTTCCTCATGGAAGCGGACATAAAGCTTGACAAGCTCCCGAACTGTTGATTCCTCGATCGGCTTTCCGCCGCCCCATTTTTTGTAAGCAACTATCATCTTGCCGAACTGCGTTCCCCAGTCGCCAAGGTGGTTTATGGCAATGGTATTGTATCCCAGCGCCTTATATATCCTGTTAAGGCTGTTGCCTATGGCTGTGGAGGGCAAATGGCCTATATGGAAGGGCTTTGCAATATTGATGGAGGAAAACTCCACGCATACGTTCTTGCCCTGTCCTTCGCTGCTGTGGCCGTAATTTTCGCCTTCGTTAAGCACGCGCATTATCGTTGCTGCGGCTGCGCCGGCCCTGTCCTCAAAGAAGTTAAGGTAGCCGCCGGCAACCTCCGCGCGGGTTATGCCCGCGGGCAGGGCAAGCTTATCCTTCAGCTCCGCAGCTATTGCCGCGGGGGCCTTGCGCATGGCCTTAGCCAGGCGGAAGCAGGGGAAGGCATAGTCCCCCATGCTGCTGTCCGGCGGAATCTCTATATAGCTCAAAAGCTCCGCGGCATCAATGCCCGTTGCGGCGGATATGGCAAGTGCAATGTCGTTCCTGGTATCCATAGTCAACTCCTAAAGTAAATTACTTATTAGACGAAACAGTATACCATATTTATGGCAAAATGTTAAGCAAAAACAAACTTTGCGCAAAACGCCAAAGTATAAATTGCCAAGCGGGTGCCGTAATGCTATAATCAGGCCATGGAAAAGAACGCACCGAAGAAGAAAAAGCGGCTTACACCGCTGGATATCATACTTTATTGCATAAGCGCGGCGCTGCTGATAGGCGGCGTGGCGCTGATAATTCGCCAATATGTGCTGATAAGCGACTATGTTGACCCGCCGCAGCCGAGCATCACGCCAACGGCCGTGCCAACGCCCACTGCAGCGCCGAATCCGAGCGAGACGCCCGCGCCCACCGCGGAGCCCACGCCCACGCCGTATCAATATACGCGCAGCGCGCCCAAGAAGATATATTTCATTGACGCGCAGGTCATGGCGGAGGTTTACCCCGTTGGGCTTATAGAGGAAGGCGACAAGAAGGGCCAGATGGACACCATTGAGGATCCGGACGTGGCGGCATGGTACGAGCCCGGCCCCGCACCCGGGGAGCAGGGCAACGCGCTGGTGAACGGGCACAAAAGCTGGAAGGGCAAGATAGGCCGCTTCAGCGTGCTGTGGAACATGGAAGAAGGGCAGAAGGTAGCCATCGAGCGGGAGGACGGCAGCGTGCTGTACTTCAGGGTCACGGGCGTGGACTTCTATCCGTACAACGATTATCCCGAAAGCGTTATGGATATGGAGAGCGACACGGCGAAGATGACGCTGATAACCTGCTACGGCGATTTTGACCGCTCCGCGGGCACAAGCGAGCAGCGCTGCGTGGTGGTGTGCGAGCTGATAACCGATGGCACGGAGGCCGAACCGGCAGCCGAATAAAGAATTCTTAGCAAGAAAAAGCCCTGCAATACGGGCTTTTTTGATACCCATAAGGCATGAAAACCAAAAAAGTGCAAAAAATTCGAACTGGGAGCTTGACATAATCGGATTCTTGGTTTAGAATATACGAGCGCGCTGAGGAAAGCACAAAGCACCACGGCGAACGGCAAAGCGCGAGAGCGCAATGCGGGAATAGCTCATTCGGTAGAGCGCTGCCTTGCCAAGGCAGAGGTGGCGGGTTCGAGCCCCGTTTCCCGCTCCATATGGCACCATAGCCAAGCGGTAAGGCAGAGGTCTGCAAAACCTTTATTCCCCAGTTCGATTCTGGGTGGTGCCTCCAAAGCAAAAAGCACTTCGCATGAGGTGCTTTTTTGTATCCGTAAAATGTATAGCGCTGTTACGGCACAAATAAATATTCGCTAACGTCGTGCTTACGGGAAATCGTTTCGCCCTTAATCTGCTCCGCCGTTCGCAATTCCGCCGCCCGCCCGCAGGGTTGATAGCGGCCGCGCATATATGGTAAAATAATTCAAAGTTCGCCTAAGCTTGGGCGGCCGATACGAGGTGCTTATGGATAAGGGAAAAGCGATAGGCATAGTTGTTCTGAGCGTTGTATGCTGCGCTGTAATGGCGCTTGTCGAAACGGTGGTTGAGCCTGCATATTTCGTCAAATCCGCAATAAAGGCGGCGGTTTTTCTTATAATCCCGCTAATATTCATGAAAATCAGCGGCATAAAGGCGTTCGGCGGACTGTCCCTGCCCAACAAAAAGGCCGTGCTCGGGCTGCTTCTGCTCGGCGCGGGCGTATATGCCGCCGTTATGGGCGCGTATTTGCTGACAAAAGCAAGGGTTGATTATTCCGTGCTTGTCGCATCGCTCACGGCTGATCAAAAGGTTGAAGGCTTTCTCCCCGTGGCATTATATATTTCATTCGGCAATTCCTTTTTGGAGGAATTTCTGTTCCGCAATTTTGCGTTTATAAAGCTATCGGAGCATATTTCCAAAAAGCTTGCCTACGCCTTCAGCTCAATCGCATTTGCCGTTTACCATATAGCCATGATCGGCGCAGCCTTCCCGCCGCCGCTTACGCTCCTTTGCGTGCTCGGCTTGGCATTGGGGGGCTTGCTGTTCGATTATGTTGACGACAGGAGCAAAAGCATATACCGTTCGTGGGTGATACATATGTTTGCTGATATTGCCATAATGACTATATGGTACATCAATATATAAGCGATAAAAAGCGGAAGGGCAGAGAGCATGAACAAATCCGATAAGAACAAAAAAGCCTCATGGCAGCAGTTGATAGGCATTGTATTTATGGTGCTTACGGGCGCGGTTTGCGGCCTTATTATGGTAAGATTCCTTAGCGGTTCGGATAAGGAGGCATCATTGGGCATACTTGCCTACGCAGAAATATTCATAGGGCTGTACGCCACGCTGATATTCCATACGCTTGTTCACGAAGCGGGGCATCTTGTGTTCGGTCTGCTGACCGGGTATGGGTTCTGCTCCTTCCGCATATTCTCGTTCATGTGGGTAAAGGACGGCGAGAAGCTGAAGCTCAGGCGGCTAAGCCTTGCCGGCACGGGCGGACAATGCCTTATGTCGCCGCCCGATATCAAGGATGGCAAAATGCCGTTTGTACTCTATAATCTTGGCGGCTCTATAATGAATGCCGCCGTCGGCGCGCTGTTCCTTGCACTCTATTTCATTTGCCCGAACGGTTCCCGTACTGCGCCGTTTGTTTTGTTGTTTGCGGCCGTCGGTTTTATTACGGCCGTTATGAACGGAGTACCCATGCGCCTTGGGGCTGTGGATAACGACGGCTACAATGCACTTGCAATATCAAAAAGCAGTGAAGCCGCGGAAGCATTTTGGGTGCAGCTGAGCATTGTTGGGCAAAGCGCAAGGGGTGTTCGGCTAAAGGATATGCCGGAGGAATGGTTTAGAGTACCTGCCGAGGAGTCAATGCAAAACAGCATTGTTGCCGTGCGCGGCGTGCTTGCCTGCAACAGGCTGATGGATGAGCAGAAATTCAATCAGGCCGATGCGCTGATGGCGCGTATGCTTGCGGCGGAAAGCGGTATGGCGGGCATCCATCGCGGCCTGCTGGTGTGCGACAGAATATATATTGAGCTTATCGGCGTCGCCCGCCGCGAGGCTATTGAAGCCATGCTAACAAAGGCTCAAGCGAAGTTTATGAAGTCTATGCGGCGTTATCCGTCCGTGCTGCGAACCGAGTATGCGCTTGCCCTTCTGCTTGAAAAGAACGCCGCAAGGGCGGAGGGCATACGGGCCGAATTTGAAAAAGCCGCAAAAAGCTATCCCTACCCGCAGGAAACGGAGTCCGAGCAGCAGCTGATATGCCTTGCCCTGAATAAGTCCCGCGGGCGTGCTTAAAATGGCCGTTAAATAAATGCTAAAAAAACGCCCGGGCGCATATCATGCCGCACCCGGGTAAAATGCAATACGTTATCAGTTTATTCTTTTTCCTGCGGAAAAACCGTCCCGCTCGTAAGCCTTGCTCATGTTGTTCAGCTTGTTGACAAATTCCTCGTTGGTCTCCGTCCGCTCCATCATGGCGATAAGCTGCTCGGTAGCGTCGGCCGGATTGCCGCTTGAAAGCGTTTTGCGCATGCTGAACACCGCTTCAAGCTCCTGCTTGCTCAGCAGCAGCTCCTCTTTCCTTGTGCCGGACTTGTAAATGTCTATGGCGGGGAAAATGCGCTTTTCGCTCATCTTGCGGTCAAGGTGAATCTCCATGTTGCCGGTGCCCTTGAATTCTTCATAGACTATGTCGTCCATCCTGCTGCCGGTCTCTATAAGCGCCGTGGCGATTATTGTAAGGCTGCCGCCGTTTTCAATGTTCCTCGCCGCGCCGAAGAAACGCTTGGGCTTATGCAGGGCGCCTGGGTCCATGCCGCCGGAAAGCGTGCGTCCGGTCGTGGGTATGGTAAGGTTGTATGCGCGGGCAAGCCTTGTTATGGAGTCGAGCAGTACAACAACGTCCTTGCCCTGCTCAACAAGCCTCATCGCGCGCTCCTGCGTCATTTCGGCAACGCGGGTATGATGCTCGGGCAGCTCGTCAAACGTGGAATAAAGCACCTCTCCGTTTATGGAGCGCTTCATGTCCGTAACTTCCTCGGGACGTTCGTCTATCAGCAGAACTATCAGGTGAACATCGGGATAGTTGGTGGATATTCCGTGGGCAATATTCTTGAGCAGCGTGGTCTTGCCGGACTTGGGCTGGCTCACTATCATGCCGCGCTGGCCCTTGCCTATGGGGGCAATAAGGTCAATAAGGCGGATAGCCAAATTCTGATCGCGCCCCAAGCCCTTTGATTCAAGGGTAAGGCGTTCGTTGGGGAAAATGGGTATCAGCTCGTCAAAAGGCTTGCGCTGCTGCGCCTTTTCGGGATCCTCGCCGTTTATGGCGGTTATGTAGAGAAGGGCCAAGAACCTTTCGCCTTCCTTGGAGGGGCGGGTCTTGCCTGTAACCATGTCGCCTGTTTTAAGGTTGAAGCGGCGTATCTGCGCGATGGAAACGTATACGTCCCGCGTACCGGGCAGATAGTTTTCGCTGCGGAGGAAGCCGTAACCGTCCGGCAGAACCTCCAGCACGCCTTCGCAGTCCCCGCAGGTGCCCGCTTCAAGCATTTCGGATATTGCGGGCGTGGGAGCGGCGGGGTTATAGTCCTTATAGAAACTG
>ENA-ORPH01000919-ORPH01000919.1-human-gut-metagenome-genome-assembly--contig:-NODE-919-length-30842-cov-2.631111_pt1 | contig 30842 bp, 26 predicted proteins | sample MGYA00242142_ERZ509074 | MGnify/ENA primary metagenome ERZ509074 (study PRJEB26280, sample SAMEA2338724) | human gut metagenome | biome: human gut; feature: human-associated habitat; material: faeces...
TGCAGTCACAGTCCACATAAGTATCGCCAACCTTAACAGTTGCACCAAATTCGACAGGAAGATCGATCTGGATCTTTTGGGAAATGACAAAATCACATTTTCCATTGACTATTCCTTTACAGTCCATACAGGTATGATTGATGACTGCGCTGCCACGGCATTTCACACAGGCAGGACCGGTGACTGCATAAGGACTGATCGAAACAGGCAGACAGACGGTTGCGGATTGGGAACCAATGGTAGGACAGGTAGAAGAATTACATCCTATAGAATCGTTCATAAGATGCTCACTTTCTGATCATTTATTACTATATGATATGTAGCTGCGGCGGGAATGTGCTATGATTTATGATCATGATGCTGAATCGGGGAAACAGCTTAGAGGCACAGAAGCACGGATATAGTGTCAGGAGCCAAAACGATATGATGACATGAAAGATATACAAATACGAAAAAAGAGTAGGTGACAAATATGGATAAGAAAAGAAGAGAATCCAGCTGTGATTCCTGTGTGAATTACGTATATGACGAAGATTATGAGTGTTATTGCTGTGACATGGATTTAGATGAAGATGAAATGGCACGTTTTATGGCAGACAGCGTACGCGACTGCCCATACTACCAGCTTGACAACGAATACCTCGTAGTCCGCCATCAAATGTAAAGTTCCCGTAAATGTAATGTATCTGCAACGAATATAGTATAAAAGGGTTGTATCTGTAAACGCAATCACGTTTGCCTACCCTGCGATTTATCTGAGTCACATTTTACCGGGCTCCCGTCACGGGAAACACCGAGCATGTATAATCGGTTTCACCGATGCTCGGTGTCTGCATAATGGATTTGACAAGCAAATCCATTACATTTCATCAAAGCTTTGTGATCGCTCGCTCCGGTAAAGTGACCGATAAATCTCGGTCGGCTACACTATCGATTGCTTATTACAGATACACCCCTTTTTTAATATAACTTTAAAACATTCTATAAAATCTTCGCCAGAAACGATTTCAGTCGTTCGCTCTGCGGATGATCAAACAATTCTTCCGGTGTGTTTTCTTCCAGAATCTTGCCTTCATCAATAAACATGACACGGCTTGCAACTTCTTTTGCAAATCCCATTTCGTGCGTGACGATCAGCATTGTCATACCGTTGTATGCCAGATCCTTGATAACGGCCAATACCTCACCGACCATTTCCGGATCCAAAGCGGAGGTTGGCTCATCGAAGAGCAGTACCTCAGGATTCATACACAGAGCACGCACGATCGCGATACGCTGCTTCTGACCGCCGGATAACTGGCTTGGATAGGCATCTGCCTTATCGGAAAGTCCAACGCGCTCCAGATATTGCATGGCAAGCTCTTTTGCATCCTTTTCGGACATCCCCTGCAGCTTCATGGGAGCAAGCGTCAGATTCTTTAAGATCGTCATATGTGGGAACAGATTAAAGTGCTGGAAGACCATTCCGATCTTCTGACGATAGGCATCAATATTCAAATGCTTATCTGTGATATCATTGCCCTCAAAGTAGATCTTGCCGCCCGTAGGCATTTCCAGAAGATTGAGGGAACGCAGGAAGGTTGATTTACCAGAACCGGATGGACCGATGATAACGACAACCTCACCTTTTTCGATATCTGTAGAAATATGGTCAAGCACAAGACCGTTGCCAAATGATTTACAAAGTCCTTCTACATGAAATAATGATTTATCGCTCACTGTTACGCAGCCTCCTTTCTAACTGTCTGACTAAGGCTGAAAGGATCATGACCAGAATCAGGTAAATCAGTGCTACTGCCAAAAGAGGCATAAACGCATTATAAGTACGGCTTCTGATGATATCACCGCCACGTGTCAGATCCATCAGACCGATGTATCCGCAGATGGAAGTTTCCTTTAACAATACGATAAATTCGTTTGCAAGGGCAGGTAATACATTTTTAAATGCCTGTGGCATAATGATGTACCACATGGTGCTTGCATAAGAAAAACCAAGGCTTCTGCCGGCTTCTAACTGACCGCGGTCAATGGACATAATACCGGAACGTACGATTTCTGCAACGTAAGCGCCGGAGTTGATACCAAATGCCAGAAACGCAACTACAACTTTATTTAAGTTGGAAGAAGCGAAGATCACGTAATACATGATCAAAAGCTGTACCATGGTCGGAGTACCACGGATCACTGTCAGGTAGATATTACAGATCGCATTTAAGAATTTCATCTTTCCTGTCTGATCATACGTAGACCGGATCACTGCAACCAGAAAGCCGAGGATGATTCCGATGATCGCGGCAAACGCCGTGATCAACAGAGTAGTACCAAGACCTTGCAGCAGGTACAGATAGCGGGATTCATCTATAAAGTTTTGTTGAAAGCTTGCAATAAAATCACTCAATTATGTTCACCTATTTTCTTACGATAATAACCTGTGTAGCAGTTGTATATGGATCAGAGAAGTCGATATTCTTTAAACGATCTTCTGTAACAGTCATACCTGCAACACCCATATCAGCTTTACCGGACTGTACAGCGTTGATGATAGAATCGAATTCCATATCTTCAATCTTCAGTTCATAACCAAGCTTATCGCAAAGTGCCTGTGCCATATCAGCATCGATACCAACGATTTCGTTTCCTTCGTAGTATTCGTATGGCTCGAAAGCAGCGTTTGTTGCCATTGTCAGAGTACCGTTGGAGCGGTCTACATTTTCAGGAGATTCATAAGGACATGTGCCCTTTGTATCATCACCGATGTAGTTAGCTGTGATCTGGTCTAAAGTACCGTCTTCCTTTAATTCGGCAAGTGCGCCGTTGATCTTTTCTGTTAAGTCTTTGTTATCCTTGGAAATACAGATCGCATATTCCTCTACTGCGAATTCTTCATCTAAGATCTTCAGATCGTCATTCTTCTCAACAAATGCCTTAGCAGGCTGCTCGTCGATGATAACGCAGTCGATCTTGCCCTGCTTTAATGCCTGAACAGCATCGTTTCCTTTGTTGTAACGTTCGATCTTGGAAGCAGGTGTGTCGGCATCTGCAGGCTCTTCATAATCAGATGCATAAATATCACCTGTTGTACCGAGCTGTACACCGATCGTCTTGCCCGGAAGATCATCTACAGAATTGACTGTATTCTCCGGAACTTTGCTGCCGCAGCCTGCAAGCAGTGTCATGCCGGCTACTAATGAAAGTGCTACAAATTTCTTTAAATTTCTCATTTTTACTCCTCCTGCATTTCTGCAAATTGCATATTATTCGCGGTAAGTCATATCTCATACATAGGATGAGTCAGCCTGAAAACTGACCAATATTAAAAATGTAGTATGCTTACCATCAAATTTCAACTTAGTATAGCAGAATGTGAAAATGAATACAATATACAGTTTGAAAAAAGAATGCTGTCACATGATGAATATATTTGACAATTTATGTGGAAATCTGACGGAAAATAGAGTACAATTTTAAATAATAAGTGCATAAAATGCATGACAAGTGATAATGGAGGCAGCTAGGCTATGAAATTGTTAGAAGAGAGAATCAAGAAGGATGGAATTGTGAAGCCGGGAAATGTGTTGAAAGTAGATAATTTCTTGAATCATCAGATGGATATTGCATTGTTTAATGAGATGGGCAAGGAGTTTAAAAGACTGTTTGCAGACTGCAAGGTCAATAAGATTCTGACAATCGAAGCGTCCGGTATCGGGATTGCCTGTATCGTGGCACAGTATTTTGATGTGCCGGTTGTTTTTGCCAAGAAGGCACAGAGCATCAATATTGACGGAGATGTTTATTCTACAAAGATCCAGTCATTTACCCATCAGAGAGTATACGATGTGATCGTATCGAAGAAATATCTGAACCCGGAAGATCATATATTGATCATAGATGATTTCCTTGCAAACGGATGTGCCTTAGAAGGTCTGATCGATCTTGTACAGAGTGCAGGCGCAACAGTAGAAGGTATCGGAATTGCCATTGAGAAGGGCTTCCAGCAGGGCGGAAAGCTGATCAGGGACAGAGGGATCCGTCTGGAATCACTTGCGATCGTAGACAGCATGGAAGGCGGAGAACTGGTATTCCGTGAGCAGTAAGTGAAAACTGCCTGTTTGAAAGAACAAGCTTTATGGCTAAGGGTAGGATAGCTGTGTAAAGACGGAAAAGCAGAAGCAGAAGGAGAAGGATATGATTTATAAATGTAGAAATTGCGGTGCAAACGCAGTTTATTCCCCGGAAAAGGGTACGATGTACTGTCCTTATTGCGACAGCCAGGACAGCGAAGAACTTGCACCGGGCGGTGGAATGGCTGTCTGCATGAACTGCGGCGGTGAGCTGAAGCCGGGAGATTATATGTCCGCGGTCAAATGTGAGCATTGCGGAACTTATGTGATTTTTGAAGAACGGACGGAAGGCTGCTATAAGCCGCATGTGATCCTTCCATTTAAGCTCGGGAAAAAGGAAGTGCAGGAGAGGATCCGGGCACGCTATGCGAAATCTGCATTTATTCCGGCGGATTTTCTGTCTGATGCAAAGCTGTCAGAGATTGAAGGTATGTATATCCCGTTTTTTCTGTATGATTTCGACTGCCATTATGATATCAGGGCAACAGGAAGCAAGATACGGACATGGAGAAGCGGAAACTATGAATACACGGAGACGTCTCTGTATCAGGTGGAGCGAGATGCAACGATCGATTTCGAAAAACTGCCGGTAGATGCATCTATTGCAATGCCGGATGAAGCCATGGATCTGATCGAGCCGTATGACTATAAGGCTCTGGAAGATTTCCAGACAAAATACATGTCCGGATTCTTTGCGGAAAAATATAATATGGATGCCACGGAGCTTGGTCCGCGTGCAAAGGATAAGGCGAAGGCTGATGCAAAGGCCATTATGAATAAGACGATCACCGGATACAGTACGATCACAAACCGGACGGATAATGTCACCATGGATGAGAAAAAGGCGGATTATGCCCTGCTTCCGGTCTGGTGTTATTCCTATCAGTATAAAGGGAAGGACTACCTGTTCAAAATGAATGGGCAGACAGGCAAGATCGTCGGCAAACCGCCCGTCTCCTGGGCAAGAGTCTGGGGCTACGGGGCAACGGTATTTGGCTGTACATCTGCAATCCTTGCAATTATCATGCTGCTGGCGGAGGTATTATAATATGAAAGAATATTTTGCGAGATTTAAATATTTATATATCACGCTGGTGGTCATACTGGTGGTAACGATTGCTGCAACCGCTGTATATATGACAAAGCAGAAGGCTGCTGCGGCAAATAAAGGTAAGCGGATGAATACCGAATGCCTGACAGACGAAAGAGTATTTGATTATGCGGATGTGCTGACGGATGCACAGGAGGACGATCTGCGGGAACTGATCGCAGAGAAGGAAAAAAAAGTATCTCTTGATATTGTGCTGGTAACATTAAATGAAGATGTGGGCAGCAGTGATGATGCGCTGATGGAATATGCGGATCAGTTTTATGAGGATAACAAATTCGGTTATGATAAACCGATCGGTGACGGTGTTATTTATGTAGATAATTATTATGACAGATATGTATGGTTTGGTACGACCGGAATCGCGGAAAATGCCTATACGACATCTGCGATCAACAATCTGCTGGATGCAGTCTGTGACCTGACGGATGCAAATCCGTATGAGGCATATAAGACGTATGTTATGCAGGTAGCAGGCTATATGGCTGAGCGGGAAGCGGAGGATTCGATAGGCATTATGGTAGATCCGTTCAGTATCATGATCATTGCATTGATCGTAGCCGTTTCCTATGTGCTCGTGAATCTGAAAAAGCAGGAAGGCAAAAGAACAACAACAGCTTCTACCTATGTGGAACGGACTCCGGTCATGAACAATCAGGTGGATCAGTTTATGACTAAATCTGTCACGAAGCGAAAGATCGAGACATCAAGCAGCAGCGGTGGCGGCGGTCATTCCGGTGGCGGCGGTGGTCATCATGTGTCAAGCGGCGGACATTCCCATGGCGGTGGCGGAAGACACCGTTAGGCAGGAGAGCAGGTCTTTGACCGGATTCTTTGGTCTTGTGAGGGGCTGACAATTTTACAGAGAAAGAGCTATATTAAGCGCCTCAGAAATCGTAAAGCTGAGGCGCTTTATTGTTTCATCAATATCTTTGCTTGTCACATACATATTGTAAAGGTCATGGAACGTTTTCTGGACGACCGGATTATCCTGCTCTAACAGGAGCATATCAGATTCAATGCTTTCCAGTGCACTGATCACAATGGTGGCTGCATCCACGACTGTGGGCACGCCAATGGCAATGACAGGGATTCCGATGGTTTCCTCGGTCAGGCCGTTCCGGTGGTTTCCGACGCCGGAGCCGGGCTGGATACCTGTGTCGGTCAGCTGGATCGTGGAATTCAGTCTTTTTGTGGAGCGGGCAGCAAGAGCATCGATCACGATCATGACATCAGGTTCGGTCTGTTTTACGACTCCCCGGATGATCTCGGCGGTTTCCATTCCATTCTTTGCCATAACGCCGGGCGCAAGTGCGCTGATCTCATGCATTTTTTCTTTATTATAAGCGGCTTTGCCATATTCCCGGATAATATGTCTGGTGATGCAGAGATGGTCAACAACCGCAGGTCCAAGCGCATCGGCGGTCACATCGCGGTTACCGAGACCGATCACGAGGACAGACTGCTCCTTTTGCAGACCAGGAATCAGCTTTTTGAGCTGTCTGGCAAGCTCTGCGGAAATTTCACGGTGACAGCCTTCATCGTTTTGCACCATGCGGGGTGCTTCTATGGTAATATAAGTGCCCATAGGCTTACCAATCGCCTTGGCGCCGTTTCTGGTAGTCACATTTACTTCTGTGATGTGCGTATGGCTTTTTTTTCGGTCATATTCCGATACCGTTACCCCGTGAAGAGATTTGCAGCTATCCGTATTCCGGATACTTTCATGCGCCTCCAGCGCGAGGTCGGTTCTGATTTCTGAAGAGATCATAAGGGCTCCTTTTTTGATGCCTGCGAATTGCTCCGGTTTAGACCTTTTGTCCCTGGCATCATTATATTGTAGTTAGTATTGCACAAAGTGGGGAGAATCATACGGGAATAAAAGTAATTGCCAATGGTCGGCCGTGATGATATAGTAATGTCAAAGCATATTTTCTTTTCGGAGACTATCTGTCTCCATGAACCATATCTTTATGATGTTGTGTGTTATGTAGCATATCTGTTCATCTTTTAGAAAATCCATGCTTGTAACTAAATAAGAGCAGGGATTTGCGAAAGATAATAAGACGATTTGCAGAGCAGCTAAGGATAATAATAAATATATCCGGTCTGCAAAGGATATGGTATATGTCTGAACTGCCATAGCGCAGCAACTTCCTGCGTTTTACCAAAGGAGGATACTTATGGCACAGAAAGACAAGAAAAGAAACTATCGCAGCAATGGCAACAGGGAATACAAAAGTGATGTGATCTCCATGATGCTGCAAATACCGGAGTATGCACTGGATGTTTACAATGCAATGAATGATTCGGCTTATACAGATCCTGACATGATCCAGATCATGCGGCTAGAAAACGGAATTTCGTTATCAGTACGAAACGATGCTTCCTTTTTTATCAGCAATTATCTGAATCTGTATGAACACCAGTCTACGTACAGCCCCAATGCACCGCTGCGTTTCCTGATCTATTTAACGAATCTGCTCAAAACAACGATCAGAAAGCGGAATCTGTATAGTAGAAAACGTGTGCAGATTGCAACGCCGCATTTTGCAGTGTTCTATAATGGGACAGAGAAAAGACCGGAGAAAGAAGTGCTGAAGCTCTCAGATGCATTTATTAACCGGACGGATACACCGGAGATTGAACTGACAGTTACAGTCTACAATATCAACCCAAACAATAATACACAGCTTCTGGAAAAAAGTGAAGTGCTTCGTAGTTATATGATCTTTGTGAACCGTGTGCGAGAGAATTTAGAACATCAGAAGAAGATTGCGCAGAATGCACCAGAATATGATGAGGCAGCATATGAGGAAGAGCTGGAAGTGGCGATTAATGAAGCAATTGATTATTGTGTGAAGCATCATATCATGGAGGAGTTTTTCAGAGAAAACAGGAATGAGGTGACCAAGAGCATGGTACTTGATTATACATGGGAACGCCGCGAGGAATTGATCCGCGCAGAAGAATATGAGGATGGAAAGCGTGAAGGCTATGCTGCTGGAATTTCTCAAGGCAGAGCCGAGGGCGAAAAGCGTGGCAGAGCCGAAGGCGAGAAACGTGGCAGAATAGAGGGAGAAAAACTCGGAGCAGAAGCTATGCAAAAAAAACTGCTGCAAAAACTGATGGAGACGCAGAAGATTACAGAGGCTGAGGCTAAGAAGATGCTGGGAATATAGTGTATAGATGGTTTATAGTGTCAGGTACAAATCGATACAAAACGATAAGCTAAACCCGGAAGCCTTTAAATCTAAATAATCTGAAAAAGAGATGTATTTACGTATGGTATCGTGAAGGGGGAAAACTGTGAAAAAAAGAAGAATAGCACTACTGTGTATTACATATTTGAGTATCGTATTATTGGGAATGACAGTTCCTGTCATGGCAAAAGACATGTTGCAAATACAAGAGCCGACAGATGACCTTGCGCCTTATGAAGAACCACAGGCAGCGATCACAGATGTATGGGAAGCAGGCAAAGAGGATCTTGATACGGAGCAGGGAACGGATGCGTCGGATACACCCGTATATACCCGGAGCACAGATGTTTATGATGCTATCAGACAGGCTCTTCTCAACCGTGAAGAAACACTGATACTATCGGTGGGCGGAGAGGTACTGGATGGTGTTACAACTGAAAATATAAAGGACTGTGCAATGGGCATTGTGGAAGAGGCGGCAAAGCACATTACCTGTGGAGAGCCCGGAAGTGATGCCAGACTGAGAGATTATTATGATAAAACGAGTGGCGCATGGCAGGTCGACATATCGTATGCTTATTCCGGAACACAGGTAACACAGGCAACTTATACCTATACATTTTCCTTTTACACCTGCAAAGAGCAGGAGGATTATGTGACGCAGCGCCTGAGCGGAGAGGTCTACCCGGCTCTCAAACTGTCTGATCCCGGTTTGACGGATGCACAGAAGATCTGCAGGATCTATACATGGATCACGACGAATGTCTCCTATGATTATGAGAATCTGAATGATGATTCCAATCTGACCAAATATACTGCTTATGGTGCACTGCATGATGGAAAGGCTGTCTGTCAGGGGTTTGCAGGGTTAGTTTACAGAATCTGTATGGATAATGGAATTGACTGCAGGATTGTGACAGGAACAGCGAACGGCGGCGATCATGCATGGAATATGGCACAGGTGGATGGCGTATATTACCTGCTGGATGCGACATGGGACTGTAAAGTGGTCGCGGATGGAACGCGGTCGGAACAGGCAAATAAATATATTTACTTTTTGAGAAGCAGTCTGCCGGATCATACAGAAGATACCAAAGAAGCTGTTACAAGCGGATACAATATGGCAGATCATAGTATTTCGGCAATTGCTGCGGTTATAAATACCGAAGGCAAAAAAACGTTAACAAGTAGTGATGTGACGCTGCAGGATATCTGTGGGAATGTATTAACGGATGCACAGAAAATATGGTTTAAGGTGGCAGTGACAAAAGATGAAGAAAATGTCTGTACATGGCATATCAAGGTAAGCTGTAGTGCGATCGGCAAGGAAGATCTTGTTTTTGCAGATGACACGAAATATACGCATATGGATCCTGACAATGATGGGAAATGTAACACCTGTGACTTGTTTTTGGACGGTATAGGAGCACATCTTGCCGGGTATACATTAAGCCTGAATGGAAATATTGGTGTAAACTTCTATATGGAGCTGACTGACGATGTTGCATCTGATGAATCTGCTTATATGTCTTTTACATTACCAAATGGCGCAATATCAAAGGTGTATACATGCGGTACACATGAGGATGGCATAACAGCACAGAAAGCTTCCGTTTCATTAGACGGCGCTGAGAAAGAATATTATGCTTTTGCCTGTGAAGTTGCAGCTAAGGAAATGACTGCAGATATCAGGGCACAGATCGTTGCAGATCATGGCGGAAAGAAAGGAACGGTATATACGTATACGGTAAAAGCGTATGCGGATTATATTTTGTCGCATGCGGAGGAGTATGGCAGTAATGTGAGTAATCTTGTAAATGCCATGTTGAATTATGGAGGCTTTGCACAGGAGTATTTTGGCTATAAAACGAATGATCTGGCGAATAAAGATTTGACGGAAGATGAAAAAGCTGCTGTCATAAATACAGTGAATGCGTCTGGGCTTTCCGGGATGAAAGCAAAGGTTGAGAATGCAGCAGACGTATGTACCTTTGTATCGGCATATCTTTCTTTAAAATCGTGTACTGACCTTTGTGTCTATGTGAAACTGGCAGAGGGAGTATCCCTGTCTGATGTGACTTTTATGGTGGATGGGATGGTGCTGGATCAGAATCTTCTCAAAATGGAAAAAGTAAACGGAAGTGACTGCTACAGGATTGTCATACAAAATATCACAGCAGACCAGTTGGGGAAATTGCATACATTTGCTGTGAGAGCCGGTAGTGGTGAAAATACAAAAAATGCAACACTTCAATATGGTGCATTTTCTTATATTTATGCGGTACTTTCCGATGCAGATGATACGATTGCAAATGCGGAAAAACTTCGCAATACAGTGAAGGCAATGTATTTATATGGCAATGCAGCCTGTATTTATAAAGAGGCAGGTTTATAGTGTCAGGTACAAATGCTTTCAAATGCCTTGAACTATGTGAAAGTCAATGCATGGAAAAAGGAGATCCACAGCATCTGTGAGCAGGTGTTGTGGATTTTATTTTATGATGCCATCTCTTAAGAATTATAGAAAAAAGAAGCATAGGAATGGAAAAAAAGTGAAAAAATAGTTGATATAGAGACTAAATTTTCAATAACTGTTGACGTTCTGCATAAATAAGAACTATAATTTATTGAAAATATAATCGATATGGAGACTAAATTTTCATTAAGGAGTGCGCAATGGAGAGAAATTTGTATTTGAATAAGCTGATCAGAAAGAAAAATAATGGTCTGATCAAGGTGATCACCGGAATTCGGAGAAGTGGTAAGACATATTTATTATTTGAGCTATTTTATGATTATCTAATAAAATCGGGAGTTGATAAAGATCATATTATAAAAATTGCTTTAGATGATAGAATAAACAAAAAATATCGAGATCCGGATATCCTATGCGAATATGTTCATGATGTAGTCAAAGATGATCAGATATATTATGTATTGCTTGATGAAGTACAGATGGTATCGGAATTTGAAGATGTATTAAACAGTTTTTTGCATATGAAAAATGTAGATACTTATGTGACCGGTAGTAATGCAAAATTTTTATCAAAGGATATTATTACGGAATTTCGAGGAAGGGGAGATCAAGTGCATTTGTTTCCTTTGTCTTTTGCAGAATATATGTCAGGAAAAGGTATTGATAGACAGCAGGCATGGCAGGAATATACAATGTATGGTGGTTTACCTAAAATGCTTGAAATTGAAAATGAAGAAGACAAAGCAGTATATCTGAGAGATATTTTTAAAGAAACTTATATTAAGGACATATTAGAGCGTAATGACATCAGAAATCCGGTTGAAATGGAGGAATTGCTGGATTATTTAGCTTCAGCTATTGGTGGTTTGACAAATCCCAAGAAACTGGCAGATACTTTTAAATCAGAAAAGAACGTATCTGTGCATCCGGATACGATTAAGACATATTTGGATTATTTTGAGGACTCATTTCTGATCAACAGAGCAAACCGTTATGATGTAAAGGGCAGGAAATATATAAGTACTCCTATGAAATTTTATTTTACGGATTGTGGACTGAGAAATGTCAGGATCAATTTCAGACAATATGAAGAAACTCATATTATGGAAAATATCATCTATAATGAACTCCTGATAAGAGGATATCATGTTGATGTGGGTATGATCGAATATAACTGCTATACTGAGAACAGAAAAAGAGTACAAAAACAGTTAGAGGTAGATTTTGTATGTAATCAGGGGTCTAAGAGAATCTATATCCAATCTGCACTGGCTTTGCCTACAAGAGAAAAAGAAGAACAGGAACAATTGCCGCTTCAAAATATCGGTGATTCTTTTAAAAAGATAATTATTGTGAAAGATGGTCCTACACATTACAACGAATCGGGAATTTTGATATTGAACCTATTTGATTTTTTGTTGAAAGAAAATAGTTTGGAATGTTAAGTTTATAGTGTCAGGTACAAATGCCAAATGTTTTGATTCTGTATCAGAGTGTGTCGGTTGTCTTCAAAATGTGGACAACTGGCACACTTCAGGAATATAATAGGAACAGAAGGAAAATTGAGGACATGATAACAAAACATCAATCAATCAGGAGGTTATGTATGTTGATGGATGAGAGAGTCAGGGTGTTTTTATGAAAAGGAAAATTTATATTATAGCAGCCGCAGCTATTGTGCTGATGATTGTTGTTGCAGCTGCAGCTTGTGTGAATAAAGAAAAACAGAAGGAGAATCCGGTCAGCAGTATATCTGAGGAGAAGGAAACCGTAACAGATCAGAAGCAGGCAGAGGCGGATGATACGGAAGCGGAGGCGGAAGCCGCTAAGAAAAATGAGAATGAACCGGTGGCGGAAGATGCTAAGGAAACTGCGAACGAACCGGCGGACGAGACAGAGGAAACTGCGATCGAACCGACAGTGGGTGTAGAAAAGAATACTGCCATCAGAACGACAGATAGTGTGACAAAAGAAAATGCAGCAGAGCAGACATCCCGGACAACAGATAAAACGGTAAATATCAAAAACAATAAGAAACAGGATACAGACGGAACTACAGAAAAGCGGGCAAAAACAAAGAAGGAAGAGCCGGATCAGCTGCCAATAGTAGATATTACAGAGGATGAAAAAGCATCTGAAAGCACAAAACAACCGGAGAAACATCAGGCAGAAGATACGAAGCAGAACGAAGAAAAACAATCGGAAGGTACCAGACAGACCGAAGAAAAACAACAGGAAGATACCAGGCAGGATGAGGCACAGCAACCGGCCGGTGACACGCAGAAAGAAAATGAAAAGACGTCAGCTACGATAGAGCTTCCTTTTGTACCTGCAGAGGGCACAGAATGATAGAAGCCGGAGCGTTTACCATACAACTGGCAGGAAAAAGAATCCATATCCGGCCGTTGTATGATATGGTGAGAGAATATTGCAAAGCATATATTGTGCCTGATGCATGCGCAGATCTGTCTGTACAGATTTTCGCAGAAGATATAGCCTATGAGAGAAGGCAGTCTGAGCGGGAAGCGGAGCTGGCAGGTCAGAAGGAAGCAGCATATACAGATGCTTACATGGAAACACTTGCCGTATACCGCAGGATCGCAGAATGGATGCCAATGCAAAATACCTTGTTGTTTCATGGCTCGGCAATTGCAGTAGATGGAAAGGCTTATCTTTTTACGGCAAAAAGCGGCGTGGGAAAGTCTACCCATACCGGGCTCTGGCGGGCGTATTTTGGCAATCGGGCGGTTATGCTCAACGATGATAAGCCGCTGCTCCGTATGACAGAGGATGGTATATATGCGTATGGTACTCCCTGGGATGGGAAGCATAGGTTAAGCACAAATACTTGTGCACCACTGGCCGGCATATGTATGATAAGAAGGGGCAGTGACAATATGATCCGTGAGATCACGGCGCATGAAGCATATCCCATGCTCCTGCAGCAATGTTATCGTCCAATGGGGAAAGATGCCCTGATACATACGCTGCAGTTACTTGACTGCTTCCGGGAGAAGGTCCCGTGTTATGAGCTATTCTGCAATATCAGCCGGGAAGCGGTAGAGACTGCATATAACGGAATGAAAGGACAGGAGTCAGATCAATGAAATTAAAAGACGGTTTTATCACGCATGAAGGAGCAGGGGAACATATTACGGTCTCTGCAGGCAGCGTGTCATTTAGTGGCATGATAAGAAGCAATCAGACAGCAGGCTTTATTGTGGAATGTCTGAAGGAAGAAATAACCGAAGATGAGATCATCGAAAGGCTGCTTGCAAAATATGATGCACCAAAAGAGCAGATTACAAAGGATGTAGCGTCTGTTCTTGTAAAGTTGCGTGGCATCGGAGCGGTTGAGGAATAGATGGAAAAAACGACGTTTGAACAGGAACTGGAGCGGAAAGGGAATATTACCTATACATGTCAGGGCTTCAGCATGCTTCCGCTGCTTCGCCAGCAGAGGGATCTTTTTACAATCACAAAAAAGCAGGACAGGTGCAGGAAGTATGATGTGGCACTTTATAAGCGTGCAGACGGAGCTTATGTGCTGCATCGTATTATTCAGGTGCTGCCGGATGGGTATGTATTTCTGGGGGATAACTGTCTCAATAAGGAATATGATATCAGGGAGGAAGCAGTTCTTGGTGTGATGACTTCCTTTGTCCGGGATGGAAAGGAATATGCGGCAGATGGGCGAAGCTGTCTGTTCTACGCCCGGGTTTGGTATATGCTGTATCCGCTCAGAAGGTTGTGGAAGTTTTTTAAAATGAAGTTTAAGAAGAACTAACTGCAGATAAGTAACTTATTATTTAAGACGTTTTTGCCGTAGAAGCGATATAGAGATCATGACAAGGAGGGCATCGGTGAAAGAAAAAGGCGCACTTTCGTGGCTGAATAAATCGACAAAGAAATATCATTCTTATATCGGATTTCTGACAGCACTGGAAGTCATTGTGAGTATGATCGGCATCTGTTATGCCCTTGTGATGAAACAGATGGTTGACCGGGCTGTGGCAAAAGACGGATATGGCTTTACGATGGGGATGGCTGGCTTTGCACTTCTGATAGCAGGACAGCTTTTGATCCGGTTCATAACAAGACAGCTTTCAGAGTTTACCAGAAGCAGCATGGAGAATAAGCTGAAGAAGGATCTGTTTTCTTCTCTTTTGAAAAAGGACTATGGAAGGATCAGCGCAACACATTCTGAGGAATGGATGAACTGCCTGACCTCTGATACGGTCATCTGTGCAAATGGCATGACAGATTTATTGCCGGGATTTCTGGGAATGCTGCTCAGACTGGTTGGTTCCCTTGTGTTGATCTTTTGGCTGCAGCCCGGTCTGGCATATATTATGATTCCTTGTGGAGTTGTCTTTTTGTTCATTTCTGCCGCTTTGCGAAAACCGCTCAAGAAATTTCATAAGGATGTGCAGGAAAAAGACGGACAGGTAAGAGTGTATCTGCAGGAGAGGATCAGCAGCCAGCTTATAGTCCGTTCTTTTGGTGTGGAAGACATTGCTATGGAAAAAGCGGATGATGTAATGGAACTGCATAAGGTCTCCCGTATGAAGAAAGCATGGATCTCCAATATCTGCAACAGCGGTTTCAGCCTTGCGATCAATGGCATGTATCTTCTGGGGATCGGCTATTGCGGATATGGCATTATCAATGGAAGTGTGTCTTTTGGTACACTGACTGCCATGATCCAGCTTGTCGGACAACTACAGTCACCGCTTTCCGGTCTCGGAGGCTATGTGCCAAGGGTTTATGCCATGATTGCCAGTGCAGAGCGGCTTATGGAAGCAGAACAGATTAAAACAGCGGATGTACATAATCTGCGAAGTGAGGACGAGGCGAGGGTGCTTTATAAGGAGCAGATCAAAGAGATTGCTTTTGAACATGTTTCTTTTCATTATCCGGAGCGGATAAACAGCAGCGCCGGAAATGATGCGCTGCAGAAGGAAAATGTACTGCCGGATATGTCTTTTGTGATAAAAAAAGGAGATTATGTGGCAATTACCGGAAATTCCGGTTGCGGAAAGTCCACGATGCTAAAGCTGCTGATAGGTATTTATGTGCCACAGGCAGGATCTGTAGAGGCTTGTCTGTGCAATGGAACAAGTATTGCCATAGAAGAACTGCGTCGTCTGTTTGCTTATGTTCCGCAGGGTAATTTCCTGATGAGCGGCAGTATCCGGGATGTGATCACTTTTGGGAAAATACAGGGGAGAAACAGTCGGAATGCTGCATGCGGAAACAGAAATAACGATTGCACAGATCCGGATCATCAAGATAAAAATTGCAGGAATATGGAGGAAAAACTGCGTCTTGCACTTCGTCTTGCCTGTGCTGATTTTGTGTATGAACTGCCACAGAAGCTGGATACTGTGCTGGGTGAAAAAGGAGCGGGGCTTTCCGAGGGACAGATGCAGCGGATAGCCATTGCCAGAGCCTTATATACTGACCGCCCGGTGCTGATCTTAGATGAAGCGACAAGTGCGCTGGATCAGCAGACAGAAGAAAAACTGCTCAGTAATCTGAAATCATTAACCGACAAAACCGTATTGATCGTGACGCACAGAGCAAAGGCACTTTCTATCTGTAATAAGAGACTTGTATTTGCAGATGGCTTTGTGAGAGAAAAAACTGGAGAATAAAACCATATGAAGAGAAAACAAACAGACACAGATCTGATACATGCATGTATGTATGATATGCTCTGCCTGCTTGGCTGCGGCGTGAACGGAACAATACCGCAAAAGGCACTGCTTGAGAAATACCGGACAGAAAACAGGACATGTGGTGAAGAGCCGGAGGCAGCACAGGAGAGGCAGCTGTATTTATACAGGGTAAGTCAGGCACATTTTGTCGATGCGCTTACCGGAACTGTTTTAAAGAAGGCGGGTGTTTCTCTGTTTCCTGACTGGGCGCAAAGCATAGCCAAAGCCGTGCGAAAAGAAATTTTGTTCGATGCAGAGCGTACAAAACTGTTTTCCTTTATGGAGCAGAACGGTATCTGGTATCTGCCGCTCAAGGGAATTATTTTAAAAGAGTACTATCCGGCTGTCGGTATGCGCCAGATGTCCGATCAGGATATTCTTTTTGATGAAACATATGCGCAGGATGTCAAACAATATATGGTCAGCCGGGGCTATAAAGTGGAATCCTACGGTGAGAATCATCATGATGTATATGAGAAAAATCCGGTTTATAATTTTGAACTGCATCGCAGTCTGTATACTTCCTCTCATAAACAGGTGTGGGCAGCTTACTATAAAAATATCAAAGAGAAGCTTCTTTTGCAGGACAGAGTTAGCTATGGACAACAAATGGCGGATGAGGACTTCTACATATTTATGGTAAGCCATGCGTATAAACACTATGACGGACAGGGAACAGGCATCCGCACGCTCCTCGACTTTTATGTGTATTTACAGGCAAAAACAGAACTGGATTTTTTTTATATAGAAACGGAGTGCAGAAAGCTGGAAATAGAAGCCTTTGAAAAGGACAGCAGAGTACTATGCAAAAAAGTATTCGGGGAAAATGCTGTGAATACAATTGGTAGTCTGGGTGATGAAGAGCGGAATATGTTGTCTTATTATCTTGGCTCCGGTGTGTATGGCTCCCGTCAGCAGATGGTAAAGAACAGGCTGACGGCGTATAAAAAAGAAGGCAGGCATTTTGCGCGGCTGTACTATAGCTGGCACCGCCTGTTTCCGGGCATGGAGGTCTACCAGCACTATCCGTTTTCCGGGCACAAGATCACGTTGCCGCTTTGCTGGCTTTACCGTATTTTTGATATGCTTTCAGATACCGGTCGCAGAAAAGGGGTTATGAGAGAAGTGGAAGCGGTTCGCAGGGAAATTCCTTGACTTTTCGCACTGTAAAGTTTACTATTTAGAATAGCCTGTATCCGCAAAGCGGCGGGGATATAAAATTATACAAGCAAAGAGGGTAAAGAGATGGCAATTCCATACAATCACAGAGAAATTGAAGAAAAATGGCGTAAGGAATGGGAAGCTCATCCGGTCAATGTTAATGATGGCAAAAAGCCGAAATATTATTGCCTTGATATGTTTCCGTATCCTTCCGGAAACGGACTACACGTAGGACACTGGAGAGGATATGTTATTTCTGATGTCTGGAGCCGTTATAAAATGTTAAACGGCGGTCATTACATCATTCATCCGATGGGATGGGATGCATTTGGTCTGCCTGCTGAAAACTATGCGATCAAGATGGGCGTACATCCTGCAAAATCAACTGCACAGAATGTAGCCAACATCAAGAGACAGATCAACCAGATCGCAGCATTATATGACTGGGATATGGAAGTAAATACAACAGATCCGAAGTTCTACAAATGGACACAGTGGATCTTTGTACAGATGTTTAAAAACGGACTGGCTTATGAAAAGGAAATGCCGATCAACTGGTGTCCTTCCTGTAAGACAGGTCTGGCAAACGAAGAAGTTGTCAACGGTAAATGTGAGCGTTGCGGCGCTGATGTAACTAAGAAGAACCTGAAGCAGTGGATGCTCCGCATTACAAAATATGCAGATCGTCTTCTGGAGGATCTGGACAAGCTTGACTGGCCTGAAAAGGTAAAGAAGATGCAGACAGAATGGATCGGCCGTTCTTATGGTGCAGAGGTTGACTTCAAGGTAGACGGCAGAGATGATGTGATCACTGTTTATACAACAAGACCTGACACACTGCACGGTGCAACCTTCATGGTACTTTCACCGGAGCATGCACTGGCACAGAGCCTTGCAACGCCTGAAAATGCAGATGCTGTTGCAAAATATATTGCAGAAGCTGCCAACAAGTCTAACGTAGACCGTATGCAGAGCAAGGAAAAGACCGGTGTATTCACAGGCTCTTATGCAGTCAATCCTTTAAACGGAGCACTTGTTCCGATCTGGCTGTCTGACTATGTACTTGCCGATTATGGTACCGGTGCGATCATGTGTGTACCTGCGCATGATGACAGAGACTTTGAATTCGCAAAGAAATTTAACATTCCGATCATCCAGGTTATCGCCAAGGATGGTAAGGAAATTGAAAATATGACAGAGGCTTATACAGAAGCAGCCGGTACAATGATCAATTCCGGCGAGTGGAACGGTATGGAATCTTCCGTACTGAAGAAAGAAGCGCCTGCCATGATCGAGAAGATGGGCTTTGGCCGTAAGACAACCAACTACAAGCTCCGTGACTGGGTATTCTCCCGTCAGCGTTACTGGGGTGAACCGATCCCGATCGTACACTGTCCGAAATGTGGTGCGGTTCCGGTTCCGGAAGATCAGCTTCCGTTACTTCTGCCGGATGTAGAATCCTACCAGCCGACAGGAACAGGAGAATCACCGCTGGCAGATATCACAGACTGGGTTAATACAACATGTCCTTGCTGTGGAGCACCTGCAAAGCGTGAGACAAATACAATGCCGCAGTGGGCAGGATCTTCCTGGTACTTCCTGCGTTATGTAGATAACAAAAATGACAAAGAGCTTGTCAGCAAGGAAAAAGCAGACAAGTATCTGCCGGTTGATATGTATATCGGTGGTGTAGAGCATGCGGTACTGCATCTGCTTTACTCCAGATTCTATACAAAGTTCCTGTATGATATCGGCGTGATCGACTTTGATGAGCCGTTCAAGAAGCTGTTCAATCAGGGTATGGTCTGCGGACGTGATAAAGTGACAGGTGCAGCAACAAAGATGAGTAAATCACTCGGCAATATCGTATCACCGGATGATATCGTGCGTGATTACGGCTGTGATGCCCTGCGTCTGTATGAACTGTTCATCGGACCACCGGAACTGGATTCTATCTGGGACGACAGAGGAATCGACGGTATTTACAGATTTATCACAAGATTCTGGAACCTTGTGATGGACAACAAAGACAAAGGCGTTGCAGAAACAAAAGAATCTGTAAAGCTGCGTCATAAGATGGTTTATGATATCACACAGCGTCTGGAGACATTCAGCTTAAATACTGTTATTTCCGGATTCATGGAATATAACAATAAGATGATCGAAATGGCTAAGAAGGATGGCATCGATAAGGAAACCTTAAAGACTGCAGTAGTTCTGTTAGCACCATTTGCACCACACCTCGGAGAAGAGCTGTGGAGACAGCTTGGCGAAACAGATTCCGTATTCCATACAACATGGCCAAGTGCAGATGCAGATGCCATGAAGGATGATGAGATCGAGATCGCAGTACAGATCAACGGTAAGACAAAGGCTGTTGTAAAGGTTCCTGCAGAAGTTTCTAAGGAAGATGCTATTATCGCAGGTAAAGAAGCACTCGGTGACAAACTTGCAGGTACAGTTGTAAAAGAAATCTATGTACCGGGCAAGATCATCAATATTGTAGTAAAGCCAAACTAAAGCACTGCAATATATAGAATAGTAAATGATAAGAATGCTTCGGATGGTATTGATCCGAAGCATTCTTTATTATTATACAGAATAGTAAGGGAATGTCCGGTAAATAATATAGTAAGCAATCGATAGTGTAGCCGACTGAGATTTGTAAAGCACTTGCCGCGCGTAGAGACCACCACGCATTTTGGTGGCTGGAGCGCGTGCAAGATGTGCTTTAGCAAACGGGAGCCATCACGCATGAGGAATCGGCTTCGCCGATGCGTGGTGGCAGCATGACGGATTTGTAAAACAAATCCGCCACATGTCGCAAGGTAGTCAAACGTGATTGCGTCTATATGTGATCAGGATCTATTTTTAATTTTTATGTCATTACATCTGGAACATCGCCAGAACCTTATTCATTTTCTGCATTTCTTCTTCACTGCTATATTCCTTTAAAACTGAGATCAGCAGTTCGATTTCTTCCTTTGAAAAATTAACGGGATGCTTTTTGGTACTTGTGGCAAGTGCCATCAGAAAGGGTAGCTTATCCTGATCGGAAAGCTCCTGCATTTCAAAAACAAGCTTTTGTAAAAAATCCAGTTTATGTGGGTCAATCTGATGCAGACGCTGGTCTGTCATCCATGTTTTGTTTGGCATCGGATGAAAAAGCCTCCTTAAATCTTTGATAGCTTTCTTTTTGCGCGGGAGAAAGCATAGAACCGAGGATGGATTCCATGGCAGAGTTACCGGCAGATGCAGTTTTCTGCCCGGATATTGCTGAATTCCCGGATTCGGAATCTGCTGTAGATGCATCAGAATCCGCGGATCCGGAAGCTGCTGCAGAGACAACGGAATCCGAAGAATTGGCAGCTGCTGTAGATGCAAATGATTCTGAGGATACGGAATCAGATGCAGCCCCGGACATATGCTGCATGGCAGAGAATACCTCAAACATGTGGGAGAGCGCATCAGGATCGGTACTGTTTCCGTTTCCGTCAAATGGCATGGCATCCGGCGGAAGCATTTGCAGGATCGTCTGCATTTTCTCCATCATCTTCATGGACTGCTTCATCTGCCGGAGCTGGGAAAACAGCTTTTTCTGTTGCTGGTTGCAAAAAGGCATGGCACTGTCGAAAAAAGTATCCAGTCTGTCCACGGCGATCGAAAAGTCATGTATCTTTGTATGGGGCAGGCGGGAGAGACAATATTCCAGCTCACGCATTTTGATCAGTGTGGCAGCGATGGGCTGCAGCTGATTGGATAAAAGAGGAAGTGCCAGCTTTAAGAGCTGGATCTCATTTGTGGTATATAGGGTATCAAATGTCAGGATCGTATCATTATATTCCATAGAAGCCTCCGGTTTATCTTATGCGCTGGCTTTCAGAATATGTCAGATCTTATGTAGGAAAAATCACATGAAAAAGGAGGCCGAAGCCTCCTTTTGCTGCAGGTATTAGCAGAAAGAATGATTGCCGCCACAGCAGTTGGAGAGGATCAGAAGAATGATGATCCATTCGCAGCAGTTGTTGTCACCGCCGAATCCACCGTTACCACAGCCACAGCCGTTATTGTTACCGCAGCCGCCACAGCAGAATAACAGGATCAGGATCCAGATCCAGCTTCCGCAGCCATTGTTTTTCTGTTCGCAGCATCCACACTGACTAGCTGTTAATTCACTCATATAGGAGCCTCCAAATTTGATATTTATGTTTTATACTATGAAAAGCATAAAAAGGTGTGACAGAAATCTTGAATTTCTGACCGGATAAAGTTAAAATAGGAATTATGGATAACTATGTGATAAAGGAACTGAAACGAAAATATGATCTGACAAAGGACGAAGACGTGCTTGCATTATATGCAAAGCTGCAGTCCGGTGAGTATGATCTGTCGGGAACAGAAGGACGCCGGTTTGATGATGAGGTTTACGAGCTTGCCATGCAGGCAAGGGAAAGGCAGCGTCAGAACCGGAGCGGGAGCAAAAAGAAAATCACGCGAAGCAGTGGGAAACAGGATAAGAAAAAAAGCCGAAGAAAAGTCGTTGTGCTGACAAGAGGCGAGCTTCGGGCAAGAAGGCTTCTGACTGCAGTGCTGGTGGTGGCAGCCATGTCCTGTCTGGCATATTTCGGAATTTATTATTATGATTCTTATAAAGCACAGCAGCTATCCGCGCAGCTTACCGAGAAGAAAAATGATGCTGCAGTAAACCGGATGTATGGGCAGACACAGACAGTTCAGGAGAATACGGACGGACAGCAGATCACGCTGACTGTGCTGGATGAATATAAAAGCTTATATAATCAGAATAAAAATCTAATCGGATGGCTGGAAATTGCCGATACAAATATTGATTATCCTGTCATGCAGACAGCAGACAATGAATATTATCTGGATCATAACATCAATCAGGAAGAGGACAAGAACGGAACGCTCTTTTTGGACAGTGCATGTGATGTTGTAAAGCCGAGTACGAATTTTATCATATACGGACATAATATGCGTTCCGGAAATATGTTCGGAAATCTGGATAAATATAAATCAGAGTCTTATTATAAGGATCATCCGATGATCCGGTTTGACACGATTTATGAAAAAGGTACTTATCAGGTCATGTATGCGTTTATGTCCCATATTTATAAAGAGGATGAGATCGCATTTAAGTATTATCAGTTTATCGACGCTGCATCAGAGCAGGAATTTGATTCCGATATGCGAAGCATGCAGGAAATGGCATTGTACGATACCGGCGTGACAGCACAGTACGGAGACCGTCTTCTGACGCTGTCTACCTGTGATTATGAAGAAAGTGACGGGCGCTTTGTTGTTGTGGCAAAGCGTATGGAATAAATTTTGAAATAAAGAGGAGAGCAAAATGGCTAAGACAAATCATAAAAAGAAAATGAAGAAGATGGGCAGAAGCCGGATGAGACGGGCGGTGATGGGAACGCTTTCCGCAATACTGATGATCTCCGCGATCATTGTGGCACTTGTTCCGATCCCAGAATCCCGTGCAGATTCTGATCCGACGGATCTGATCGCTGCGGCGACAGCCAATCCGGACACATACATACCTGCTTATACGAATACGGGAAATTATCCGGTATATGCCAGCGGTGATGGCAATTTCAGAGCTGCTTACGGAAGTAACGGCGGCTCCATGACCGGTGTCATTGTATATTATGATCAGAATAATGTCATTACCGGAGCAACGCTGGAGATCCCGGATGAGATGCCAGCCTTTTTGTACAATAAAGATACAAGCAGTTATATTGCGGTTAACGACAGAAGAGAGTTCTTATTCTATACGTCACAGGAAGCAGCAGATGCTGTGTATGATGAAAACGGCGCTTTGGTAAGCCCGGCGCAGAACCAGATCCTTTCTCCGTGTACTTATGATACACAGGGCGCATGGCAGGGTATGCAGCTTTATGTGGTACCGGGCGCAGCACTTGGTAATGTGGAACTGGTTTCCGGTAATAGCGTCGCTTATGCGGCAAGCAACCAGTTGATCATACCGGTACAGTATGTCGGCAGTACAAGATACGAAGTGGATTTAAATAATGTGACCTCAGACGGCGTGGACGGTCAGTATGTAAGTGATGGTGTCGGTGTCTTTGAAGGCGCGACCAACTTCTCCAGACTCGTTGTACCGGAGCGTATCCTTGCAATCGGTAACAATGCGTTTAAGGGCTGTCAGATGCAGTCCATTAAGATTGAAAACGGTGTCAACAGCATCGGTAACAATGCTTTCCAGAATTGTAACCAGCTGACAACTATCGATTTTACAGAACCGACCAATTTAAAAGAAATCGGTGATTATGCTTTTGCGGGCTGTACGTATCTTGGTGCGGTCAAAGTACCGGATCAGGTAACAAAGCTTGGAAATTACTGCTTCAAAGACTGTACGAACCTGACAGCGATCAATATTAACGGTGTCAGCGAGGACGGCAATACTTCCCTGACAACGATCGGTAACGGACTGTTTTACAACTGTATATCCCTTTCGCAGGTTATATTCCCGGAGCGTGTCAGCAACATTGACAGTGTGCATTATACCTGCTATGGCTGCAGCAGCATGACTTACCTGGGACTGCCAAACAATGCAGGTTCTACGGATCAGATATTCAAGTATGATAATGTGACGGGCTGTAACAGTCTTGACACGGTAAAGGTTCCTGCAAGAGATCTGAAGCTTGATTGCGGATGCGCTGCCAATACAGGTAGTGGCTATGATAATATTTATACAGGCGGTAAAGATATTTTCAGCAGTGAAAATCTTGGTAAAAATTCAGCTTTTGAAGGAGACTATGAAGTCAGCGATCAGTTCTGCATTCTGGCATACTCCCAGTCTTATGCACATAGCTATACGCAGAAGCATGATCTGGCATTCGGTTATCTGGACAGTGGTTATGAAGGCTGGTATGAAAAGCTTGTAGACGGCTATGCTTTCTGTGTCAATGAAAATAACGAATTGATCCGATTTGAGAAAAAGGATGAATCCAGTGATGGGGCAAATGTTATCATTCCGGATAATATTGCAAAATACCATGTAGCAAGAATCGCAGCAGATACCTTCCAGAATAATACGGCTATCAAATTCCTGTATATTCCGGCATCTGTATCCTCCATTGATGCCAATGCATTTTCCGGTTGTACTTCGCTCCGTACTGTGAAGTTTGACAATGCAGCATCTGTGCAACAGATCGGGCAGGATGCATTCAAAACAGGTGTGACACTTGCCGATGTTGATAAAAACGGAGATGGCGTTCCGGAAGAAAATCTGTGCTTTATCGGAGATATTTCTTCTGCAAGTGTTCCTTTTACTTATGCAATGAGCACGGCAAATAACTATAATGCACCATCCGCACCGACGCAGTATATCAGATATTGCAGCGATTTCCCGCAGAACCTGCAGATCCAGCTCGTTGTCAAGAAAAATGCCAATACCAACGAGGTTGATTCCGCAACTCCGATGCTGGCAGGTATTCCGACAGAGAATCAGTTAAAGGGAAATGAAAGCTACAGTTTAAGCACCTATACGGGAAGCAGTAAATATGTCCGTACACAGCAACAGGAAAATGATATTGTTGCAAGCGCGAACAGCAAGTATAGAAACAATCTGAATAATCCGGATACAGCGATCGACCTGACGGAAGAAGAGCAGGGTGTTATCGATGCGGTATATCATGTGCATGTACCGGACGGTGTTACTGCACTGAAGGAGGATTTGTTCCAGAATAATACCGCCGTACAGAGCGTGATCTTAGATACTGTAGCGGAGATTCCGGATCAGGAATTCGATGGCTGTACGAGCCTTAAGACATTTATTATGAAAGAGAGCGGTGCTGAAGGCGGGGAAGTGATCGGAAAACGTGCTTTCAATAATTGTACCGCCTTAACGGAAGTGACTCTGCCGGGAACTGTCAGCACCTTTACGGAAGTACCGTTTGCAGGCTGTAAGGAGCTTACAGATGTCGGATTCACATCACCGGGCGGATATGCCTGTGCTGACGGACTGCTTTGCAGTGTGGACGGAAGCGGTAACAGAACCGGTGTGGTAGAATGCCTGGAGTCAAGAGGTACTAAGATCGGCGCTTCCAAGATCAGTTCCTCAGAGCTTGCAGGTATTACCGATATAGCACCGTGTGCGTTCCAGAACTGTACAGGTATCAGAGAGGCGTATCTGGACGAAGTAAGCACAACATTGATTCCGGATTACTGTTTTGACGGTGCAACGCAGCTTTATTATTGTAGTTTGTCTGATTCTGTAAAGAGAATCGGTAAATATGCATTCCGCAATACAGCGCTTTCCACGATCCGCATTCCGGGCAGTGTGCAGGCTATCGATGATGAAGCTTTTATAACAGATGATGGTGCGGGTAATGTCAACTACATTCAGGGACTTACCGTACAGTGTGAGGAAGACAGCCCTGCTTACTGGTACTGTGATGATAAGGATGGAATTACCGCAGAAACATATTCCAAGACTTATACGGTGACTTTCCTTGACTGGGATAATTATGTCTTAAAGACGCAGACTGTTAACAGCGGTGCAAGTGCAGATGCGCCTCGTGTAGAGAGAAAGGGATATGTACTGACGGGCTGGACAAAAGATTTTACAAATGTCAGGGAAGATATTACAACACAGGCAATTTATGAGCCGGATAATTCAGCTCCTATTGAAGGGTATTATTCTGTAGTATTTCAGGATTATGACGGACTGTATACATGGGATACCCAGTATCTGCAGGAAGGCAGTTATCCGACAACGCCGTCCGTAACACCAACCAGAAAGGGTTACAAGTTCAGCTACTGGTCACCGTCCAACTATACAACGATTGCTGTAACAGGTGATATGATCGTCAAGGCATATTATGTGGAAGATCCAAATGCCACCGACGACAACAATAACAATGGAAACAATGGAAACAATGGAAACAACAATAACGGAAATAACGGAAATAACAGCGGCGGCAATGGCACAACAGGAACGAATTATACCGTTACTTTCGTGGATTATGACGGAAGTGTGCTGGATACTCAGGTCATAGCAAGCGGAAGCTGCCCGGCTGCAACAACTGTAACGCCGACCAGAAAAGGCTATACCTTTACAACATGGTCACCGTCCAACTATACTTCTGTTCCGGTCACAGGAAACCTGACAGTAACAGCTCTTTACAAAAAAGGAACTGCATCGACGGGAGAAAGCGGAACGGGTGATATTTCCTCCGATACAACCAAGGGAAATACGAATAATGGCAATACAAATAATAACGGAGGCGGCAACAAGGGTAATAATACCGGAGCGGCAACTGCTTCACCGAAACCGACAGCAACTGCTAAAAAAGGAGCAGCAGCAGTTGCCAACAAAAAAGGCAGTGTCAGCAGCAATACGGTTAACAGAAAACCGGCAACAACTGCGGGCAGTACAAGAGTAGAGGTAACAAAATCAGGCATTTCCAACAGAGGACTTGTTTCTGCTACTGTATCAGGCTCTAACGATAATTTTGTGATTAAGATCTCCGACAGCGATGAAGCAAAGGATGCAGTGGAAAAAGCATTGCTTGCATCATACGGATCGCTGGATGATCTGAAATATTTTGCAATGGATATCAGCCTGTATGATTCAACCGGAACAACAAAGATCGCAGATACAACAGGTATTACTGTCACGGTAACAATGCCGATCCCGGATGCGCTTGCAGGCTATGCGGGCAATAACAAAGCCGGTGCAGTCAATAATGGTGTTTTTGAGAAGCTCGGTTCCAGACTGCTGACGATTGATAATGTGCCTTGCATTTCCTTTAATGCAACACATTTTTCTCCATATGCCATTTATGTGGAGACCAATAATCTGACGCAGGCACAGATCAGTGATGCAACACCGAAGACCGGTGATCCGATCCATCCAAAGTGGTTTTTGGCAATGGGGCTTGCACTGCTATCTATTTTGTTATTCTTTGCGAAAGGTTCAAAAAATAAGGTTGTAAAAGTGATCGAATGAAAAAATACGGAAAAAGAGTAATCGGTGTCATACTGATGGTACTTGCCATGGTACTGACCCAAATCCCGATGCCTGTTTTAGAGGCAACGAGTGCAACTGCAGATTTTGAAAGAGATGGCGATACGCTCATCCATTATACAGGCACAGCTTCGGCTGTGTCTGTTCCTGCTGGGATCAGGGAAATCGCGCCGGAAGCTTTTGCGGATCAAAACGGTATCACAAAGGTTTACATCCCATCCTCTGTGGAGAAGATCGGAGAGGGTGCATTCCGTAATTGTACCAATCTGAAAGAAGTTTCTCTGTCAGACGGTCTTATTACGATTGAAAGCGGAGCTTTTGCCGGCTGCAGTTCTTTATCCGGTTTTACACTGCCTAAAACGCTTGAAACGATCGGAGCTGGTGTTTTCTCGGGAGATACGGCGCTGAAATCGATCAATATTGGAAAAAATCCGTTGTTTTCTTATGCAGACGGTGTTTTATATGACAGAGACAAGGCGAAGCTGATCGAGGTAATGCCGGGCAGAGAGGCAGAAACACTAAATATGCCGACAACGGTAACGGATATTGAACGTTATGCATTCTGGGGACAGGAGCATTTGAAGGAGGTTACATTATCTCCGAATCTGAGTGAGATCCCGGAATATGCATTTTCAAATTGTATCAATCTGCAGAAGGTTTCCATCCCATATTCTGTGCGGAAAATAGCGGCAAAAGCATTTGAGGACTGTAAGAATCTGGGAAATATTACAATCCCGCCATCTGTGACAACGATTCATGACACGGCATTTGACGGCTGTGATAATTTGAAGATCCGGGCGGAGGATGACAGCGCAGCACAGACCTTTGAGCAGGAAAGAGAGAAAAACCAGGTAGTGTCTGCCATGCTGCAGGATGATGTGGCTGTCGGCAATTTTTACAATAAGCAGGATGCGGAGCAGGAAGCATCTGCGGTATCGGGAAACAGTACAGGTTCCGGTGATTATGATGTCAATCATCCGGCTGATGTTTCCAATCTGGATGTTTCAAAATATTATGCCAATGATCCGTCTTCCGTTCTGGGGAAGACAAGGATCGTACACAATCAGGCAGTTGTGATGATGGATCCGAAGACAGAAGAAAATAAACAGGAAACGGAGACCGCTGAAGAGAAAGACTATGAAATGCTGGATGACATTTCAGGGGATAAGGTAAAGATCAAACAGTTCTATCAGGATCAGTCCCTGGGCATGCAGGAACTGCCGGCTGTAATGGAAATCGGAGATTTTGCTTTTGCAAGGAGCTCCCTGCAGGGTATATTATTGCCGGACGGACTGCAAAAGATTGGCTATGGTGCATTTTATCATTGTGACAACCTGACAGATGTAGAGATTCCATCTTCTGTTACAGTGATTGAGGCTGAAGCCTTTTCAAAAACCCCTTATCTGGAAAACTGGCTTGCGGGAGCGGGAGATGATTATCTGATCGTGGGAGACGGTATTTTGCTGGCTTATCGCGGTAATAAGAGCAGTATTTCTATTCCGGAAGGTGTGAAGAAGATTGCTAGCGGTGTATTTTCCGGAAATACAGAGCTTACCTGGGTCAATTTCCCGGCTTCTTTGACGGAAATCGGAGAAGCGGCATTTTCCGGCTGTACCTTTTTGGAAAAGCTGACAGGCGGAGATAACATACAAAGGATCAAAGACAGAGCATTTCTTGGGTGTCCGTTAAATGAAATCAATATTGGAGCACAGGTAAAAGAGATCGGACTGGGCGCTTATCAGAGCACAGGCGCGCAGGCCGCCATATTTGAGGGAGAAAGCCTTCCGACACTTTCCTTCGAAAAGACAGCGACAAGGCTGGATAACACAGATCTGCGCAGCATGGCATTTGACGGTGTGGAAACGGCGGTGATCGATTCCTATGTGGCAACATGCAAAGATACCGTTCTGGATCAGCGGTATCTGGGATTCCGTGGACTTGTGATCTCGCCGACAGGTGCAAGTACTGCGCAACTGCGGTATTGTACGCTGGAGCCGAATGCACAGAAGCTGGTGGAAGTGCCGACGGCTGTCAGAGCCGGAGATACGGTTTACACGCTGACCGGTGCAGATGCAGATGCATTCTCTGCCTATGAGACTTTTTCCGACTGGTCAGACGGAGAACTGGCGGGGATCACATTACCGCCGGCACTTGGCAGTATTTCAGATTATGAACCGGATCTGTTCGTAGATCAGACAGCCGACCGGACGGGAACCAATAATACACAGAATAGTACAGGAAATACACAGAGTGCAGATCAGAATGGTAATACAACAGGAAGCGCACAGAATACCACGCAGATGAGCAATACAACAACAGGCACACAGAACACCGCACTGGATAGCAGCGAGGCAGATACCTCTAATACAGTGGTGCTCGATGAATCTGCATATCCGAATGCAGCTCTGATCCGGGCAGAGGTAAAGGATGATACAGAGGGCTTTCGCCTGCTGGTCAACACCGATGCGGATGCCCAGAAAAAGCTGGAAGATGCAGTGACAACGCAGTTTGGCAGCCCGGTGGCGGGGCAGCTTATCACATTTGATCTGAAGCTTGTGGAGAAGAAGACGAATATCCCGATCAGTACTTTCGGCAAAGATCAGGTAACACTCAAAATCCCGATTTCGGACACGTTAAACGAACAGGATATCTGTGTGGTAACACTGAATGAAGATGAGGAACTGGAGCTTTGCTACGGAACAAAGTCACAGGAAGGCGATGTTTCCTATCTGACAGTACATACGAGCCATTTTTCCGCCTATGGTATTTATGCGGGGATCGGTGACGTGGCACAGATGATCCGGCAGGAAAGCGAAGCACTTCTGCGAAAAGACGCTTCTCCGGACACAGGGGATCATTTCAATCCGAAAACAGCAGGTGTGATCCTATTATTCAGTATTGGTATGCTTCTGCTTTTATACCGCAGAAAACCGATCGTAAAGTAAATTGGCATAAATGTGCCAAGGCACATTCTTTATTTCCGCCATAACAGAGACGAGATACGCTCTGCGAATCTCGCTCTGATTAGCGGT
>ENA-ORPH01000980-ORPH01000980.1-human-gut-metagenome-genome-assembly--contig:-NODE-980-length-29604-cov-6.043622_pt1 | contig 29604 bp, 24 predicted proteins | sample MGYA00242142_ERZ509074 | MGnify/ENA primary metagenome ERZ509074 (study PRJEB26280, sample SAMEA2338724) | human gut metagenome | biome: human gut; feature: human-associated habitat; material: faeces...
ATTCGTTTTTTTCAATTTCATCTATAGCTTGTATTTTTAAAATATCTCCATCTTTTAATTGGTTATATTTCTTTTCTAACAAATATTCATAGGGATAAATACAAAATGTATTATTTTTTGAATCTATTTCTATAATTAGTTCATCTTCATTGACATTAGCATTACCATTCTCAATTAATTTTGCTTTTACTATATACACTGATATATTATCAGAGATATTTGTGGTTAATATTTCATTAATATATATATCTGATTTTTTATAGTTTTTATATTTTTCAGTTATATTTTCCAATGTTATTTTTTCTTCATTTAAATATTCTTGAGCTAACATATTAAATAATTTATTTTTATTTAATTCATTTATTGCATTTTGATATATCTCTACACAATATTTTATAGTATAATAATTATATTTATATATATTAGAATTAATTTTAAAATCATATGTATTTAAGCCTTCTTTTCCTTCTAGTTCTTTATTTAAGTCGCTTACTTCAATATCATCATTATTATTATTATTTTTTTTCAAATTTAATAAAATTCCAAAAATAATAATAAGTATTATCAATAAAATACATATAAAAAAAATAATGCTTTTCTTTTTTTTATTCATATATTTCCTCTTTCTTATTTTTTATTTTGGCGAAGTACCAAACATTTGACAAACTAGATCTTTATTTGCTTTACCACCTATTCTAATCTCAAAATGAACGTGTGCCCCACTTGAATTTCCAGTAGAACCTTCATACATAATAAGCTGTCCTCTGTCTACATCTTGCCCAACACTTACACATACTTTAAGAGCATGTGCATACATAGTGCTAACACCATTGCCATGATCTATCATAACATAATTTCCATACGAAGCCATACCACTTTTTCCCATATCAGGATTCCACTCTCCTTGTACTTTAATAACCTTTCCTGGTGCAGCCGCATAAACAGGATCTCCTTTGCCTCCCTTTGAATGTAAATCTAATCCTTTATGATCTGGATAATCTACGAAATCTTTAAAATTAGCTAATGGATTAGAAAGTAGTACTCCATTAACGTTAAAACTTCCATCTAATTCCACTTTTGCTAAGATATCATCTCCTATTGTTATATCACTGTCCACATCTATATCTATAAAATCTGTAGAATCAAACAGCTCTAATGAATCTACTCCATAACTTTTATTAGCTAATTGAGCAATTACATATCTCATAACTCTAGATTGTTCTTGTGTATATTCTTGACTTTCAAGTAAATAAAATAGAAAGCTTGGTGATGTAGTCAAGTTATTTTTTACCTTTGCATATGATTTAATTAATTCTATTAAATCGTCAACATTATAACCTGTCCCCAATTCTGTAACCGTTGTATTTACATCTTGTGTCCACTCATTAGTATTTTGAATAATTGTACCATTTTTTAATGTACCTGAAGCTTTTTTATCAGTTACTACATTATTATCAGATACTGGTATTTGTACTTGTTGATCTTTTTGAATATAATTTTTTTCAGTATCTATCTTAGTAAATTTTAATTTTGAATTCAATAACCATGTTTTAGCATAACTAACATAAAGTTCTCCTGTAGATGATTGATATTCCGTAAAATAATTAGTTGCAGAATCATAATAATTTTTAACATTAGCATTATTAATTTCTGTATTTTTTACATCACCATATGAAGTTTTAAATTGTAAATTACCATTCTTATCCAAAATTGGTTTTCCTAAAGGATTTGTATATATGTTAGTACTCCAATCTCTTTCTGCAATAGTTCCACTATAATCAACTTGTGTATCCCTAATTGTACCTGTTTCTAATAACGTAAGAACAATATTTACTTTACTTGCATCAACTAATTTTACCAAATCATTCATAAATTGTACATTTCCTGACATAACATGCATTGAAACAAAATAGTTTACAGGTGTAGAATATTTTGCTACAAGAGTTTGATAATCACTTTCTACTTTTGTTATTTTTGATATTCTCCTTGAAGTATCTTCTACTTTTTTATCAGTTGCACTCTCGTCATAATTATAAAACTTAGTAGACTCTGCAACAGCCAAACATAAATTGAAATTATCTGGATTTAAAGAAAAATACTTTAAAGAATCTTCATTATTTGAATCTACTAACTCACAAAATTCAGAATATTTTTTATAGCTTAATGTTTGTACTTCTCCATTTAAATTTTGTCTCCTTATTATGATTAATCCATCATTTTCTCCTATTCCAAGTCTTGGGTACATCGTTTTAATCTCAGCTTTTACATATTTGTCAATCATATCCTCTAACCCATCTGTATAAAATCCTTGTTCTTCTATTGTAGTATTTACACTTAATTGATCTAATCTTTCCAAGATTTTTTTTGAATATTCTTCATTAATTTTATATCCATTATCCGTAATAGAAACTATAGATACAGCTTCTTGTTGAATTGTAGTATTTGTTCCTATTGTATCTAATCCAAGTAATCCTCTAAAGAAGTTTATAACCGTATATGCAGCAGCCATAATTACTCCTATTGTTAATAAACAAATAACTATCAAAGTAACTACTGGTAATATCAATGCAATTATTTTTTGCGTTAATTTTTTCTTTATCTTTTTTGCTTCTTCCTTTATCTCATTCTTTATTTTATTTACTACAGATCTGTCATCTTTGTTATTGTTCTCGTCCATTTCCTCACCTCTTCTCTAGCATTTTATCTCTAAGCTTGTTCGATTAGTATATTCATCTTTATTTGTACTTTGCATATAATCTTTATAATCTAAAATAACATCACTAAATATCATTTTTACAGTTAAATTAGATGAACTATAAATTTTATTAAATTTTATTTTATAGTTTTTTGTAATTCCGGGTTCTATGGTAATTGTTTCTTTATCAAAATCACTATTTAAAGAAGAATAGGTTGCTCCATTCTCTGCCTTTAAATAAAGATTTTTATTATATTTATTACCAGTTAAGCAAATTTCTTTTTCTCTATTATTTGTAATACTTATTGTATATTCTTCATAACTGTCATAAACTTCAACTTTAGTTATTTTTACTTTAATATTATTTTGTTCATTATTAATGTCTTCTACTGAAGCATATATAAAATTATTTATATTCATTTTATATGAACCGTCATTATTTTTAATAAATGTATAATATTCCTGAGTTTTATTTCCTTCTCCTCCACCTGTTGCAAGCATATCTGCAAAAAATTGAACTTGGCAAACTGTTTTATTAGCATCTGTCGCCCATTTTATCATTGTATAATCTCTAGTACCATTAAAAATACTTTTTACATATATATCTTTAAATTGTTCTTCTGTTTTAAACATCGCATTTTTACAATCATCTGTAAGCATACTATACGCTTTAGAAATTTCACCATTATTACAATAATATACAAATAATTTCATGGTGTCATCGACTGAATAATTTTTTATTTCATTTGCTTCTTCTTTCGTAATTATTGTCTGTGAAGTTGTATTTGTTTGATTTGTATTATTTTTAGAAATATTTTCTATTTTTTCTTTTTCCTTTTCTTCATAAAAATTATTTAAAGCATGGATAATAAATAAAATAAATATTATTATTGCTATTATATATAAAATTAACTTTTGATTTCTATCAATATTTCTCTTAAAATTCATTTATACCTCACTAATTATTATTTATTTCATCAAATCTCTTTACATTCTCTATAAAGTCTCTATGTGTTGCTCTTACTGCATTTTCAGTAGCTGAGCCTCTATAAGATTTTACTACTGATTTCATATATTTTTGACGTCTATTTTCGTCATATAATATTGGATAATTACTGTCTGATAGTAGTTTCTGCTTATATCTTAAGGTAGCCACTGCAAGTCTGTCAGCTTCTTCTAAATTTGCTACTTTACCCTCTTTTAAAATTTCATCAGCAAATTTCATCGCTTGCTTTTGTTCAGAAAAATCTATAACACCTCTTGCAACATAATTTTCTCTTGCTCTTTTTCTATAATCTCTAGCTTTATCAGAATATTCACTATTATATTTATCAATAATATCTCTTCTGTTATACCATGATTGTTGATATTGTTCCATTGTAAGTTTTTCTTCTGATTTTGGTGCTGTAGCCATATCCATTAATTTTTTTCCACCAGCATATCCAGCTGAAAAAGATCCTAGTGCTTCAAATGCATTATATTTTCCATCAGCCATACTAATTGCTCCTTGAGTTGCTGCAGTAACCACTCCTAAAGTTGTTCCTGCAACTACTCCTGCAGTATTTCTTACAAATCTTTTTATATTTGTTTTTGCATCTTGATCAACATCCACAACCGGTCTTATTAACGTTTTTACTACATTTATTCCACCATTTGCTAGTGGCTTTATTAAATTTTTAGTTTCATTATTATTTTGATTATTTATTTTTTTATTTGCAATATTTCTTATACTTTCATTATTTACTTTTGATCCATTTAAACTTGTTTTAGTTTTTGGTTTTGTTGCCATTGTTTTTTCTATATTTCTTATCTCTTCAGTAGAAACTTGTTCATTTAATATATTATCTATTATATGATTATCTCTCATAAAATTATTTTCTGCTAATCTTCTGTTTAAAATCGCAGAATCATGTTCGAGTAATTTCAAATATTTTTTTCTATTCTTTTTTTCTAAATTCTGGCTATCTAGTATTTTTCTATATCCTATAATATTGTCCATTATTTCTTGACTTGTTCTACTATCACCATCTATATATTGAAGTGGCAATTCGTTAGTTGTGAAATTGAATTCACTTGCCATTATTCTATTTCTTGCAAGACTTCTATATTTTAGTATTTCATTTTGCAACCTTTCAATTTCTTTTGCATTTTTGCTTTTTTTCTGTTTATTTTCATTTTTAACAATTATTTCATAAATTTCATCTAAACTATGTGGGTCTCCATCACTAAATATTAAATTTAATTCATCTTGCGATAAACTATTTCTATATTTGGCTATTAAATTTCCATATGAATTATTATTACTTTGTTCATTTCCCATAGTTTCACTGTTTGTAGCTTCATTATTTTCATAATTTAACTTTACTTCAAAATTATCACCTTGTTGCTCTTCACTTTCTGGACCAATTTCTTTTATTTCTCCACTATCATCAATCTCTTGACTTCCTGTATTATCTGGTAAATTTAAATGTCTAGAACCTGCGTCAGCTGTAACTCCTGTTCCAATTACAATTGGTGTTGAAAAATCATTTGGATCTATATTTGGATTAGAATTTTGATTTACATTTAAGTTTGAATTTAAATTTAAATTAAATGCAGAATCTGCCATAATACTTTCTACATCTATATCATTTTTTGTTGGTTTTGGATTTCCAGTATCTTCACTCTCATTATTACTTCCACCAACAAGATTTGGCATTTTTCCTCCTCTATGTAATGGATCTCTAAACATATTTGTAACATTTGAAGCTAACGCTCCTGTTGTAAATGCACCAATTCCTCCAACAGTTCCTCCACCTGCTTTCCCAAATCCAAATATTTTCTTTAATATTTTTTCTCCCTCATTCATAAACATAAAAGCTACAAATGCATATACTAGATTATTTGCTGCTAAAGTTAATGATGAAGATATTAATATCACATATAATATATAATGCATTGGTTGAAGTAACATATTATATGTATATTCTTTTAGCCACATATCAAATCCTTTTGCTTTACCGCTTTCAGCCTTATCTATAGGATATGTAGCAGCAACTATTGGTGATATTAATGTTAAGAATGACATCATAAGTAACCTTTTTAAATAAACAAAAGTAAATTTAAATGTTAATACAACTAATCCTACATATAGCATAAAATATCCTATTTTTGTTGAAAATTGGTTTTGCTGCATCTTAAATCTTGCTAATCCAATTAAATTCGTAGTAAAAGTTGTGCCATTCATGTTTACCCTTAAATTTCCCATCAATCCACTTAATAATTGAGAAATTTGCTCTACAGCATTTACTATAAACGCCATTATATACTGTAAAGAAAATAATAATGCTACAGCAATAAACCAACTTATTAATCTTTCTTTATACTTTGCTTTATCTTTTGAACTTGAACTTACTATTATTTTTATTCCAATATATATAAGAATTGACAATAATGCTACTATTGCTATTAATCTAAGTATCTTATACCATGATGCTATTACATTTCGTATTTTTGCCCATGTAGTTGATTCATCTGTTACTGTTCTAAAAAAATTTATATTTAAAAAGTCTATTTTTCCTGCAAATATATCTTCTGGTGAATAATGAATATTAGGATATTTAACATCAATCTGATCTATTAAATTCTTATAGTCATCTAAATTATCAATTGTAATAGTTGCTCCAACATCTTTTCCTGAATCTTGAGGTTCGCCTACCATAACTGGTTCAAACTCATTTCCAGTCATACATTTAGTAAGAAGTCCAAATGCAGAATCTACTATTACTGTTATAAATTCTATTAATGGTTCCACTATGACTCCTGCTGCAGTACTTAATCCTGTTGAAGTATCATAATCTCCCAATTTAGGTTCAATTTTTGCTGACACTGAATCCAATTTTCTTTTAACAACATAACTATCATTAGCTTGTACTTTGCAATTGCCTAAAAATCCAATCATCATGACTATTAACAAGATTGTTGCTATTACCTTTTTCATTTTCCACCTCTTTTCTTAAAAGTAGATTTTTTAATTAGATGCTACATATCAAATAGCATCTAATTTCTAAAATCCACCTTTATTATTTTTGTGCTTCATTTAGTTCTTTTAATGCATTAAATTTTGCTCTAAATCCAGCTTCTATCTTTTTATTTTCAGCCTCTATTTGTGCTCTTTGTTGTTGTGTTGCATTTGCTGGTATTTTACGTTTATGTGATTCTATGTATTTGTTTTGCTTATCCTCATCAAACATTACACCATAAGATTGCTGTTCTTTAAGCTCACTCTTAAATCTCAATGCCATCATTGCTTTTCTGTCTGCTGTCTCTAATATTTCCTTCTTTCTTTCTTCAGTCGTATTTTCGTCATTATACTCAGCATTATTGGCAACTAATTTATCTGCATACTTCATACCCTGCTTTTGCTCTTTCACATCTGAGAATCCTCTTTCTATATAATTTGAAGCAGCTCTATCCATTCTCGCTTTTGCTTGTGCTCCGTACTCTCTTTTATAGAAGCTGTTTACATCATCTCTATTTCTCCAATCCTCTATTGCATGTTTCATCTGTGCTTGTTTATCTCCACTTCTGGTTCCTTCCATAAATGCACTTCCTAAACCTTCAACAGACTTTGAAATCTGTCCTCCACCAGCATATCCTGCAGTAAATGTTCCTATAGTTTCAAATGGACTATATTTTCCATCAGCCATACTAATTGCAGCCTGTGTTGCTGCAGCTACTGTTCCTACTGTAACTCCTGCTGCCACTCTTCCTACTTTTCTTGCTAGTCTTAATCCATTATATTTAACAGGTTTTTCAATATCCCATATTGGTTTTAATGTCTTTTTACCAACTGATTTAACTCCATTCCCTACCTTTTTTACATATTTGTTTTCTTTCACTGCATTTGCCAAATCTCTTATACTTTTTATTTCTTTTGGTTGGTCTGGATCTGGTTGATTTTGGTCTGGTTCAGTTTGGTCCGGTTCAGTTTGGTCTGGTTGACTTTGAGTTTGTTGCCTATTATAATCATCTCCAAATTGTTCAGACATCTCTTTGTCTGCTTGTTCCTCAGAATATCCTGCATCAATTAATTGTTGTCTTTGTTGTTCCATAAAATCATCTGTTGAACTATACATACTTTCTGGTTCTTCTACATCTCTAGCATAATTATCTCTTGTTTCTGGATCAAGTTCACTGTTCTCATCATCTGCATCTAACATCCTTCTTTGAGCTTCCTTATTACTAATTTGTTTTGAATCATCTTTTTCAAAATCATCTGGGTCAATATCATTTTTGGTTGGCTTTGGCATATTAACATCTCCTTGACCTCCATTTCCACTTGGGCCATTTTTTCCACCACCGCCTTGTGGCAATTTAGCCATTCTAGCAATATCCTTTACACTTGATGCTAACGCTCCTGCAGTAAATGCTCCTGCCATTCCTCCTACAGTTCCACCTCTAGCTTTATCAAATCCAAATATAGTCTTTAATAATTTTTCAGCTTCTGTCATAAACATTAGTACCACTATACCATATATTGGATTATCAAGTGCAATGCTAACTGCAGAACCTACTAATATATAATACATAATTTGATGTAATGGTTGTAATAAAGCATTAAATGTATATTCTTTAAGCCACATATTAAATCCTTGAGCTGTTCCATCATTCATTTTATCAATTGGGTATGTCAATGCTACAATTGGTGCTATTAATGTTAAAAACGCCATATTTAATACCCTTTTCAAGTATATAAATGTAAACTTAAATGTATAAACTACTAATAATATATACATCATTTCATATCCGATTTTTAAGTACCAATCATCTGATTGTACCATAAATCTTACAACTCCAACAAAATTGGTTATCATTGAACCACTATCATATATGATTTTTATTGGTTGGTTTGAACTTTGAATCAATTTACTTATTTCATTTGTTCCAGCAATAATAAAACTCATTATATAATGCATAGAAAATAATATTGCAACTGCTATAAACCAATTTACTATCCATTCTTTATATTTTGCCTTATTTTGTGTATTTGAACTTATTATTACTTTTATACCTGTATATATTAATACAGACAATAATCCAATTATAGCAATTAATCTTAATATCTTATACCAAGTAGCAATTGTTCCTCTTATTGCTCCCCAATCTTTATTATTATTGTTATTTCCTGATATAAAATCTATACTTAATAAATCTATACTTCCTGAAAATATTTGTTCAGGAGTATAAAATAACCATTCATCTACTCTATCGCCCTTAAATTTATCAATTGTTAGAAATGATGAAGTATTAGGTCTATATTCTTCATATGTATTACCATAAACAGGTTTTTGATCTCCCATCATTACATTTGTCAATATTTTCAATGCAGCATCTGCTACAGTATTTACTAAAGCGAATACTGGTTTCATTAGTATTCCTCCAATATCTGCAGAATCCGTATCATTTAATTGTTTTTCCTCATCAGCAAAAACAAGATTTTGCATCATAAAACTAAATACAGTAATTACAATTAAACACGTACATAAAATTTTCTTTGTTAATTTCATAAATTTAGTTCTCCTCTATCTTCTACTATTTCTTGCAGCTATTTTATTTAGGTTAGTCTCCACAAATTCAAATTCCTTTTGGGTAGGAGTAATTTGAATAATTGTTGTATCTTGTCCAACCTTTAATAAGCCTTCACCTTTTGTACATGTAACAAGGAAAGAAGCCTCTCCTTCACTTAGCTTAAATACTTCTTTCAAATACTGTATTTCAGATTTATCTTGTGCTAAAAACAACTTTGTATCAGAAGATGTTAATACCGCTTGTGCTTCTGGTTTCTCATAAAAATCTTGGAATCTTTGAGAAATAATAGCTAAAGATACATTTCTTTTTCTGGCACGTCTTGCCATTTTATTTAAGAAATCTACAGCTTCTGGATATGGTAACAACATCCAAGCCTCATCAACTATTACTCTTTTTTGTTTTGCTTTTCTTCTATCTTCACTATTTTTCTTTACAAATTTTTCCCAAATCCATGACAACAATATTTGTTGTGCTAATGGTCTTGCGAATCTTTCTTCCAATTGAGAAATATCAATATTAATAAATGGTGCTCCTTCTAGTAAATCAAATGTTGATTGTCCATCAAAGTATGCCATTTGACCATCATATTCTCTTGTATATTGCTTCATAACTTTTAATAAATAACTATAATGGAATTCATAATCTTTATTTGTATTATCCCTTGCATTTCCTTGAATTCTCTTATACCAAGAACCAATTGTAGGCATTTCTTTCTTTCGTTTTTCGAAAGCATTTTGTCTACTAGCAGTAGATTCATACAAACTATTAGGATCTGAATTAATTCCTCTTGCAGCATATTCTTGTGCTACAGCTTCAGCAATAATTTGCTTTGTAAGCTCATTTACATCTTCTGTTCTTGTACTACCTTTTGCCATTGTCATTAATGCTTGAGTTACGTCTTCTACTTTATTTTCTACATTTAATGTATCTCTTTCTCTTCCTGTTATTTCATCTTTAGTCCTTTCAATTTCAATATCAAACAAATTAATAATTGTAGATGAATTTGGACTAATTACAACATTAATTCCACCAAGTGCCTCTGCTACAACAGAATATTCACCTTCAGCATCTAATGCTAAACTTTCAATTCCCATTAATACAGATGATCTTGAAATTAAAGTTTTCATTGTTACAGACTTTCCAGCACCAGATTTAGCAAATATAACCATATTATAGTTTGTTAAAGATGGATGGAAATTATCAAATAAAATTGGAACCCCTGTCTGTCTATTAATTCCAATTGGTACTCCTGTATCATGTCCAACATTTGATGTTATAAATGGGAAAACAGTTCCCATTGAAGGTCTATCAAATGTATGTATCTTCTTTATTTTATCTGTCATTAAAGGTAATGCTGATTGAAATCCATCTTCTTGAATTGCCCAAGCACTTCTTATACCTACTAATGATTTTGACATTTCTGCAGTTAACATTTTAGTTAATCTGTCTAAGTCATTTAAACTATATGCAAATAATGTAGAAACAATAGATGCTTCATATAGTTTATTAAAACCTGCTGCAATTTCATCTCTCAATTGCTCTGTTTCTAACCTCTTTTGAGCTACAATACTCTCTCTATTTATTTTTCCTTTGTCAACAGCAACAATTCTCTCTGTCTCTAATTCTGTTATGATCTTATTTAATTCATTTTGAGAAGTTGCTTCAGCAATTGGTTTTATATAAATAGAGGTATTAACATCTCCAAACATATATAATGACCTAAATAATTCAGGAAATATACAAGATCTTGGTAAACTTGATACATAAAAACTTCTTGCATATCTCTTTACATTTGAAATTATTTCTAAATGATCTATGTTAGATGCATCTATTCCTGATGGTGCAATTAATTCTTTTATGCTCTTTTTTCTTAAAAATATTGGCTGATTTTCACTATTTTGCAACTGCTTTTCCTCCTCTTGTTTTCTTTTGTTGAACATCATCTGATTTTCCTCCTTCCTTTGCTTCTTTCTTTTTTCTCTTTATTTTAGCTTTAGCTGTTTCTGCAATATCATTTCCTATAAATTCTTGATTTTCGTCTATTAAATTTTCTGCAAAATCATATACAAATTGTTGAATATTTTCTTCTCTTAATTTTAGCATCAATTCTTTATCACTTCTAGCTTCTGAAATAGCTTGATTTGCAACTGTTTTACCTTGTTCTTCTATTTCTTGATCTAACAACTTCATCTTTTTATCTAATACATCTGGAGCTGTAGAATATATATCTTCAAATCCTGCTCTTAATGCCTTTTTAGCACTAAATAAGTCAGAATCATCTCTATTATAAGCAACATATAATAAATCTACCAATGCATCTGAATCTAGTATTTTAGCAGTAACCTCACATCTTGATAATGTCATAATTATTGATTTTGCTTTAGTATATAACTCTGAAAATACCATACTTTGTATTTCTTCTTTTGAATAATCAGCTGTAGACATTTCATCTTCATAATATGGCACAATAATATAATATTTTTTATGTAATACACTACTATTTAAACTATTTCTTTCAGTATTAACTATAATATCTTTGGTATATTCATATTTATTTCTTTGTTTTACTAATTCCATATATGCTTTTTTTAATTGTTGATCAGAATATTTTCCTGATTTTTGCATTTGTTCATACTGTTCTTCCATTACAACATATCTATCTTCTATATCTTTATATTTTAACTTATACGCAGCAATACTTTCCTCTAAGTTTACAGTCCTTGTTTGTACATATATTTGAATTTCTGTCCTTAGTGTATTTAAAAATTCAATAAATCCTTGTTCAACGGATGTTCTCTCCATTTCAGACATCAAGTCATAATTAACACCTTGACATTCAAGAACCATTAAATACTTTCCTTTTTTCTGAATTATCATATTATCTTCTATTTTTTCAAAATCCATAAAATCAAATATAGATTTAGGGGTATATCCTGTTTGAGCTTTTTTCTCTTCTTGTAATGTTTCTTCTACATTTTTATCTTTCTTTTTATTTTTGAATTGTATATAAAAGTATACTGCAATTAAAACTACTATTGTTGTTACTAAACAAGCTGCTACTATTGTAAGTATCTGTATTAAATTCTCGGTATTACTCATCTTCCTTTCCTCCTGTCCAGTATAAATATACTCTTTTTCCACCTTTTTTAAATTTGATAAGTCTTAACAATATTTCGTCAATATCTTCTCCTCCTGTTTTTCTTAAGATTTCAAAATTTGATGAATTTGGCATTTTTAATGCAGTTATAATAAATCCTATTAATCCGAATATTAGAACTCCTATCCATCCTATTAATGACGCACCAAATATAGCACATATTGGATAAATAGTTATCAATGCTATTGATGCTCCAAGAACAGTTCCTAAAAATGATTTTTTTGTAAAAATCATTAATATTCTTCCTTCTCCCTTTGTATCTCTCGGAATCATGTATGAATATCTTGCCATAACTCTACCTCTCTTTCGTTTATATTATTTTACTATTTAATTATACCATATAACTATGAAAAATCAAACATTTTATGACAAAAATTATCATATTTTTTACTCCTTTTAAGCATAAAAAATGTTGGGGTGGTTAAATAACTACTTCAACATTTTTTATTATTTTTAATAAAATAAACACACTTATTAAAATACCTGATATAATGTAATTGACTAGAAAACACTAAAGGAGGTATTGATAAGTGTTAAGTAATTGTATCAAAAATTTAAAAGAGTTAATCATAAAAAAAAATTAAAAATTCTAAAAATTGTGTTGAAGTTTATGCTGAATTACCTGTTTCTGAACAAGTTTGTCCTTGCTGTGGCTCTTATACTTCTAAGATTCACGACCATTATACTCAAAAAATTAAGGATATTCCTATTCAATTTAAACCTACTACTATATTTCTTAAAAAGACTAGATATGAATGCAAAAATTGTGGTAAATCATTTTATCCTCACACTGGCTTTATTTCTAAGTTGCTACCTTATCTTTCTGTTACTAACTCTTCTTTGCCTCGTGTCCTTTGTATTGATGAATTTAAAGGAAACTCAGGCAAATATAAATATCAGGTAACCTTATTAGATGGTGAAACTCATAAGATAATTGATATTCTTGAATGTATACACAAACATTTTTTTGTGATTATTTTAAGAAATTTCCTACAGAACAGCTTAATAATGTAAAATATTTAGTTACTGATTTATGAGAATCTTATAAAGATATTGGTATGACATACTTTCGTAAAGCTAAGAAAGTTGTCGATCATTTTCACTGGGCCAGATATGCTTGTAATGCTTTAGACAAAATAAGAATTGAGGTTCAGAGTAATTTACCTAAATCTGAAAGAAAATATTTTAAACATTCTAGGCATCTCTTGCTTTCCAGAAGATGCAAAATAAAAGAAAATCGTTATGATAAACTTGAAATCTTGAATCTTCTGTTCCTCAATTGGTCGAATGTGCAAAAACATACCAAAATTGGGCTTATGAAATTAAGAACTCTTTAGAAGTCCCATATTCTAATGGACCAATTGAAGGAACAAACAATAAAATAAAAGCTTTAAAGCGCGTAACTTTTGGTATGACCAAATTTGATAACTTTAAAGCAAGAATATTGTTATTAAATTAATTATATTAACAGTTTTTACTAATTGCTATGATTGGTTTATTAACCGAGCAAATAATTACATATCTTTAGGTATTTTTTAGTTTAAACATTAAATTTTACTAAAAAAGCTGAGGCAGAAAACTTTTAAAGTTTTCCACCCCAACTATTGACATAGAGTCTTTTTTTATTATTAGTTAGTAAATGTACTGAATAATAATTTTGCTATACTTGTTGCAGCAAATACAACTACTACACCAACGATAAGTGGTATAAATGATTTTTGGTAATCTGCTTTTTCGTTTGCACTTCCCATTATAAATTTGAAACCAAATACTGCAATCAATACTACTGCTAATACTGCTGATGCTACTTGGATTAATCCTAAAACTTTACCTGCAATTGTTTGTAAATCATTTACGTTTTTTGGTTCTTCAATTTTTATTCCGCTAATATAATCTGTAGCTGCAAATACAGCTTGACCACATGTAGCTAAAACAAATATTGCCATAACGATTGTCATAACAATCTTTAATGTTTTTGCATTTTTCATAATATTTCCTCCTTTATTTTTCTTTTTATATTAAATTTAAAATTTTAATAACTTATTTATAGCTTCATAAATACATTCATTGTAATTTTCCATATTGTAAATGCTCCGAATGATATGAATACTCCTATTAGCCATGGTGTCATTGCTTCTTGTATTTTTGCCTTATCATTTATGCTTTGTGTTATAAATGTAATTCCCATTATTATTATTGATATTAACGTTACACCTACTGCAATTATTAGCAATACATTTGAGATAAATTTTGATAAATCATCTAATTGAGATAATTGAAATGATGTTTCACTTCCAACGGTATCTCCGACTATTTAAAAAATTATCTCCTTTGTTAATAATATCATCTATTGTCATTGCTGCATTAGAATATGTTGGGATTGTAAATAATATTACTATTAATAATATTATTAATTTTAGAAAAATATTTTTTTTCACATTATCCCTCCTCATATATCTTTTATAGTGCTGAACTATTAATTATGAATTTTGCTATTGTAACCCCTGTAGTTACTAAGACGGCTCCTATAAATACCCCTACCATTTTAGATTGCATTTCTGCCTTTTCTCCAGCACTACCTATTATTAAATTAAATCCTATTATTGCAATTGAAATTACACCTATAAATATTCCTATAACCTGCAACCATCCAAGAATTGTTCCTAATATATCATTTGCTTTTGGCGAATTAGGTACTGATGGCTGAAATATATCTAAGTTTGTTGGATTTCCTTTTGAGTCTACTGAAGGTTCACCACTTGTTCCTCCGCCACCATCTGTACGTTGTGTTTGGGCTATTGCATAAACATTAGGATTAAAATTTAGTAACATCATGAAAGCTACCAATATTATAAATAGGAATTTTATTATTTTATTTTTATTCATAATATCACCTTATTTCTATTATTTGTCTCGTTGTTACAAGCTTTTTCTATTTTATTATATACTATTTTTAATTTTCTTGCAAGTTTTTTTACAAAATTTCGGCATTTTTTCCTATTTTTTCAACTTTTTATATATTTTTGTGTATACAAAATGATTTTTTCTTGTTATTTTTCAATGTTAAAACTCAAAAAACACCAGATATTCTGATGTTTTTCCTTGGCGTAGGTGAGAGGGTTTGAACCTCCGCGCCGATTGCTCGACCTAGCAGTTTAGCAAACTGCCCCCTTCACCACTTGGGTACACCTACAATTATATTATATTAAGAAAAGTTAGATATTTATAATCTATCTAACTTTTACTTTGGCGGAGAGGGTGGGATTCGAACCCACGGTACGCTACAAACGCACGCCAATTTTCAAGACTGGTGCCATAAACCAACTCGACCACCTCTCCATATCTATAGACAAATGTCTAGCGACAGTACTTATATTAACACAAGTTACTGTCGCTTGTCAATAGTTTTTTATTAATTTTTTAGAAATTTATTCGCCTTAGAATAAATAGTTTAATGCGGATAATTAGACTATTTGCTCTTTTTAAAAAGTTTTTCATAACTATATTTTTTATGTATTTCTATTTGATTTTTCTTTAATTCTATAATATCATCTATTTTTAATTTTCTACTCTGTTTAGAATCACATAAATAACTCCTATATATCAAAGACAGTATCATTCGAGTTTCTTTAAGTAGGTTTTGTTCATATAACGGCATGTCAAAATTAAAATTAGTAATATATGATTTTGACTTTTTTTGTTCTACAAAATCTAAAAATGATTTTGGTATTTTATGCAATAAATTCTCTGGCATTAACTTCAATATACTATCAACCTCTGCTAAAGCATTTTCATATACTAAAGTCATATCAACTCCCCCTTTTTTATTATTCTAATGAAATATCTGTTATTTCTTCAGTTTTTTCTTTTAATGGGTGTAATTCATCTTGAATAGCATTTGTTGTTGCTTGTCTGTTTGATGCACTAACAGATTTATCTATTAATGCGAAATCTTCTATTGATATACCATTTTTTCTCAAATTACCGTTCGTACTATTTATAATTTCTTTACTTTTTCCATTTTCTATATTTTTTCTATTAAAATTAGGAACATATAAATACATATCTTCTTGGCTTACTTGATAAATCTCTGGATCTGGTAAATCTTTTTTATATTCTTCAATTAGTGCTTCTTGTAATTGTGGTAATAAGTGTTCTAAACCTAATTTTTTTAAATCTGGAATAACACTTTCTTCTAACAAATCTGGAACAGTATATGCATTATAACGGTGTGGAATGTCAAATTTACCAAATTTTTGAGGTCTAGTAATTTCTTTTACAATAGCAGGAACTAAATTTTCTTCTAAATTATAGTTCCATATTTTATTGTCTATATCCGTATATTCTTGTAGACGAGTATCAAGTATATTTTGTTCTTCTTCTGTTATTGAAAAATCAACTGGTTTTACAGGAACAAATAACACCCTTATTCTTGAAAAGAATTTTCTTATTGGATTAACATTTTGTATTGCTTTCATTTGTTCACTTTTCTTCTTAGAAACTCTTTCTATTGTTTTACTATATTCATCTAGTTTTTCACTTGATTTAGATAATTGGCCCATTAATTCTTCTATTATTGCATCTCCCAAAAAAGACGAACTCACAACATCAAAATCTTCTAATTTAGAAGAAAACATTGAGATACCAGCATTTTTAAATACTTGAGATAATTCTACTATTTTATTATTTAAAGTAGTACTAGCATTAGGAATATTAACATTTGATTGTCCAATATTTCTTGCATTTGTTGTCATTAAATTTATAGACTCAAATTGCTTTGTTCTAGCTTCACTAATTTTACTAAAAAGTGTTTCTTTATATATTTTTTCAAATTCTTCTACTCTTTTTTTATCTATTGCCATAAACCCCTCCCCCTATAATATTACTTTTTGGAATTCAGTATTATATTCTATATAATTCATAAAAAGCTACTTCTTTTTACTAACAATTTTATTATACCATAAATTTACAAATTTGTCTATTTTATTATTCCTATTCTTTAGTTGATTCTAGAGTCAACATTAATTTAGATTATCTAGAATTAAAACGACTTACTATAATAAAGAAAAGAATGTAACCTATTAACTATAAATGGCGAAAATACAAAGACTATATACAAATTGAAAAAGATATGGTCACACTACAACCATCTCTTTTAAAAATTTATTCGCCTTTAATCAAATTCAACATTCTCTCTAAATCTTCATTATTATGATACTCAATAATAATTCTTCCTTTTCTCTTTCCTTGATCTAATTTTACCTTTGTTCCAAAGAAGCCTTGAAATCTATCTTCAATATCTTCATATAAATATTGATATTTTGGATCTAATTTTTTCTCTTTTTTAGTTGTTCTATTTTTGCTTTCTGCTTGTCTTACAGACTCTCCTCTTTCTATCATTCTAATAGCAGCTTCATATTGTCTTTTTGGATCACTTATTCCAGCCAATGCTTTACAATGTCCTTCTGATAATTTTCCTTGTTTTACTAATTCCAAAACATCTGGTGCTAAATACAATACTCTAACTGTATTTGATACGCTACTTCTACTTTTGCCTATTTTTTTAGAAACTTGTTCCTGTGTTAATCCATACTTATCCATTAATTGACGTATTCCTAATGCTTTTTCATAAGGGTTCAAGTCTTCTCTTTGAATATTTTCTATTAAAGCTATTTCTTTATTAGTTTGTTCATCATCATCTCTTATTATTGCTGGAATTTCTTCTAATCCTGCAATTTTTGCAGCTCTCCATCTTCTTTCACCTGCAACAATTGCATAATATCCCTCTTTTTTTGTTACAACAATTGGTTGAATTACACCATAAGTTTTTATTGAATCAGCTAATTCCTCCAATGATTCTTGATTGAACGTTTTTCTTGGTTGATCTCTATTGGGTTCAACATCTGTTATTTTTAATGTTTTTAAATTTTCATTGTCTTCAACTTGCTCTTTTGTTTGTTCTTCTTCTACTTCTGTTACTAATGGAGAAGCTCCAAATAAAGCGTCTAAACCTTTTCCTAATCCTGTCTTTTTTGGTTTTGCCATGATCTTTTCCCCCTATTTAATATTTTATATTTAATTTGCATTATTTTTTAATAATTCTTTTGCGAATTTTTCATAAGCTTTTGCTCCTTTAGATCTAGGATCATATAATGAAATTGGCATTCCATAACTTGGAGCTTCACTTAATCTTACATTTCTTGGTATAACTGTTTTATATACCTTATCTTCAAAATATTTTTTTACTTCTTTTACTACTTGGTTTGAAAGGTTTGTCCTTGCATCATACATTGTAAGTAATGCCCCTTCTATTTCTAAGTTTTTATTTAAATGTTTTTTTACTAAATTTACAGTATTTAACAATTGTCCTAATCCTTCAAGCGCGAAATATTCGCATTGTACAGGAATTAATACACTGTCTGATGCTGTAAATGCATTTAATGTAATTAATCCTAATGATGGTGGACAATCTATTAAAATATAATCATATTGATCTTTTACTAAATCTAATTTTGCTTTTAATCTTTGTTCTCTTGACATCATTGAAACAAGTTCTACTTCAGCTCCAGCCAAACTAATGTTTGATGGACAAACTTTTAAATTTTTAATTGCTGTTTCTTGTACTGTTTCTTCAAATGTTGTGTCTCCAACCAATATGTCATATACAGATAATTCTACATCTTTATCAACTCCTAATCCACTTGTCGCATTTCCTTGTGGATCAGTATCTATTAATAAAACTTTTTTTCCTTTTTTTGCTAGCAAAGTGCTTAAATTCACTGTGGTTGTAGTCTTCCCTACTCCACCTTTTTGGTTTGCTACTGATATTACTTTTCCCATGTTTTTTACCTTCCTTTCAGTTTTGTCTCGTTAGTATTTATTTTTCAAAAACTATTTTTTTGCAACCATTAATATAATATATAATATTTAAAAATATGTCAATGCATTTTCGACAATTTTAACCAAAAAAATTTTTAAAAAATAAAAAAAGAAGAGAACATATAAATATATTAAGTGAAATTGTGGGGACCGTTCAAAAATTCTCAAAAATTTGAATAAACTTTTGTAAGAATTTTTAGAATGGGGATAACGAAAATATATTTATATACTCTCTTCTTTTTCGATTATTTATTATTTAATTGGTTCTTTGCTTGGAAGACCAGCTTTTCTTGGATATTTATTTGGTGTTGACTTTTCTTTTTTAATCTCTATTATTGTTCTTCCAATATCACTTTGAGGTAAACAAAATTCATCAACTTTAGAAATTGCTCCACACAAAACTGATATAGCTTTTTTAGCTTGATCAATTTCTTCTGTCGCATTTGCAGCCTTCATACAAATGCATTTTCCTCCAACTTTAACAAGTGGGATCAAATATTCTGACAATGTTGATAAATTTGCTACTGCTCTTGAAGTTGCAACATCAAATTTTTCTCTATATTTTTTATTTTGTCCAAAGTCCTCTGCTCTAGCATGAACTAATTCTACATTTTTCAATCCTAATTGATTAATAACCTCTTGTAGAAACACTAATCTCTTATTTAATGAATCAACTAATGTTATTTTTAATGTAGGATTCATTATACTTAATGGAATTCCTGGAAAACCAGCCCCTGTTCCAACATCAACTACAGTTTTATTGTTTTCTATCCTATTTAATATAGTTAAAGAATCAATAAAATGTTTTTGTATAATTTCTTCTGGTTCAATTATTGCTGTTAAATTCATTTTTTCATTCCATTCAATTAATAAATTCATATATTTATAAAATTGCTCCATCTGCTCCACAGAAAAATGAACACCTATAATATTAGATTTTTCTAGTAGCTCCTCGTTAAATACACTATTATTCATATCATAATTCTCCTATCTCTTTGTTTGTAAAAATACAAGTAATACAGAAATGTCTGCAGGAGACACTCCAGAAATTCTAGAAGCTTGTCCTATTGAATGTGGCTTATGTTTGTTTAATTTTTGTCTAGCTTCTAAACTAATTCCTTTTACTGTATTGTAATCTAAGTCCTCTGGTAATAATTTTTTCTCCATTTTTTTGAATTTTTCTACTTGAGCCTCTTGCATTTTTATATATCCATCATATTTTACTTGAATTTCTACTTCTTCTTTTACTTGTTCTCCTAATTCTGGTCTATCTTTATCAATTGCTGCAAGTGAAGCATAAGAAATTTCTGCTCTTTTTAATAATTCTGATAATTTTGAACCTGTTGTAAGTTCAGAAGTTCCTTGATTTCTTAAAAATTCGTTTACTTCTTCTGTTGGTCTTACTATAGTTTCCTCTAACCTCTTCTTCTCTGCTTCAATTTTTTGCTTTTTATCCAAAAATTTATTATATCTTTCATCAGAAATTAATCCAATTTCATGTCCTTTTTCAGTTAAACGTAAATCTGCATTGTCTTGTCTTAATAAAAGTCTGTATTCCGCTCTAGAAGTCATCATTCTGTATGGTTCATTTGTTCCTTTTGTTACAATATCATCAATTAAAACACCTATATAAGCCTCTGTTCTATCTAATATTAAAGGCTCTTTTCCTTTTATCTTTTGTGAAGCATTTATTCCTGCAATTAGTCCTTGACATGCAGCTTCTTCATATCCAGAAGTTCCATTTGTTTGTCCAGCAAAAAATAATCCATCAATTTTCTTATATTCTAGTGATAATTTTAAATCTGCAGGATCTATACAATCATATTCTATTGCATATGCAGGTCTTGTAAATTCACAATGTTCTAGTCCTGGAAGTGTCCTATACATCGCTATTTGCACATCTTCTGGTAATGATGAACTCATTCCTTGAATATACATTTCATCTGTATCTATACCAATTGGCTCCACGAAAACTTGATGTCTTTCTTTATCTGCAAATCTTACAACTTTATCTTCTATAGATGGACAATATCTTGGACCTGTTCCCTCTATAACTCCTGCATATAATGGTGATCTGTGTAAATTATCTCTAATAATTTTATGTGTTTCTGCATTTGTATATGTTAAATAACAATCTACCTGGTCAAATTGTTTCATTTTATCTTCAAAAGAAAATGGTATTATGTCTACATCTCCTTTTTGAACTTCCATCTTTGAAAAATCTATACTTTTTTTATTAATTCTTGCTGGTGTTCCAGTTTTAAATCTAACTAAATTAACACCTAATCCTTTTAAACATTCAGATAGCTTATTAGCTGGAAATACGCCATCTGGGCCACTTTCCTTTGAATAATCTCCTATAAATATTTTCCCTTTTAAATATGTACCTGTTGCAACTATAATTGATTTTACATTATATATTGCTCCTACATCTGTTTGAATAGATTTTACTTTATTATTTTCTAGTTTTATGTCTACTATTTCTGCTTGTTTTAAATCTAAATTTTCTTGTTTTTCCAAAGTATGTTTCATTTCCATTTGATATCTTTTTCTATCTGCTTGTGCCCTCAAAGAGTGCACAGCCGGCCCTTTTGAGGTATTTAACATTTTTATTTGTATCATTGTTTTATCAATATTTTTGCCCATTTCTCCACCAAGTGCATCTATTTCTCTTACAAGATGTCCTTTTGAACTTCCACCTATATGCGGATTACATGGCATATTTGCAACAGCCTCTAAGCTAATTGAAAATATTGCTGTTTTCATTCCAAGTCTTGCTGCAGCTAGTGCAGCTTCGCATCCAGCATGTCCTGCTCCAATTACTACTATATCATATTCACCTGCATAGTAACTCATTTTCTTTTCTCTCCTTTTTTACATTTAATATTATATTCATATATCATTTTATTTCTTTTTATTTTCTTCATATTTTAATTTTAAACCATTTTATATGAAATTATATCTATTTAAAATTTAATTGTCTTATTTTTGATTTTAAGAGTTTACTTTCCAAGACAAAATTTAGAAAAAATTTCATTTATTATATCTTCAGTTACAACTTCACCTGTAATTTCTCCTAAATCCTCTAGAATCTCTTTTATATAAATAGTTATAATATCAATAGGCATATTCATATTTAATGCCTCATTCGCCTTTTTAACGTTTTCTAAAGACTTTGAAATTATATTTTTGTGTCTAACATTCGTAATCAATATATCATTATCTAAATTAATTTCATTTAAATTAAATAATTCAGAAATTTTTTCATATAATTCATCTATTCCTGTTTTATTTAATGCAGAAATCTTTAATATATTTTTACTTGCCTTTTTTAATTTTTCATCATTTTCTGAAATTACTGGATTCAAATCATTTTTATTTAATAAAATTATAGATTTTTTATTTTCTATTAATTTTAAAATTTCAATGTCTTCCTCTGTTAATTCCTTAGAGCTATCAAAAATAGCTATTACTAGATCTGCTTCTTCTGCTAATTTAATTGATTTTTCTACTCCTATTTTTTCTACCTTATCAGAAGCTTCCCTAATACCTGCTGTATCTATTAATTTTAAAGGTATTCCATTAATTGTTACAAATTCCTCAATTGTATCTCTTGTAGTCCCTGCAATATCTGTTACAATTGCTCTATCTTCTTTTAAGATTGCATTTAAAAGAGATGATTTTCCTGCATTTGGCTTACCTATAATTGCAGTTTTAATACCTTCTTTTATGATTTTACCATTATCAAAAGATTTTTCTAACTTAATTAGTCTTTGCCCTACGCTTTGTAGCATTCCACTTAATTCTTCTTGTTGTACTTCTGGTGTATCATATTCTGGATAATCAATTGTAACTTCTATATTTACAAGTACATCCATAATTTCTTGCTTAATTTCTTTAATTTCTTTTGATAAAAAGCCTTCCAGCTGCTTTATTCCGCTTTTTGCCTCTTTATCAGATTTTGCATTAATTACATCAATTACAGATTCTGCTTGTGCTAAATCTATTCTACCATTTAAAAATGCTCTTTTTGTAAATTCCCCTGGTTCCGCAAGCTCAGCCCCATTTTTTAAGCACAATTCTAGTATTTTTCTTACTATTACTGTTCCACCATGTGAATTAATTTCACACATATTCTCAGTTGTATAACTTCTTGGAGCTTTAAAATATGAAACCAAAACTTCATCTATAATGTGACCATCTTCCACTATATTTCCGTATTTGATGGTATATCCTTTTATTTCATCAATATTTTGCTTATTTTTTGCAACAAATATTTTGTCTAAAACTTCAAATGATTTTTCTCCACTCATTCGAATTATTCCAATCCCGCCGATTCCTGGTGCCGTAGAGATTGATGCTATTGTACTCATTTTATTCCTCCATTCTAAAAAAATAAGAAGTCAAGTCTTTTAATCTTTTGCATGATTAAAATCTGAACTTTGACTTCCGATTTTTATTAATCTATTTTTGAAATTACTATTCTTCTTCTTGGTTCTTGACCAATACTTCTTGTTTCTACTTTTGGATTATCTTGTAAAAAACTATGAATAACTTTTCTTTCATAAGCTTGCATTGGCTCTAATGTTATCATCTTTCCTGTTTTTTCAACTATTTTTGCTTTTTTTGTTGCTAATTCTTGAAGTGTTTTTATTCTTTTTTCTTTATAATTTTCTATGTCTAATCTAACGATTACTCTATTTTCTGATTTTTTGTTAGCTAAAGCTTTTAAGATATTTTCTAAAGCATATAATGCTTCTCCCCTATATCCTATAATGTTTCCAACATTTTTTCCCTGTAGTGAAACATATAAACACTTATCTTTAATCTCAATTGTGTATGTTGTTTCATTAGCAAGTTTTTCTATAAATTCTTTTAAAAATTTATCAATTTCTTGTTTTGCTTCTTCAAGTTCTTGTTCTGTTGTTTCAATTTCAAATTCTTCTGGCTTTTTAGCTTCTTTTTCTTTTAATTCTACCTTTACAATCTTTGGTGCTAATATATCAAAAAAGCTTTTTTTATTTTCTTCTAATACTTTAATTTCAACTAACTCTTTTGGTAATCCAATCTCTTTTAAACCTTTTTCAATAGCTTCTGCTGTTGTCTTTCCTTCTGAAATAATAGTTTTTGCCATTTTCTATTCCTCCTCGTCTTTTAATAGTTTATTTAAAATTAATCTTTCAATTATCATTAATAAACTATTCATTAACCAATATAATGCTAGTCCTAATGGTGCTATTAAGGCTACTGCTAAATACATTACAGGAAACATCATATTCATATTTTTATTCATTTGAGCCATAGGATCAAATTCATCTTCTGGATTAGATAATGCCTTTTCATCTTTATTCTCTTTTGTTGCTTTTTTATTAGTATTTGTTGGATTAGTAATTCTCATTGAAATTATAGCTACAATTACATATAAAACTGGTATTATATATGCTTTCCAATCTGAACTTCTTGTTGGAACTTGTGCTAAATTAAGTCCTAAAAAGTCCATATTGATATATAAAGAATCTATTTCATCATTATTTATTTCTGCTAAATCTTTTTTATTCTCTTCTGTTGTTTGTTCTTCGTTATTGGTGTTTTCCGTATTTTTCAAATTTTTAATATTGTCTAATTCCCTAATGATTTCTATTTCTGGATATGCACTATTTGTACTTAAATTATTTTCTTTTACTATTTTAGAATATTTATTTATCATGTCAGGATTAACTTTTTCCATATAAGTTAATGGTGATCTAACTAAATAAAATACTGCAAATAATAATATAATTTGTACAATCGCACTTAAACACCCACTAAATGGACTCATATTTTCTGATTTGTATACTTCCATTGTTGCTTGGTTTAACATTTCTGGATTATTTTTATATTTGAATTGTATTTCTTTTAATTTCTTTTGAATTTTAGTAGATTTCTTCATTGTTTTCTGCTGTTTTATTGATAAAGGTATCATTAAAATTTTTATTAATATTGAAAAAATAATGATCGCTAATCCATAATTCTTAACTATTTCGTATATAAAATTTAACACATATCCAAATATATTTGCAAAAAATGCTATCATACTATTGCCCCTTTCTATTTTAATGGATCATATCCTCCCTTAGAAAAAGGATTGCATTTTAAAATCCTTTTTGCTCCTAATAAACAACCTTTAATAACTCCATATTTTTCTATGGCTTGTTTTGTATATTCTGAACAACTCGGATAATATTTGCATCTTATATTTCTATTTTCCAAAAAACTTGATATATTTTTTTGATACCATTCAATTAAATATATACATATTTTTTTCATATTTCTTCTTCTTTTTTTAATATTTTTGCCTTTTCAAATATGTTTTTCATCTCTTCATAAACATCAATGAATTTCATATCATCAATACAAAAATTTTTATTTATTATAATTACTATACTATTTCCTTCAACTAACTTATTTTCTAGCTTTGTATAGCTTTCTCTTATAATTCTTTTTGCTCTATTTCTTTGGAAAGCTTTTCCATTTTTTGTACCTACTGCAATTCCTAATAAATTCCTTTTTTGATTATTTTTTAATAAAAATATTTCTATTTCTTTTCCTATGAAAAATTTTCCTTTTGATAATACTGTTTTAAATTCATAATTCTTTTTTAGCATTTCTGTTTTTTTCATTTTTCTACTCCCTAAATAAAAAGAGCATTTATTAGGAATAATAAAACAACTAAAGGCCTAGACCTTTAGTTTTCTTTCTAAGCACAGATTTTTTTTCTTCCTTTTGCTCTTCTTGCTTTTAATACATTTCTTCCTGATCTTGTTGACATTCTTTTCATAAATCCATGTTCTTTCTTTTCTTGTCTATTTTTTGGTTGGAATGTTCTTTTCATTTAATTGCACCTCCTAATTTTTTGTTATATATTAATTCCTTATTGGAAATTTGTTACAAAATAACAAGTACATCGATTATACACCAAGATTCTAAGGCTTGTCAATAGTTTTTAATAAATTTTAACTTTTTTTGCTTTTTGTTTTTTCTCTATTGCTTTTTGCTAAAAAATATTGTAATATTTTTGTCATAAAAAGATAGTTTTCCACAATTTTTTTTATATTATCCACATTTTCTAAAAAATTATCCACAACCATCTTGACTTATATTATAAAATTTTGATATTATACAGAAAAAGATTAATAGGGGATTTATATTGTTTTTTACTCAAAAAACTTGTTCGTGGAAAATTCACTATTTATTACACTAATATTACAAAGTTATCCACATCTGTGGAAAACTTTGTGGATAACTTTATATTTTTTTTATTTGAAAGGATGTTTTAATATGCAAATTGACAAAGACGAACTATTAAATCAAGCAAAAGAATTACTAAAAGATGAAGTAACTCAAATTGCATTTCAAACTTGGTTTAGTTCAATGGAAATCACTGAAATGACTGAAAATAACATCGTCTTAAAAGCTAGCTCACAATATGGTAAAGAAATGTTAGAAACACGCTATGCTGATCTAGTTCTTAATACTTTCAAATTCATTACTAATAAAGATTGGACATTTTCTGTAATTTGTGATGAAAATGGCAAAAAGGTAGAAGGTGGGGAAGTTAGTTCTTCTAACACATCAATCGATTCTCAAGATGGAGATATTGAAATTTCGAACAAAACTCTAAACCCAAAATACACATTTGAAACCTTCGTTGTTGGAAACAATAACCGATTTGCCCATGCAGCAGCAATTGCAGTAGGTGACAAACCTGGTGAATCTTACAATCCATTATTCTTATATGGTGGTGTAGGTTTAGGAAAAACTCACTTAATGCAAGCTATAGGTAATAGAATTTTACAAAATAATAGGTCTGCAAAGATTTTATATGTAACTTCTGAAAAATTCACAAATCAGCTAATAAATGCAATCAAAGACAACAAGAATGAAGTATTTAGAAATAAATATAGAACAATTGATGTTCTATTAATAGACGATATTCAGTTTATTGCAGGAAAAGAACGAGTTCAAGAAGAATTCTTCCATACATTTAATGCTTTATATGAAGACAAAAAGCAAATAATCATTTCCAGTGATAAACCTCCAAGAGAAATTCAATTTCTTGAAGATCGACTAAAATCAAGGTTCGAATGGGGCTTATTAGCAGACATTTCTTGTCCAGACTATGAAACACGTTTAGCTATTTTAAGAAAAAAAGCCCAAGAAGAAAAAATTGTTGTTGATGACAACATTTTAGCTAATATAGCTAATAAAATTGATTCTAATATTAGAGAATTAGAAGGAGTATTTAATAAAATCATTGCTACAGCCTCACTTACACATACTCCAATAACAATAGAATTGGCAGAAAATACAATTAATGAATTTAAAGCAGCAAGTGAAAAAGTTCTTTCATCAGATTTTGTAAAAGAAACTGTTGCAAAATACTTTAATATAAATAAAGATGATTTAGCAAGCAATAAGCGTTCAAATGAAATTGCTTTTCCAAGACAAATTGCAATGTATCTTTGTAGAGAAGTTGCAAATATGTCTTATCCTAAGATAGGAGAGGATTTCGGCAATAGAGATCATTCAACAGTAATGCATGCTTGTAAGAAAATTGAAAAAGAAGTAAAAGACAAAAATAACACAAGGTTAATTGTGGAAAGTGTGAAAAACATAATTATAAATGGTGAACAATAGAAAAATAAATAGTTTAGTTGCTATTTTGGAATATTTGTTCATATGGACAATTGTTTGGTTACAAATTAGTTATCTTTACTTACGGAATAACTAGCTAAGATATCCACACCTTATTGTTGAAAGTGTGTTGATAAACTGTTAATAACTAAAGTATCCACATCATCAAAAAAACAATGTGGAAAATTTAAACAGTTATCCACTAAGTTATACACACAATTTTTCCTTAGGGATTTATAGTTTCCACATAGTTTTCCACATTATCCACAGCACCTAATACTATTACTACTAATAATATTTATATTAATATTAATAATTATATAAAGGAGAGATCAAAATGAAAATCGTTTGTTATAAGGAGAATATCCTTAAAGCATTAAATTCCGTAGTAAAAGGTGTTGCTTCAAAAACAACAATGCCTATATTAGAAGGAATACTTATACAAACTAATGATAAAGAAATAAAATTAACTACTTATGACTTAGAAATCGGTATAGAATATGTAATGGAATGTGAAGTTAAAGAACAAGGAAGTACAGTTGTAAATGCTATAATGTTTAGTGAAATAATAAGAAAACTACCAGATACTGAAATTTATATAACATTAAATGAAAATAATTTACTAGAAATTGAGTGTGAAGGAGCTTTATATAAATTAACAACAATGAATCCTGCTGAATTTCCTGAATTACCAAAAATAGAAGTTGAAAATTCAATTGATTTAGAACAGAATATGCTAAAAAATATGATAAGAAGAACAATATTTGCAGTTAGTAACGAAGAAAACAGACCGATATTCACAGGTTGTTTATTCGAAGTGGAAAACAATAAGCTAAATGTTGTTGCAGTTGACGGATTTAGATTAGCTTTAAGAAGTATTTATTTACAAACAAAGGTAAATGATTTTAAGGCTGTTATACCTGGAAGAACATTAAATGAAATAAATAAAATTTTATTAGATTCTTTTGACCATGTAAGAATAGGAGTAGCAAAGAATCAAGCACTTTTCGAAATGGAAAATTGTAAAGTTGTTACTAGAATATTAGATGGAGAATTTTTAAATTATAAATCTGTTATACCAAATAATTGGGAAACGAGAATTAGAGTTAATAAGAATAGCTTACAAAATAGCTTTGAAAGAATCAGCTTAATATCAGCATCTTCAATAGAAAAAGAGAAAAAATATCCTGTTAAAGTTTCTATTGATATTGGAAAAATGACAATATCTTGTACAAATCAGACAGGAGAGGCAAAAGAGGAATTATTTGTTTCAACTGAAGGAAAGAATATTGAAGCTGGGTTTAATCCAAAATATTTCTTAGATAGTTTAAAAGCTATAGATGATGAGGAAGTTTTTGTTGAATTTGGAACAAGTATATCCCCATGTTTAGTAAAATCTGTGGAAAACAATGACTATGTATACATGATTTTACCAATCAGATTAAAAGAATAGAGGTTTGGTCAGATGTTTTCCTCTGACCAATTTTTATTTAAATCAAAAAAACAAGTAAACATAAATACAAGAAAAAAATAAAAAATAATTTAACTATAAATATGTAAAAAATAGAATAAATTAGAATAAAATAGAATAAATTAGTAAAAAAGAGAAAATAAAGTATTTTTAAAATAG
>ENA-ORPH01000995-ORPH01000995.1-human-gut-metagenome-genome-assembly--contig:-NODE-995-length-29317-cov-5.702549_pt1 | contig 29317 bp, 25 predicted proteins | sample MGYA00242142_ERZ509074 | MGnify/ENA primary metagenome ERZ509074 (study PRJEB26280, sample SAMEA2338724) | human gut metagenome | biome: human gut; feature: human-associated habitat; material: faeces...
GAAGAGGCCGGGCCGACGAAGCAGCGAAGGGATTCGCGTCTGTCCGTCATGCAGCCCGTTCGGGAGGGTGAGGTCGAAGCCTCGACACTCGATCCGCAGGCGGATTTCACCGTCGAACGTAACTTGGGATTTCTCACGGCAGCAGGTGATGTCGCGCATGCCGCCATTCCGACCGTCAGAGCCTGCGTCGCCTCGACGCAGGTCATACGTGCCGGAAGCACGGTACAGCTGCGGCTGCTGGAAGCCGTGCGCATCGACGATACGGTGATTCCCCGCAACACCCCGTTATACGGTCTTGCGACGATCTCCGGAATGCGGCTGCAAGTCACAGTGTCGTCCGTCGAATACGGCGGACGGATCTTCGCCGTCGAAGCCGTGGCTTACGACCTCGACGGCCAGCCGGGGCTGAACGTCCCGAACTCCCGCGAACGGACGGCCCTCAAAGAGGCGCTGGCGTCCGTAGGACAGACTGCCGGGACGAGTGTAAACGTCACCCGTTCGGCCGGGCAGCAGGTGTTGTCCGAGCTGGCGCGCGGAGGATTGCAGGCTTCGTCGCAGTATGTCGCCGGGAAGCTCCGCGAGGTGAAGATAACCCTCAAAGCCAACCATCAGCTATTATTGATTTCAAAACAGCAGTAAAATGAAAAGAGACCTTATTTATCTGCCCCTGATCGTCTCCGCAATCTGGGCAGCACACGCTACGGCGAAAGCCATGCAGGACGGGCCGCAACAGATCGAACCCCGAAAGATCGAAGCGGGATTCACCAAGACTGTACACATCCTCTTCCCGTCGCCTGTCACGTATATCGACATCGGCTCGATGGACATCATCGCCGGCAAGGCCGATGGAGCCGAGAACGTCGTGCGCGTGAAAGCCGCCGTGCGGAATTTCGCAGCAGAAACAAACCTGACGGTCATCACCGAAGACGGCGGATTTTTCACTTTCGATGTCCACTATGCCGAGAATCCTGTTGTCTCGACCCTCAATCTTACAGTGCAGGAACCGCAACCAGAAAGTATGAAGAAACCGGCTGCCGTGGGCTATCCGCAGCCGACGGCCCCAGCATCCGAAGGCCGGGTGCTGCTGCGCGAGGTAGGGCGCGAGAAACCCGCGACCGTAAAGCGCATGTTGAGCGACATATACCGGCAGAACCGCACGGACGTGAAGGGCATTCGTGCGAAGAAGTACGGCATTGAAGTCGAAGTGTTGGGGATTTACGTGTTCAATGACGTGATATACATGCACACCTGTATCTCGAACGACACGAATATCTCTTTCGAGGTGGATGCGCGGCGATTCATCGTAGCGGATCGCAAACTCGCCAAGCGCACGGCACAGCAGCAGACGCCGCTCGAAATCCTGCGCGTATGCAACGATCCGGCAGTCGTGAGGGGACACCAGCGGCAAAGGACGGTATTCGCGCTGCCCAAACTGACGATCTCCGACGACAAAGTGCTTTTGCTGGAAATCGTCGAGAAAAACGGAGCCCGCCATCAGACGGTGGAGATAGCGGCCAAGGAATTATTGGATGCCAAACTGCTCTAAAGCGATGATCGGCAAACTCTCGAAAAGCGAATCGCTGCGGACTGTGATTGAATATGTCCTCAAAAACGATCATTCCCGGCTGATCGCCTGCGAAGGGATATTGGTAGGCGACTACCATAATGAGGAGTGGCTGGAACAGATGATCTCCGACTTCGAAGATCAGACGTTGCTGCATGATCCGGTTGCCAAAGCTGCCGGGCACATATCGCTTTCGTTCCACCCGAACGATGCTCCGCAGATGACGGATTTTCGGATGGTGAAAATCGCCCGGGAATATATGCAGTGCATGGGGATCGATAATACACAGTATGTTATCGTACGCCACACGAACACGGCGCATCCTCATTTGCATATCGTTTACAACCGGATATGCAATGACGGGAAGCTGATTCCCGACAGGAACGAACGTTTCCGGAATGTCCGCTTTTGCAAGGCATTGTCTTTCAAATACGGCCTGACGCTCGGGGAACGCCAAAAGTAGGTGTCCGATGTATATCCATCTGCTGAAAGCCTTTTGTCTGACGACGGGAATTTTGTCGCTGCCGGCAGCCGTCGGATTGGCATGGCTGATACTGTTTCCGGAATATCCCGAGCGAAAATCCCCGCAGGAAGGGATAAAAACGCATTGACTGTTCGTATCTTTGTTGCTGACTTAATCTGCGGAGAAAAATGATTGAAAATACCCATGCGGCAGAATCCTTCGATGCGTTGTTCGCCCGGCTGGCGACATCCGAGTTCCGCCGAAGATTTCGTCTGAAAGCGGAAGATATCGCCTATATCGAGCGAAAAGGCATGGAGACTATCCGGCGTCATGCCGCAGATTTCGTGCGCACACGCCTCGCTCCGGCCGTTATTCCCAATGACGGGCGGCAGACCCCGATGCGCGGGCATCCGGTCTTTATCGCCCAGCACGCCACGGCCTGCTGCTGCCGGGGATGTCTGGCCAAGTGGCATGGCATCCCGCCCGGGCGGGAACTGGCGACTGAAGAACAACGATATATCGTTGCGGTATTGACGGCATGGATCGAACGTAACGGAGTCAGGCATCAGACGGTGGGAATTTCCGACGGGGAATCCGTTGGATACAAAACTGCTGTAAGGAGATAAAGCGGCGAAGCCGGTAGTATTTTCGTCCGTTAAGATGGACAGGGCGGTGCTCCCACAGACATTTTTCGATGCTGAATGTCACGGCCGGAACTGTCCGGTGCGGAGGTTTTTATGCATCAGTAAAAACGTTTCGAAACAGTGACGATCATACGGTCTTTTTTTCAAAATCACTTTGCAAAAGGATTCCAGACATAAATTCCGCACGCTGCGACCCTGAAAGGCAGTTCGTTTCCGAACAATCAGACATCCCGATACGGTTTTCAGACCATACCGGGGTGTCTTTCATACAGCTTGCGGGAACTCAATATTCATCCTCGTTGAAGAAATTATTTTATCCTTATTTTCAAATAGTTGTCTAAATTATATTATCTTTTAGACAAACAAACTACGCTGTCCGAGACAATGTAAGACAATTGACAAACATATTGGACAAACAAAAATATCTGGAATTTCTCTACCTTTGTTTTGTCAAAGTATACCCTTCCGCATCATTTTCACTTTTATCATAGGCATTATCAATATACTTTTGAGGGTTTGACAAGAATTCATCTTCTTCTACAAAAGCAATATAAGAGCCGGTTAACGCATTTACACACTTACATCGACTACAAGAGTACACTTTGGGGTTCTGGTTATATCTATTGTTGTTTATAATATCATAAACCTTTGAATCATAATAATTAGTAACTGAACATCCATCTGGGTTAATTGTTGTATATTTAAACCAATCATATCCTCCATTTACTTTCATTATGACCCCAACAAGTCCATCCGTATGTGATGTTCTATTTTTTCTTGTTATATCTTTGAGGCAATATTCAATTTCCCAATCAATCCACTTACTCTCTTTCATATTCGGGGAAATAATTACAATTGTTACAGATGTGTCATACATCATATCTCTCAAATTTTTGCGTATATTTTCAGTAGATGTATCTGTTAAATCTGGAGAATCACTCGTTTCTCCCTGATAGTAACTTGCATCATCTCCCAATGCTTCTATTATTCTATCACGAAGATTCTGTGCCTCGTTATATTTATAAGAAATAAAAGTTTTATGTGCCATAATTATTTTACCTTTTTAACTATTCCAATCACTAATTCAACTATTTCATCCAAAGCTTTCTTGCTATCACCTAAAGATTCAATATCATGGCGATATATGTCAAATGTATGGTCGTCTTGTTTTTCTCTTAATAAATCCTCCCATAGTTCTTTTGACATATATCCTGTTCGACCAATAGGTATTAGAAAATTACCTTGTTCTTTTGAGATTTCATACTCGGATCGCATACCATTAGACATAACGATGGTTCCATTTTCTTCCTTGTTCCCCAGTAAGAAAATGGATATACCACTATATGATATCATATCTCGTCTATAAGTCTCCCATAATTTTTTAGCATCTTCCCCTTGAGGAAAAGGCCGCAGAATTAATTGATCCGTAAGCGACATTTTCTGATCATAATATATCTCAGTAAGAGCACCACTTATTACCGCACTACCCACACCTAAACCATACCCTGAAACTATTTTATAACCTTCACAAATTAAACGACTGCTTAATTTACTTATAAATTTTTCATATGCATCTTTACCATCCGGTTCGTATTCTGCTGCAGCACCAGATATATACACTGTTCGACTATTATAGATTCTCTTTATACTTCGCAATATTTCTGTTATCTCCGAATATTCTTGAATAAGAACAGTTTTTATATTGAATCGTTTTAAATCATCGATAAAATATGACAATTTTCTTTTCTCATATTCGAATTCACTTTCATCTTCGCAATCATCTCTAAAAATATCCTTCAAGAAGCAATAGTGTTCTCTCATATTTCTCTTTAAATGTGTCCTTAAATGAGCACATATATAAGAAAAATTAGGGTCTGTAAAGCTAAAGCCTATAAACAAAAATGTTTTTGTCATTAGGTCTCCGGACAATGCATTTATAAAAGGCCTTTTCTCCTGACTATATGATTCATAGTCATCGCGAATTAATACAGCCTCTTCTGGATGATCCACATCTCCATGCATTTTATAAACTACGACATTGCGTCCTTTTAAAGTAGTTGTGAGGTTTGCACAACAAGTTTTTACATCACAGATTTTACCATTATTCTCCAATGACTTCTCTATCAGCTTATCATAGTTTGTAGTCCAATATGTAGGAACAGGCAGTCTAGCGAGTATATTATGATTAACATTTGGATTCTTTCCTGTCTGGAAAGCTTCTTTAATTATATTATTTAATCTTGTTCGATTACTCCCATTTTTATTGTAGTAGTACTGTGCTATTGCTACTAAATCTGACTCCTTTTCAATGTCAAGTTGCAATTCCTCTGCAATTTCTCTTAATAATTGCTTCCAATTAACACATCCACTTGGAGCAGACAATCCTGCACCTGCAAAAACGGCAGCATCACCATTATTAAGTGCTTTAATATAATTCTTTATGAAAACCTCCTTACGTATTGGCATAACTCAAATTTTATTTTGGATACTGATTGCGAATTCTAATAGCTTCTTCTACCCATTCATTTATGTGCTCCTTAATATAATCATAAACATATGTGCTAGTTTTATATGGCGGATTATACTCCTTGCATATCTCAGATAAATTTATTTCATTACTATCGGCTGGATATTTGTGCTCTGCAATGTAATTAAATGTTTTATCTATGCAAAACAACTTAAATGGATTGTCTCCTTTAATATCTTGTTCGCCGTTGAAATCCTTTAGATTATGTACATAAATGCCAACAATACCCTTTCCTTCTTTCCAAGCATGCTTTATCTCGTATTTACACCACTTTCTTGATGAAGTTTCAGAACCAATTAATACAATAACGCAAGAGCGATATTCCATATGACTATTAATCCATCTTTTAATAGAATCCTCTCCTTTACGCTTAACCTCTTCCCATTCATTTGAAGAAACTGGCGTATTCCCTTCTACTACTCCTATATTCCGGACTTGTCCAGCTCTCCATGAGTCATTTTTAAAATGAAAACTGTAAAATACTTGTCTTTTTGTCATATGCTTAAATAGTTTCATTATATATGCAAAAGTACGAAAAACAAATCAATTTATTGAATACAATTCCCTATATTTGCATTATTAAATCAAGACATAATATGAAACTGAATAGGATAAAAGCAGTATTGGCAGAGAAAGGAATTTCCCAGACATGGTTGGCAAAGCAACTTGGAAAAAGTTTCAGTATGGTGAATGCTTATGCATGCAATAGGATTCAACCAAACCTGGAGACCCTTCAGCAAATAGCTGTTATCCTACAGGTAGATTTAAAAGACCTGATAACCGATAAAGAAGAAAGGTGAAGCTCATGGAATATAAATTCAATGAAAATACACGTGTGCAGGTTCCTGCTGCCATGCATTTGCGTAGGCTTGGATATACTTATTTGGACAATATAACAGAATATGACAGTAAAACAAATATCCTGACGGATGTGTTTTTGCGCAGCGTTCAACGTTTGAATCCGGCACTGTCCGAATTACAGACAAGACAATTGCTAAATGAAATTACATTGATACTTGACAATAATGACCTTGGAAGGGAGTTCTATAATAAACTGTCTTCCAATAGCAATATCAAGCTGATAGACTTCCAGGATGCTGATCGTAACGAATGGCATGTAACTACCGAATTCACTTGTGAAAATCAGGACAGCGGAGACAGTTTCAGACCGGACATAACATGTTTTGTAAACGGACTGCCATTAGCTTTTATTGAAGTCAAGAAGCCAAATAACCATGACGGCATTCTGGCAGAAAGGGAGCGTATCAACGTGCGGATGCGTAACGAAAAATTCAGAAGATTCTTGAATGTCACCCAGCTGATGATATTTTCCAACAATCAGGAATATGACAATGAAAACAGGATTCCTATTCAAGGTGCGTTCTATTGCTGCTTTTCGAAGGATAAGGCTTTCTTCAATGTCTTCCGTGAGGCTGATAAAGATTTTGTGACGAAATATCCATATGAGGCAGTATCTGACAGTGTGGAGAAACAGATATTGCAACACCGAAATTGTGTAGTGATCAAAAATCTGCCTGATTATAGAACAAATAAAGATATAAATACTCCAACCAACAGGATTCTAACGTCGATGCTCAGTAAAGAGCGTTTTCTGTTTTTATTGAGATATGGTTTTGCCTATGTGGACAGAAAGATTGAACTGGAAGACGGTAGTAAGACTACGCAGTTGGAAAAGCATGTAATGCGTTATCAGCAGCTTTTTGCCTCGCTGGCCATTCGAAAGAAATTGGATAATGGTATCAAGAGCGGTATTATCTGGCATACACAAGGCAGTGGAAAAACAGCCTTGGCATATTATTCCGTACGTAGTCTGACTGATTTTTATGCTGCAAAGAATACAGCTGTAAAATTTTATTTCATTGTTGACCGCCTTGACTTGATGGAGCAGACCAAGGATGAATTTGTGGCAAGAGGACTGTCTGTCAGAACTGCAAACAGCAGGGATGAATTGATGTCAGATATACGCAGCACGAATTTGACAGAAAATGCGGAGGGTAAAGCTGAGATAATGGTGGTAAATATCCAGAAATTCAAACAGGATTCTGCAAAAATACAGATTGATTCCAATTACAGCATCCGTTTGCAACGTATTTTCTTTATTGATGAAGCACATAGAGGGTACAATCCACAGGGAAGTTTCTTGGCAAACCTATTAGCAGCCGATAAGGATGCTATAAAAATCGCTTTGACAGGCACGCCTTTGTTAAAAGAGGAGAGGGAGTCTTGGCGTGTATTCGGTGATTACATTGATACCTATTATTACGACAAGTCAATAGCGGACGGTTATACACTGAAACTCATGCGGGAACCTGTCGAAACAATCTATAAAGAGAAAATAGAGAATATTCTTGACAAACTGGCAGGCGACATAGAAGTCAGAAAAAGTGACATTGACCGTAACAAGATCATTGAGCATGAATCTTACCTCAATGCATTAATAGACTATATTATTGCCGATTTCCGTCGATTCCGTATCGAACAGGCTGATGATACTGTAGGTGCAATGATTGTGTGCAAGACAAATCCTCAAGCCCGTGAAATGTATCGTTTGTGGCAAGAGCGTTTCAACAAAGCTTTGTATATAGAAGGGAAACATGATGAAAATCTGATGTTGGCGGCTGAACCTATGATTGCCTATGGATATCATGCAAAACCTTTGAGAGCTTCTTTGATTTTGCATGATGAAGGAGACAAGGAAGAGCGTAAGGCGTACATTGATGAGTACAAGAAAAAACTATCCGTTGATATCCTGATTGTCAATCAGATGCTTCTGACTGGGTTTGATGCTCCCCGTTTGAAGAAACTCTATCTGGGGCGAAGTTTGGACGGACACGATTTGCTGCAGGCACTGACTAGAGTAAACAGGCCATATCATAAACTCAAGTATGGTTATGTAGTGGATTTTGTAAACATCAAGGAAAATTTTGATGCGACTAATGACCGTTATCTGCGTGAACTGAATCGTACTGCTGATATTAAAGAAACAGGCGAAAAAGAAACAGTAGGAGAAGCTATCATTGTAGATAAGGAGCAGATTGTAGAGCAGATAAAAGAAATTCGCAGCGTTTTATTCAATTATACATGCGACAATCCTGAAGAGTTCAGAAAGGAAATAGATGAAATTGAAAACAAAGACAATCTATATACGCTCCGATCTACTCTTGAAAATGCCAAGGCAATTATTAACCAAGTAAGGGCTTTTGGCGATGAAGTGTTGAAAGAAAGAATCAACAGTTTGCCTAAAGGTACTATTCCTACTCTGATCACTGAGGTTTCTCACCGTATAGAACGAATGAATTTTCTGGAAAGTACCGAACATAAGGCAGATGTATCTGGAATTATCAATGTCGCTCTTTCTGAACTGGAATTTGAGTTCAAAAAAGGCATTTCAGAAGAATTGCGTATTATTGTCAATGATATTCGGGAGCGTTGTGAAAAAGTACAGGCTGAATTTGAGACCAACTTTGACAAGGCGGAAGACAAGTATGTGATTTTGGCTAAAGAGTTCCGGGAATACTTCAGAAAGAAAGGCTTCGTTCCTCAAAATACGCAAGAAGCTAAAGAAAACATTGATTATATGGATTCGGTAATGAAGAAAATCCGTGAGATAAACCGTCGTAATAATATACTCAAAAAGAAATATCTGGGAGACGAGCGTTTTGTCCGTATCCACAAGCGTATAGAAGAAGAAAATGAAAAGCGAGAAAAGCCTCTTATTTCCAGAACTGAATACGAAATAGCAGAAAGTCTGTCAAGAATGAAACGTGAGATTGATAGCCGTATTTACCTTGATATAAACATCATAGCGAATGAGAACAGTTTCAAGCGGGACACGTTGGCTATGATAGGCCATCAACTCATCGACTTGGGGATAAAAGCGAGCATTCCCGACAGGAAGTTTATCAACAATCTCATTGCAAATGAATATATAAACCAATACAATCAACTTTACTTAAGATAATATGGATGCAAATACCCAGAATATATCAGAAGCTACGATAGCCCTTATCGACTCATTGAAATCGACCACTTCCCATTTCGGTCTTGCCAATAGTGGAGGTGAGTATAAGATTATTACGGAAATGTTCCTGTATAAGTATTTCAATGACAAGTTCGGATATGAGGCAAAACGTGATAAAATCTATGGAGAAAGATTGAGCAAGGCAGACAAGTGGGATGCTGAATATGATAAATTTACGGAAAAAGAAGTCGAAGATTTGTTCAGCTATCTTCCAGCATCCGTCCCTTTGCTTAAACCTGAACATACATTAGCGCATTTGTACAATACCTCTGGAGCAGGAGATTTTTCTACAAGGCTGGATGCTACACTGATTGATATTGCCAATCTGAATGCAGATACTTTTTCTGTCGTAACTTCCGGAAAAAGCAGGGTCAATATATTCAGTGCGCTTACACAGTTTGTAACAGATCCCCAGAAAAGGGATGATTTTGCACGTTCATTGATGAGTTCCGTTGCGTCATTCAATTTTGAAAGTGTTTTTGCAGAAAAATATGACTTCTTCTCACGGATATTTGAGTATCTTATAAAAGATTACAATAACGCAGGAGGCGGAAAATATGCGGAATATTATACTCCAAGGGCAATCGCACAGGTAATGGCTCGTTTGCTGGTTGGTGATAATGCAGACTTGCGTGGTATGACCTGTTATGACCCGTCAGCAGGAACAGGTACTTTGCTTATGGCCCTGGCTCATCAGATAGGGGAAGACCGTTGCACGATCTTCAGTCAGGACATATCTGAAAAATCCAGTGAGATGCTTCGACTGAATCTCATCCTGAACAATCTCTCAGGAAGTCTTCCGAATGTTGTGCAAGGTAATACGCTTACAGAACCATACCATAAGGAAGAAAACGGGACACTTCGAAAATTCGATTTCGTTGTTTCCAATCCGCCATTCAACCTGGATTTCTCGGATTTTAGAGATACATTGGCTTCTGATACAGTACGTTTTTGGGCTGGTGTGCCATCTGTGCCGGCAAAGAAGAAAGAGTCAATGTCTATATACTTGTGTTTTATCCAGCATCTCATCAATTCGCTGAAAACAAATGGCAAGGGGGCTATTGTCATTCCTACGGGATTCATTACAGCCAAAAGTGGCGTTGAAAGAAAAGTCCTGACGAAAATTGTAGACAACCGTTGGGTATATGGCTGTATCTCTATGCCAAGCAATGTGTTCGCAAATACAGGTACGAATGTTTCTGTCCTTTTCTTTGACAAAGCTGCTTCTACAGAGAAAGTAATATTGATTGATGCGAGCAAATTGGGAGAAGAATACAAAGAAGGAAAGAATAAAAAACGGAGATTGTTGAATGATGACATTGATTTAATTGTCAATACATTCAAGAATAAAGAAGCTGTCGAGAATTTTTCGGTTGCGGTAAGCTATAATGAAATAAAGGAGAAAGGTTATTCCCTGTCTGCCGGACAGTATTTTGACATCAAGATTGATTATGTGGACATTACTGAAGAAGAGTTCAATAACCGCATGGCAAATTATAAGGCTGAACTGTCACGGCAATTTGCGGAGAGCCATCGTCTGGAGGAGGAGATAATGAAGCAGTTGGATGCTTTGCACTTTAACGTAAATGTTGGAAATAATGAATAAAGAATTGACCATCATAGATAAAGATTACATCCAGTGGGTGGAAGACCTTAGTGTACGCTATCGCCAGAGTCAGATCAGAGCAGCGGTCAGGGTTAACCGTGAGTTGCTTAAATATTATTGGGAACTTGGCCGTGACATCGAAGAAATGCATGTGGAAGAACGGTGGGGTGAAAAAGTCATCAAAAATCTTTCTGTGGATTTACAGCGCAGAAATCCCAACGCTACAGGCCTTTCCGTCCGCAATATTTATTATTGCAAACAATTCTATTTGCTTTATCACCAGTATTTTACAATTATGCCACAGACTGTGGCACAATTAGAAAGGAGAAAAGTGCCACAAGGTGTGGCAGAATCTTCGAAGCCTGTCCCACAAGCTGTGGGACAATTGGAAGAGATGCTTTTTTCCATACCTTGGGGACATCATCGTTACTTGATGGACAGGTACAGCAAAGAACCGGCAAAGGCTCTCTTTTATGTAAGAAAGACGATGGAAGAGGGTTGGAGTCGCGACACATTGCTCAACTTTATGGACAACGGTCTGTATGAGCGGGAAGGAAAGGCTTTGACAAACTTCACCCGCACATTGCCGGAAACGACAAGCGATCTTGCACAGGAACTGACAAAAGACCCTTATAACTTTGCCTTTACAGGAATAACTCAACCTTATAATGAGCATATTCTCAAAGATGCGCTGCTTGCCAATATCTCGCAATTCCTGCTGGAACTCGGTACTGGATTCGCATACATAGGCAAAGAATATAGACTTCAGATCGGACAAAAGGAGAAATTTATCGATCTGCTTTTCTACAACTTGAATCTATCATGCTATGTAGTGATTGAAGTGAAAATCGGTGAATTTGATTTTCAAGACCTCGGACAGTTAAGCGGCTACGTAGTCGCTTGTAATCATATTCTTAGAAAAGAGGGAAGAGACAATCCTACAATTGGTCTGCTTATTTGCCGCCAAAAGGATTCAATGCTTGCCCAATACGCATTGGAGGGCAGTAATCTCCCTTTAGGCATATCTGAATATGAGCTGTCAAAACTATACCCTGAAAAGGTGGAAGGAACTATGCCTACTATCGAAGAGATTGAAACAAGATTAGGTGAAAATCTAGATGGAAAACAAACTGAATTATGATCGACAACCTGGTTCAATAGGCTACCTTATTAAGCCCAATAATTAGTGTAATTGCTATAATTGTCGCACTACATGTAGCTCGCAGTTCATCGAAGGATGCACAAAAGCAGATTGCTGCAATTCGTCACTTGCTTGATGTATTCGTAGCTGCCAATAATCTGGATATAGTAGAAGCACAACGAAAATATCAACAGCAACTTGTTGAATTGGATAAAGAGATTGAAGATACTCAAATGGAGGTTGATACAGTATACCCTTTTGTAGGAGGAGCAAGAATTGACCATATCATAGCAGCACAAGAAAAAGCAGAACAGAAAGTGCATCTCGATCAGTTATTGGCCAAGCGCAGGGAGATTGAGGTAAATCTATCTTTAATTCAAGATTATGTTAAAAAAGCAACACGGTAAATGGAATTGAAAAAATATAAACTTGGAGAAATCCTTGATGTTACAAGAGGGGCAAGTCTCAGTGGCGAGTTTTATGCCACCGAGGGTGAATACATCCGTCTGACTTGTGGTAACTTTGACTATCAGAATAATTGCTTCAAAGAGAATAAGTCCAAAGATAATCTCTATTATACAGGTGACTTTCGGTCTGAGTTCTTAATGGAAAAAGGAGATATTATCACTCCTTTGACAGAACAGGCTATAGGTCTGCTTGGCACAACTGCTATTATTCCCGAAAGTGGTAAATATATCCAAAGCCAAGATGTGGCAAAAATTATTTGCAAAGAGGACTTGTTAGACAAAGATTTTGCATTTTATCTTATATCCTCTACTTTGGTCAAACAACAACTAAGTGCAGCTGCCCAACAAACAAAAATCCGGCATACATCACCAGATAAAATTAAGGATTGCACCGTGTGGATTCCTGAATTGGCAGAACAGAAACGTATTAGCAAGTTGCTTTGTAGTCTTGACCGCAAAATAGAGCTTAACAGAGCTATAAATCAGAATTTACCGACACTTGGCCGTTCATCAGAAAAGGAAGAAGTTCGTCGCGTTGCTTAGCCAAATTTGATATTTCCTCTTGCAACTTCACTATCTGCTCAAAGATCGGTGATATCAGTTCCTCAAATCTATCCGCAATATCTTTATTATCAGGTATGGCGATTGTGCTTTGTTGTAAATGGTCTTGCGTAATATGTCCCATCGTTGTTTTCCTTGCTTCTGCCATTTTCTTGAATACATCGACATAATCCAAAAGTTGAAAATAGTAGAATGACTTCGGAAAATTATTAGCAGATGTAACCTTAAAGATGTGCTGATTAAGTCCTCCAAATCCATAAGCCCAAAGCATAACTTCCAGTGATGCCGACCATGAAAATAGCACATCACCATTATACACCTTTACTGACTCTGGTATATTTGACGTTACCTCTTCAGTGTCAACAGAAATACCATCGTGCATTTCTCGTATCTTGATGACAGGTAATGGCACTTCATCATCCTTTGGTCTGAATTTCTGACAAGCCAAACCATTTGTAAAAACAGCAATTTCAAAGAGGTTTCCACAATGCCAGCCAACAGGAATGTTGCGTTTCAGCTTCTCATTCCAAACCATTTCGCCACCACTTGCCTTGTACGGTTTACCTTCCTCGTTAGGAAAATCAAATTGCACAAACCAGTAATCGTAGAGCTGCTTTGCCATCGCCTCTAAATTCTGATTTAGTGTTCTTGTATTATATTAGAACACTAAATTTGAGAAGTATGAAAGAAAATGTTATTCGGGCGATTGTTGCGGCCATGCAGCGTGATTTGGATTGCCGGCAGATAGCACAACTCAAAGCTGTGCTAATTAAAGAACTGCAAGATGTAGATATAACGGAAAGTTCCGGTGATTCTGCCAAACGAAAAGAGGAGACAGAAGACCTTTTGTCTGCTTTTATTTCTGCAAAAAAGATAGAAGGATGCTCTATTAAAACGCTGATATATTATCGCAATACCATTGAACGTCTGCTTGATATTGTAGATGTTGCCATACACCATATTACGACAAGTGATATTCGGCAATATCTCTCTATGTATCAGGAACAACACAGATCGAGTAAAGTGACTATCGATAACATGCGTCGTATTTTTTCCAGCTTCTTTGCTTGGCTCGAAGATGAAGACTATATAGCCAAAAGCCCTGTACGGAGGATTCATAAGGTGAAGACAGATTCCCTTGTGAAAGAGGTGCTGAGCGATGAACAATTAGAACTACTACGCGACAACTGCACCAATAAGCGCGACTTGGCAATAATTGAAATTCTTGCATCAACCGGCATTCGTGTCGGAGAACTTGTGAAGCTAAACCGGACGGATATTGATTTTCATGAAAGACAATGCGTTGTCTTCGGCAAAGGGAATAAGGAGCGTGTAGTCTATTTTAATGCTCGCACCAAACTGCATCTTCAACAGTATCTAAATGAACGAACGGATATAAATCCAGCTTTATTCGTTTCTTTGTCTGCTCCGCATAATAGATTGACAATCGGCGGTGTAGAGGTGCGTATTCGGGAAATGGGTAGACGATTGGATATACCCAAAGTACATCCGCACAAATTTCGTCGTACGTTGGCAACTATGGCTATTGACAAAGGAATGCCTATTGAGCAGGTGCAGCGTCTGCTCGGACATGTTCGCATTGATACAACTCTTCATTATGCAATTGTCAATCAAAATAACGTGAAGATTGCGCATAAGAAATTTTTAAGTTAAACGCTTAACGCATTATTGCCCGAATTTGAATACCTTTGCATTCAAAGAAGGACAGTAATGACTAAGGAAGAGATCGTAAAACCGGAAGTGGCAGATGGGCTTGTTCATGATGTTTGTATCATCATAGAGCAAGCGCAAAAGTCTGCGTATTTAGCTATCAATGAAACGCTCATCAAACGAAACTGGTTGTTGGGTATGCGTATCCAGCATGAGGTCTTGAAAGATCAACGGGCAGGATATGGCGATCAGGTTATAAAAACGCTGGCAAAAAGATTGACGGAGAAATACAAAACAGGTTTTACAAAGACCAATTTATATAACTATGTCGCTTTCTATCAGTCATGGCCAAACTTTTTCCACGCAGTGAGTGGAAAATCAGAAGACGAATCGCCAGACAACATTTTCCACGCAGTGAGTGGAAAATCAGCATCGGATTTTGATATTTTGCAATCACTGACTGTAAAAACGCCTATTCGCTTATCGTGGACACATTATCGTATAATTCTGCAAGAACCTACAGCAGATGGTCGTACATGGTATGAGAACGAGGCGGCCAATGAAATGTGGAGTACGCGGACATTGCAGCGGAATGTATCATCGCAATACTATCATCGTCTGCTACGGTCGCAGAACAAGGCTGTTGTTCACGACGAAATGGTCAAACTCACTCAGCCGCTGCAAGACAAGCTGGAGTTCCTGAAAAATCCTGTTATAGCTGAATTCTTGGGATTCAAAAATAACACCGACTATACTGAGAATGCTTTGGAGCAAAGTATTATCGACCATCTGATTCCTTTCCTGATGGAGCTGGGTAAAGGTTTTGCGTTAGTTGACAGGCAGAAACATATACATACAGAGAAGCAGGACTATTATATAGACCTTGTGTTCTATAATTACCACCTGAGATGTTTTGTCCTGATTGACCTCAAAACCTCCAAATTGAGTCATCAGGATGTAGGTCAAATGGATATGTATGTCAGGATGTACGATGAATTGGTGCGCCCCGAAGGACACAATCCGACTATAGGTCTATTGCTTTGCGCCGATACGGACGAGGATGTGGCACATTATTCCGTACTCAATAACAATGACCATCTTTTTGCGGCGAAATACCTCACTTATATGCCGACCAAGGAAGAATTGCGCCGCGAGATTGAGCAGCAGAAAGAGTTTTTCAAGTTGCAGAATAAATAGACTTGCAGCTAACGCATGAACATAATAGATACCATAGAATTATTCATTAGCGGAGACTGGGGCGAAGAAAGCTATTCGGAAAGTACGCCTTACAAGGTCGCATGCGTACGAGGTGCGGATATTGTACCCATAAATGACAGCGATTTCAGTCATATCCCTACACGCTATATCAACCGGCAATCTTTTGAGACCAAATGCTTGCAAGTTGGTGATATTGTCGTGGAGAAATCCGGCGGAAGTCCCACACAATCAACAGGGCGTGTTGCTTTTATCTCACAAGAATTGATCGACACAGTGGGATCTGTTGTATGCTCCAATTTCTGCGTCGCCTTTCGGGTAAAGGAAAAGTGGAATCCTCGCTATGTGTTCTATTACTTGCAATATATTTACAATATTGATGTTTTCTTCAATTTTGAGGGCAAAACCTCTGGATTGAAAAATCTTCAACTGGATGCCGCATATAAAGCCATTCCTATTGAAGATGTTGATAAAATACGCCAAAACAAAGTGGTTGCCGTTTTAGACAGCATTCATCGTAAAATAGCAATCAATCGTGCGCTAAATCAGAATTTACCGATACTTGACCATTCATCAGAAGCGGCAGGAATTCATCACGCTGCTTAGTCAAGGAATCTATTTGTTGATGGTTATTTACAATCATTTGATAAATGCTTCCAATCTTCTTATCAAATAGTTTCAGAATATTTCTTGTTGGTATGGGCAATAAGATATTCTTGATTGTATCTTGAGAAATATTATCCCTTGCAGAACCCGTACTGAGTGTAATGAAATGGCTATACAATGATGATATATGGAAGTACACATAGTATAACATATTTTCTATTGTAGGGATAACGCCACAAACGGCTTGATTAGAACAAGCCTCGAATGTAAGCAAGCTAACTTTACCTGCTGTTGCGCCATACATTGCGACCAATATACTGTTGCTTGGATATAACTTTGCACTTGAGTTTTCTAATCCACATTTTGTAATATAATTGGTAGTCTTAGTGATTATAGGACTATTCAGTTCCCCACTGTTTATCCAAGCTATTTCTCCATTATCGTAGTATTCTATATTTGTTGATTTGGGTGTACCTCCTGAATATGTGGTAGCAATATCTTTTATTAAAGATATATCCCATCCTTCGGGAATTTCTCGCTTCAACTTCTCATTCCAAACCATCTTACCTCCACTAGATTTATACGGTTTCCCCTCCTCATTCGGGAAATCAAACTGTACAAACCAATAATCATAAAGCTGCTTTGCCATCGCCTCTAAATTCTGATTTATCGCACAATTAAGTTCTATTTTGCGGTCTATTTTTGATAATATTGCAGCAATACGTTTTTGACAATCTATGTCTTTATGACATGGAACATTCAAAGAATGAACAACTTTCCTATCAAGTGAAGGGACAACACTACTTCCTTTATCAAACATCTTATCTAAATGTAAATTCTTAAGGAAGTAATATAAATACTTAGGGTCATTTCCTTTGAAATCTTTCACAAACAAAGCAGTATTATGCGCCCATGTTGCCTGTTCATAATAATGAACTTTTCCCACACTGCCACTTCGCCCTACTGTAATACAAGGATGATTACTACGAGCTTCGTTATGATAACCAATAACACCATTAGAACCAGCAACAAGGATATCTCCTTTTTTCATTTGAGAAGAGGGCAAATCATATCCTCTCTGCAACTCAAGAATTTCTCCCAATTTATATCTCGTAAGTTTCATAATAATCTATTTTGGCTTTTAAGATACACATTGATTTGTTCTTCAATGGATTTCAGAATAAGCTCTCGAATATTCTTTTCCACTTCTTTTTGTTCAGTGGTAGCATAACGGTTCTCTTCTATTTCCTTTTTATGACGAGCAATTATATACTCAAAGCCATCATGCAAATCCTTTTCCGATATAACCAGATTTCCTGCTCCAAATAAATCATTGAAAGCCACACCTGTTAACTGCGCACATCCACCTGACTTTGAAATCATAGTGGCTATATATTCATTTATTTTATCGTAATCAATCATTCAAATCCATATTACTTTACACCACAATAATTACTTATCCAATATACCCCTAACCTGTTTGTCAAAGTCAGAATCTATCCGCTGTGTCTTATTAAAAATATCATATTCGCTTTCTGCCTTTGCTTTGGCTTGCGAGGCAGAAATACGCCCTTTGTCCGGTAAAATCTGATAACGGCGGAATGTGAGGAATTCATTGACACTTTCAGAAAATTGGGACATATTGAATGTATTCTCACGCTCGATAAGGTCTTCTATATAATCAAAGAAACCTGTTACAGCACGTTCCAACTGGCGGATTTCCTTTTCCTGCAAATAGTTCTTGGCTATTGATACATCAGACTTCAATATACGTCCATCGGGAGCATTCTTCCATGTGGTCAAACCCATGTGTTCTTTGCGATGGTCTGCCTTTGTGTAGATAATTTCGGCAGCTGTCTGTCCTGTAATGGCATAATGAAAACGGTTCTGTATCATAGCATAGAAATCACGTGTTGTGGGCGAGTTCTTGTCATAGTCAACACTACATTCTGCATATATATCAGTAATTTGCTGCCAAATACGGCGTTCACTGGCACGGATAGAGCGTACTCTTTCCAGTAATTCACGGAAATAGTCTTTCCCGAATACAGCCGTGCCTTGCTTCAAACGCTCATCGTCAAGTACAAATCCTTTCTTGATGTACTCATTGAGAATCTTGGTTGCCCATTGGCGAAACTTGGTTGCTTTAGGCGAAGAAACACGATAACCCACTGCAATAATCATATCCAAATTATAAAAGTCAACCAGTTCTTCAACCTCCCCTCTGATACCTCTATTTACGACGGTTGCAATTTTTGCAACTGTCGTGTCTTGCTGAAGTTCATCTTCCTTAAAAATATTGGATATGTGGCGACTAATACCGGATTTATCAATACCGAAAAGCTCTGCCATAGCCTTTTGCGTACACCAAATGGTTTCGTCTTTGATAACGACTTGCACCTTCCCTTGTTCATCTGGCAGGCTGTATAATAAAAACTGTATCTCGTTACTCATTGTTGCCTACATTTGCGTTGAACTGCAAAGCATCCAACTGTTTCATTATTTCCTCTTCCAAACGATGGCTCTCTGCAAATTGCTCGAAAAGGATTTGCTTGTAGTCCGCCATTCGGGAATTAAACTCTTCTTCCGTTATATCTACATAATCAATCTTGATGTCGAAATATTGCCCAGCAGAAAGAGAATATCCCTTTTCCTTTATCTCATCGTAAGAGACAGCCACAGAAAAATCTTCCACAGCCTCCTTTCGCTGGAATGTGCCGACAATCTTTTCTATCTCTTCATCGTTCAGACGCACCTTTTTCAATCCGTTAGCATCTTTATATTCCTCGCCCAATTTGCTGGCATCAATCAAAATTACTTTGTCGGCAGTTGCAGACCTGTCAAAGAACAGCACACTGACATTTGTACCTGTATTGGCAAACACGTTGCTTGGCATAGAAACACAGCCAAATACCACTTTGTCATCTACAATTTTATGAAGAATTTTGTTCTCAATGCCACTTTTGGCCGTGATAAAACCTGTCGGAATGACAATTGCACCCTTGCCTGTCTTTTTCAGTGAATTGATAACGTGCTGAATGAAACAGGTATATATAGCCATTGACTCTTTCTTTTTGGCGGGTACATTTGGAACTCCTGCCCAAAAACGGGCTGGCATGGCGGCAATCTTCTCTCTGGTATCAGAGAAATCCATCTTGAAAGGAGGATTGCTCACCACAAAATCAAACTGGCGTAACTGTTGTCCGTCATCGCTCTTATGGTAAGGGCTTACAAGTGTATCGCCTTGAATGGCATTATCAAGCGAAGACACAAGTCCGTTAAGTAGCAGATTAAGTTTCAACATTTTGTTGCTTCGCTGGGAAATATCTTGCGAAAATATGGTACAGCGTTCTTCTCCTATTTGATGACTAAGTGCCATCAGAAGCGTACCTGTTCCTGCCGAGGGGTCATAACATTCCATGCTATGCAAATCAACATTATCCCCCACTAACAGACGAGCCATAATCGTTGCTATGGCATGAGGCGTATAATACTCCGCATATTTTCCACCTCCAGCGGTATTATAATCCTTAATCAAATACTCAAAGATGCTGGAGAAGAAATCGTAATTCTGTGCAAACGCTTCTTCAAAGGAGAAATTCACGAGTTTATCCACCAGAGCACGGGCGAATGGCGCACGTTGTGCCGAATCGGTCACAAACGGTGTCAATGCCTCGAACAATGGAATCTTCGTGTTGGCTGTGGTCTGCGTGGAAAATATATCTGCATTTTGTTCCGCTATATCTGTCATAGTGGAATCGAAGATAGTATCAAAATCCCCTTTTCCCTGTTGATTCCAAAGATTGGCTATCAGATGATAAGGTTCAAGCATCGGAACATCTGGAGAGATGGCACTCTGAATAAGCATACGTTCATCATCAGAAAGATTCTCGTATGCTGTTTCCCATTTTACATCCCCGGTCAGTTTCTTGGCAATCTCACTTTTCGCATTTTTTAATTCATAACCGAATTTGTCATTCAGGAACTTATAGAGAAATACCTGAGTGATAATCTTATATTCGTTACCATCGTTTCCCATACCGTATGATTGGCAGGTGGCTTTAAGTCCGTCGATGAGCCTTAATGTTTTTTCTTTAATATCTGACATAATCTTTATGCAATGCCGTAAGTGGCGTTATATTGGTTGATATACTGTTGTGAAATGCGTGTCTGAATAAATTTGTAATCCTCCATTTCGGGCTTTATTTGTGGGAAATGGAACAAACATCCATTGATAAGAGCCATCACCGTGCGTCCGAAATAAGCATCCTTTTTCAGAATGTCGTTACGATCATACACTTTGGCATCCACATCCTCTTTTATAATATTGAGAATGGCAGCAATCTCTTCGTCAAGGAAAGAGAACATAGGCTTCTGTCCCTTATCTTCCCTCTGCTTATTCACTTCACGAATACGCTTGTGTACACGAGCAAATTTTTCATCGCCCTTGTACTTTTTCAACAAGACATTATTGCGCTTTTGTAAGTCTTGCAGACGACCGATGATTTCATCCAAAGCCTGTGTTTCTTCGTTGAACTTGGCTATCGTGTCAATCACAAAACCGTGTTCCTTGAAGCGTTCCATAAAGGCTTCACGCAACGAGATAAACTCCGGATCGTCTTGGTCGAAGTTTTGGGTAAATGAAGAAATGGTACGTTGCCATTTCTCTTTCAATTCCACACCACCGGATATAAGGCGCATTTCCTCTTGTCCTATTTTGGAGAAAGTGAACTCTATATCCATCATTGCCTCATTGATTAGAGTTTTCGTTTCCTCATTTGTATTGAAAGCCTCTTTCTGATTGATGATACTTATCCGTCTTTGCACCTCAGAGAGTAGTTGCGGCAACTTGGTGATTTCGAGTTTGGCAAATTGCTCTTTCATTTCATCATCACCAAATGTACGCACGATGTTCGCCATGTTCTTGGCTGATTCCAATGCCTGTTTGAGGTCGAGCAATACAGCTTTATCCTCTTCGGTGGAGATTTCAGAAGAAAATTCTTCCGCATTATCGTATGTGTAATTGAAAAGCGTTTGCCGAACTTTCTTCATCTGATTCAATATCTCTTCCTTGTCCTCAATGACTTGGGTAAAGGTATCGGCGGCAGCGGATTCGCCAGTCTCATCCACGTCATTAAAGCGGTTTAATTCTTGTAAATATGCTTCGTTGGTTTCCTTGAAGTTGCGCTTGATGTCGGCAAAGTCAATGACAAAACCGTAACGCATACCGGGATAAGGACGGTTTACACGTGTTATGGCTTGAAGCAGATTGTGGTCTTTCAGTTTGCGCCCGAAATACAGGCGTTTCAAGCGTGGCGCATCAAAACCAGTCAAAAGCATATTAAAGACAATGAGAATATCCACTGTCATATTTTTCTTGAAGTCTTTGACTATCTGCTTGCGAGTTTCCTTGTCATCCGTATCGTGAAGAATGATTCCAGCTTTCAGCGGTCTGTATTTTGATTTGTAATCCACTTCCGGTTCACCCACTACATACGAACCATCGGAAAGTTTTATCTTGATGGGCTTCGGCTGATACTTCTGCCATTCTTCTTGAAATACATCATAAAGCCGCCTTGCCTGTTCGCTGGTTTCACAAATGACCATACCGCCTAAAGTATCATCTCCTTGTATCTTGCGAAACTCTTTTAAGTCCGTCATAATGTAACGGGCTAACTCGCTTACATAACTTGGATGCTCTATGATTTCCGACTTACGAATGTCTTTCTTTTGCACAAGGGTTTCCAGTTTGTCGTACACATCAGACAAACGCTCTTTGTAGGAAGTTTCAATATCTTCACGAATAATTTTCAGCGTATAACCATCTGCAATGGATTTATCGTAATAATAAGTATGCAAATAGTTTCCGAACACTTTACAACTAGCACGTTCTTCCTTCAATAGCGGAGTACCAGTAAGAGCAATTTTTATTGCATCAGTGTCCGCATCAAACAGATTAGCAAGGAAACAGCCACCGGGTTTATACCCACGATGTGCCTCGTCAAGAATAAAGATACGCTGAAAGTTGGTTGCATAGTCGTTAATACGTACTTTTTCTTTATCCTCCGCAAAGCGTTGTATATTTACTACCGTTATTTCAGCCTGACCACTTACCCCCTGCTGTGCTTGATTACTACGGAATTGCGCCATCAATTCAGCTCTTGAATTGGCTGTTGATACCACCAAACCACGAGCTTCAAACTCTTGTGTAGCTTGTTCCAACAAATCAAGACGGTCAACTATGAAATAGAATTTGGCGACCTTATTCTGTTTGGAGTAGAAATCGTTGAGAATATAGGTCAGATAGTATGACAAGGCGGTTTTACCACTTCCTTGTGTATGCCAGACTACGCCAGATTTCACCCCCTCGGCCAGTTTCTTGCGAATAGCCAATGATGCAAACAATTGTTGGTAACGCATGATATGTTTTTGGTCGGTAGATTCAATCTTTCCATCTACCTCTCGTTCCATTCTAACGTATGCTATACCGTATTTAATAATATACAGCAAACGTTCCGGTGAACACATGGAAGTCAGTATCCTATTAGTAGGCGTATTGAAATCGAGATTGGTTTGATATTCTGGGCTTGTATGAATGACTTGGCAATTATAATCTGATAATATTTGCTTTTCCGCTGTCTTGTCAATGTCCTTATATGGATAATCACAATGGAAAGGTGCAATCTTTTGCGCAGACAGATTTTCTTCACGGAAACAGTTAAAGGGAGAATATGAGCGTGCTCCAGTACAATAGAAAGCCCCTTGTATGGGTACAATGCCACCAAGTGCATCATATTCCATATTGTTACTGAATATCATTAACTGTGTGATATTAATGAAACGACGGAACTTCTTATTTGGGAAACGTTCTTTGTTCATTCGTGCGCTCTCCGCCAACATTCCACCCTGATTGTTGGGCTTCTTCACTTCTACAAAGCAAAGTGGCAATCCGTTTACGAACAAAGTAATGTCAGGACGAAATTCGTCCTGTCCGTTCTTACAGGTAAATTCGGCTGTGAAATGGAACGTATTATTCCCAATGTTATCAAAGTCTATCAGCTTTACAGGCGAAACAGCTTTGAGACGGTTGTAAAAGCCTCGACCGAGGTCATCATCGTTCAGTTCCTTACGAATATCTTTCAAAATTTGAAGAAACTCTCCCTCATGTCCGGGATTCAGATTCTTAAACTGCTGTTCAAATACCTGCAAAAGAATATTCGTGTCACTGTCATAGACCGTGCCATTCTTATCTTCACTCAACTTGCCGAAGTAAGTATATCCTATTCGGGTGAGGTGAACCATTGCAGGCATCTGCACCCGTGTAGCTTCCGAAAACTGTTTCATATCACCTATCCTTTTTGTCGGTTATCAAATCCTTCAAATCGACCTGCAATATCTCTGCTATCTGTTGCAAGGTCTCTAAATTTGGTTGAATCCTATTACAAGCATAAGCATTTACCATACTGAAACTTTTATCAAGCTTCTTCGCCAACCATGTTTGAGAAATGCCTTTTTCCAAAAGGACAGCCTTTATTCTATTCAATTTCATTCTTTGATGTGATTTTGTAGTGCAAATATAGTGAATTATATTCAATAATCAGGATTATTTCGTATTTTTGCAAGCATAATTTTAAATAAACGATTTTATGGAAATTAGAGAAGCAATTATTCATGCATTAGATGGTGATGCCATATTATTTATTGGTTCTGGTTTTTCACTTGGAGCAATTAATGAGGGGAATAAAAAAATCGAGACAGCAACTCCACTTGCACATAAATTATTAGCGGAATGCGATTTTGAAGAAAAAGATTTCACAAATGATTTAGGAATAGCTTCACGAATTTATCAAAGCGCTAAAAGCGAAATCGATTTAATCGAGTTTTTGCGTAAAGAATATACAGCAATAGATGTTACTCCTGAACAGGAAATTATAGCACAAATTAATTGGCAACGCATCTATACAACTAATTATGATAATGTTTTTGAATTAGCCTGTGAGAAGAACAAAAAGAAAATACAATCTGTCACATTATCTGATAGACCAAATGATTTTAAAAACAAGTCAAATCTCTGTATACACATAAATGGAGACATTAAAAGACTTACCCAAGAAAAGCTTAATAGCGAATTCAAATTAACAAATGTCAGTTATTTAACTGAAGACTTTAATAAAAGCGAATGGTTAACCCTTTTTAGAAGCGATTTACAAACTGCAAAATCAATAATTTTCATTGGATATTCTATGCAGTATGATTTGGATTTACAACGTATAGTATATTTAACCCCGAAGTTAATAGATAAAACTTTTTTTATAATAAGCGAGCAAGCATCAAAAACTGAGCAAGCGCTTATCAAAACATTTGGGATGCCGTTTCCTATTGGCATTAAAAAACTCACAGAACATATAAATGAAATCAAGAAAAATCATGTACATATAACAAAATTGCCAGATAGCTATCTATGCTTTAGTAAACCTAAAATAAAAGATTTTCCTTCTTCAATATTGGACATAGATGAGTTTAACTTATTAGTTCGTGGGGAATACAACATTGATAATCTGTATTATTCAACTATCAATCCAACTGATTTTGTATATTCCATACATAGAAGCAAACATGAAGAAGTTATTAATTTAATCAAAACAGGAGAGCATAATATTCTTATACATTCGGACCTAGGTAATGGGAAAAGTATTTTCATGACAACATTAACCGCTTTCTTATCTAAAGAAGGATACAATGTATTGAGATTCAATAAATATTATACCACATACAATCGTGAAATAGAACAAATTTGCCAAAAGGAAGGCCAACATATACTTGTTTTTGATGACTATATGTCATACATAGACTGTTTGAAAGAATTAAAAATACATAGAACAAATCAAATTTTGATTCTTTCAGAACGCAGCGCAATGAATGATATTTATTACAACAGTCTGTGTGATTTATTTGGAGACTTTCACAATATAGACCTTAATAGACTTGACTCTAATGAAATTAAGCAATTTGTAAACATATTAGACCATTATGGATTTTGGAATAAATTCTCCGCTGAACGAATTGATAGAAAAGAGGATTATATTAAAACAGTATGTAAAGGGCAAATTAAAAATATCATTCTTAAATTACTCAATTCAAAAACTATCTTAGAGAGTTTTCAGAAATTAATCACGTCAATAAGAAAACGAAATGGCTATTATGAAGCCATACTTTTTATACTAATTGCTAGGGTATCAAAATTAGATCTTGATTTAGAGGATTTAGCATACAGTCTAAATATGTCTCAATTAAATAGTCCAAGTTTTCAAAAAGATCCTCATGTCAGAGAATTTGTTGATTTTAACACCTATTCAATAAAATCAAAATCTTCAATAATATCCCAAGTCTTATTACAACAAATATTTGATTCAACAATCGTTGTGGATGTTATGCTATCTATCTTCCGTAATCTTAATGCACATCGTCATGACGAAAAAATAAAAAGAATTTTAAAAAATATGATGATGTTTACCAACATACAACAAACCATAAACAAAGATGATGCAAACTATAAACATAATATATTGAGGTATTATGAAAACATCAAGCCACTTTCTTCGTGCAATAAGAATCCACATTTTTGGCTTCAATATGCCATTGTAAAATTATCTGAATATGATTATGAACAAGCACAAATATATTTTGATACAGCATATTCTTTTGCTAAAAAAATAGAGAATTTTGATACCTATCAAATAGATAATCACTATGCTCGTTTTATTATAGAAAATGAAATAAAGTTTGGAACAAAAGCAACATGCATGCAAGCATTTAGTTATGCACATTCTATACTAATGGATCCTAAACATAAAACAGAAGTTAGATACTACCCCTATCGTGTAGCACAAAATTATTATCCATTCTATGAGCGCTTTTATAAAGAATTAAGTCATAAAGAACAAGAAATATTTATACAGTCATGCTTTGAGATATTAAAACGATTAAAGTCATATTTAGAAACTACGACAACAGCTTCTGATCGTACAGACGTAAAGAAATCCGAGAAAAATTTACTGCGAATATTCAAAGAATTAAATATTACTTATGAAACCAAATGAATAAGATTATAAGATATTTTCTATTAGTAGATTTAAAACTTGTCATAATGTCCTGATAATAAGATTTACCCCTGTACAGATAACTGTGACAGGGGTATTTTTTCAAAAAGGGATTTTGCCACCCCTCGTAAGACATGATATTATATTAGAAAAGGTATAATTTATCTGTACCTTAAGAGATACTACCACATATATAATTCAACACTTTTTCATGTGAACAAATCAGATCTGTTACACTTTTTCCAACGAATTCACCTATTTCCCCACATTTTTTCAAGCGAATCATAAATATTCCACAAAAGATAGCCGGTCTTATGACCAATTTTCCACCATCCAACACCCTTCAAAGAATAAAAATCAACCGTAAACCACAGAAATCCCAAGAAAACCACTACCTTTGCATTTAACAAGCGTTCTGGAACATACCTGCGGAAATGCCCTATCATCCAATACATTGAATCTGATAGCGGACATTCCACAAAAGAGCTGAGAAGAGGCGGTACAACACGTATATGCAAAACCATGAAATACAATGGTTTGCATTTGTCCACACATTCTTTGTATTTGTCAAAACAGAGGTTGTACCGATTAAAATGAATAGTCGCTGATAATCAGTGATGTAAATATGCTGCATCGGAAAATAATAAAAACCTAGCGCAAAAGTCTCCAAAACATATAACACCATTAATAAATAGCAATATGCCCATCATCGAAATATCATCACTATCCTACCCAGGAGTAGAAATCTTCAGTACTCTCACCGAAGCGCAGCTACGCAATCGTATCGAACCATCCAAAGGTATTTTTATCACAGAAAGTCCTAAAGTTATTTCTGTGGCTATCAATGCAGGCTATGAACCTTTAGCTCTCTTATGTGAGCGAAAGCACATCACAGGTGATGCTGCAACTATCATTGAACGTTGTGGAAATATTCCGGTCTATACAGGTAAAAGAGAATTGCTTGCTACCTTGACCGGATACACTTTGACCCGTGGTGTTCTTTGCGCTATGCGTCGCCCTAAACCACATAACATCGAAGAAATATGTCGGGAAGCCCGCCGCATCGTGGTAATAGACGGCGTAGTTGATGCAACCAATATCGGAGCCATTTTCCGTTCTGCAGCTGCTCTTGGCATAGATGCTGTATTGCTCACTCCTACTTCCTGTGATCCGCTCAACCGTCGTGCAGTAAGAGTATCTATGGGGTCAGTCTTTCTGGTACCATGGACTTGGCTGGATACCTCCTTTAGCAAGCTTCACGATTTAGGATTCCGTACTGCAGCTATGGCACTAACGGATGATTCCATCTCCATCGATAACCCTCTTTTGGCAACCGAACCTAAATTAGCTATTATAATGGGAACTGAAGGAGACGGACTATCATACGAAACGATTGCCGAAGCCGACTATGTAGTACGCATCCCCATGTCACATGATGTCGACTCACTCAATGTGGCAGCAGCCGTAGCTTTTTGGCAACTCCGTGCACCGGATTCCAACAAGTAATAGTATAATTCTCATTTTCCTTCTATCGCAATCTTAATCACCCCTTCCAATCTATTTTCGAAAATATGATATGCCTCTTCAATCTTCCCCAAAGGAAACCGATGTGTAATAAGCGGCGTAGTATCTATCTCTCCTTCCTCAATCAAACAGAGTATTTCGGCGCAATCGCATCCGTCAACCCCACCTGTTTTGATAGTCAGATTCTTACCATACATATCCGGTAAGGGAAGGAGCTGAGGTTTGTCATAAAGGGCTACTACAGTGACGACCGCATTAGGACGGGCACATTCCCATGCCATACGGAAAGTATCTTCAACCCCAGCCACTTCCAACACGACATCAGCACCGCCATGCTCACTGTTTCGAAGCACAAAATCTCTACAATTCTCCGGTATTGTCACCAGCACATCAGGATAATGCTCACGAATAAACCGAATCCTTTCGGAAGACTTTTCACAAACAATAATGCGTTTCGGTTTCTTCAACATCACACAAAGCAAAGTGCATATCCCGGTAGGTCCCGCCCCTATAATAAGTACAGTATCCTCTTCAGAAATCTCCGAGATACGAGCCGCCCAAAAACCAGTTGCAAGCACATCGCCTACAAAAAGCGCCTGCTCATCACTCACCGAATCAGGAATACGGTTCAATCCCTGATCGGCATAAGGGACTCTGACATACTCCGCCTGTCCGCCATCAATACGGCATCCTAATGCCCAACCACCATTCACATCCGTACAGTTATTCACATATCCGTGTTGACAGAAAAAGCATTCGCCGCAAAAAGTCTCAACATTTACAGTAACCCTGTCACCCGGTTTGACCGAAATTACACTGCTCCCAACCTGTTCAACAACACCCACCATTTCGTGCCCGACCGTTATTCCGGGGACAGCACGCGGCACGCTACCATGTTTAATATGCAAATCACTGGTACAGATACTGCCAAGTGTTACACGAACAATAGCGTCGCGCGAATCTCTCAAATCGGGCGTTGGTTTGTCCAACAGCCCGAATTTTCCATGTTCGATATATGTATATGCAAGCATAGCATCCCTCCTTTATTATCAGTTCCTAATTTTTTTTTTGCGAATATAATCATAACGCACATAATAAAAGAACGATAACACAAAAAACACTACTCTTTATTGCTTGCATTCCACACCAGCAACGCCAATAACACGGACAGCAATGCCGCACCTAT
>ENA-ORPH01001006-ORPH01001006.1-human-gut-metagenome-genome-assembly--contig:-NODE-1006-length-29087-cov-4.631131_pt1 | contig 29087 bp, 27 predicted proteins | sample MGYA00242142_ERZ509074 | MGnify/ENA primary metagenome ERZ509074 (study PRJEB26280, sample SAMEA2338724) | human gut metagenome | biome: human gut; feature: human-associated habitat; material: faeces...
AATTGCGTACATATGGCACCTCCTATTTATCATTACTCGCCAGTTACGGTGTTGCCAATAAGCAAACTTTTACCTCACTGTGCGGCATACTAGTGTATAATAGCACATGACCACCTGTTCGTCAAGCTGTTTATGATAAAATTTCACGCAAAGATTTGTATACTTTTTTCCGGGTCAGTTCCACCAGACCAAGTCTGGTAATATCGATAAAATTTGCGGGAACCGAATCTTTTTGTAATTCCTCCCGAATAACGGAAATCAGCTTCTGCTGCTGTTCTTTCTTTTTCAGATTGATGAAATCCACGAGGATCATCCCTGAAATGTTGCGCAGACGAAGCTGCCGTGCAATCTCTTTTGCCGCTTCAACATTGATCGCAAATAAAGCCTCTTCCCGGCGGGACCGGTTTTTTCCGCTGTTGACATCAATGACCGTCAGGGTTTCAAGAGATTCAATGATAATATTGGCTCCGGAATCAAGCCATACTTTGGAAGAAAGCAGTTCCTGCATATTGCCCCGCAGATGATATAAAGTCGAAAGACTGACCGCATCATCCCGATAAAGCTGCACTTTCTTTTCTTCCACAAGATGGGGAAGGTATGCACAGATCTCCTGATACAGATCCTGACCATCCGTAAGAACCAGATCTGTTTTTTCAAAATTTTCTGCTTTTAACCGCGCCAGATAGCCGGGGAGATTCCGGTACACCAGATCTCCGGCGTTCTGATGTGTACCGGTCTTCTTTAAAGCCCGGTATTCTTTCTGCACCAGCTCGATATCTTCGCATAATTCGGTTTCCGGAACCGCCCCTGCATTGGTTCTGAATACCAGCCCGTACCCTTCTGCTTCATGATCCTTACACGTGTTCTCTAAAAAAGCCGACAGTCTTTTTGACTCCTCCTGGGATAATTTTTTAGAAACGCCAAGACAGGTATTCTCTGTCGAAAGGAAACAGTAATGTCCATGCACTACAAGCTTGGTGCTTACGACCGGATCTTTGGTTTTTACCGCATCTTTTACAACCTGCACCAGCAACTCATCCCCTTCACAGAGCGCTTCTTTTTTGGATAATTTTCTGGTATACACCGGGTTTTTCACATCATTCAGCGGAAGATAGCATTTCTGTCCATCCGCAATGCGCACAAAAGCGGCATGAATATTGGGCACAATCTTCTCTACATATCCTACATAAATATGATCCAGCAGAGTATTTTCTTCCGGTTCAAAAACCTGAAGTTCCTGCAGCTTCCGGTTCTCATCCAAAACCAGATAAGCAAGATACTCTGTCTGATGATGTTCCAGTTTTGTGACAACGATCCGATTCATTTAAACAATTTCCTCTCCCATGCCGGAAAGCCCAACCAGCTGCCCCTGTTCATCCCTCGCATAAACTTCGAGCCGGTGGATCTGGATTGCGGATTCGCAGTATTCCAGTCCGCAAAGCTGATAAACCGATGAAAGTACCAGTTCCGGTTTAATATTATCCACACTGCCCGTAGAAACCTGCAGGGAAAATGCCGGGCGTCCCTGCTCCTCTTCAACGGAAAACGCGTATACCAATGGTTTTAGGTCCACTTCCCGTTCACTTTTTTTCGTCTTTTTGATAATGGTAAACTGTGGGCTGTCCAAAAACCGTTCTTTGACGATTCTTTTCCATTCTTCCGTTGAAAACGGACTTTCGTACCCTTCTTTATAGCTCAGCCGGTAATCCGCTGCTGCCACAATTGACATCGCGGTTTTCGCTTTATCTGGCAGTTTCACATAGGAAGTAACCTCCGCACCATCTACCATGGTTTCATTCAGTGCAGCGACTGCCTCCTTAGATGTCATGGATTCATTGACTTCAATATCAAAATATTCGCCATCGCTTGTGATTCCGACTCCAAGCGGCGCCGCAAAGGACATAATCTGATGCGGAGAATATCCTTCCGAATAACGGATATCAATCTTTGCACGCCGGACCGCTTTCTGAAAATAGCGCATCATATCCAGGTGTCCGATGAATTTCATGACACCCCATTTTCGAAATTTAATTCTGATTTTCAAAGCAGACACCTCCTCCAAATTGTCTTGCACCACATCCGGAGCAGCGCATCCGGCAGTTTGGCGTCACCGTCTCACTGAGCGCGGTTTTCCATTCACGCAGCATAAATGCCTTTGTCACACCGACATCAATAAAATCCCACGGGAAAATTTCATCGTCGCTTCGTGCTCTCTTGGTATAAAAATCAATATCAATGCCACATGCAGCAAATGCCTCCAGCCACAGATCATAGTGAAAGAATTCCGACCACGCATCGAAAAATTCGCCGTGTTCATACACATAAAGAATAGCTTTTGAAATCTTACGGTCTCCGCGCGCAAGGATTCCTTCCAATACCGTCACATCGGCTTCATGCCAGTTGTAACGGATACTCTTGTGGTTTAACTGTTCCTTTACATGATCATTGACAATCTTTGCACGCGCCAGATAATCTGATGGGTCTAACATGGTAGCCCACTGGAACGGGGTAAAAGGTTTCGGTACAAAAAAGGAAGTACTGATCGTAATCTGGCATTTTCCGTTTCTCTGTTCCTTTGGCACGGTGTCATAATACAAAGCGGCAATCTCGTTTGCCAGTTCCGGGATCGCCCGCATATCTTCTTCTGTTTCCGTTGGAAGTCCAAGCATAAAATAAAGCTTGACCTTATTCCAGCCGCCGACAAACGCATCATGGGAACCGGTCAGAATATTGTCAACCGTCAGGCCTTTATTGATGACATTTCGCAGTCTCTGGGAACCTGCCTCCGGGGCAAATGTCAGACTGCTTTTTTTGATGTCCTGCACTTTCTGCATAATATCAAGGGAAAAGGCATCAATACGAAGGGATGGCAGGGAAATATTGACATGTTTTTTGTCACACTCCTCAATCAGGAAATTGATCAGTTCCTCCAGATCGGAATAATCCGATGAACTGAGAGAACTTAAGGAAATCTCTTCATAGCCGGTCGATGCAAGCATGGTTTGTGCAAGTTCTTTCAGTCGTTTTACGCCCTTTTCCCGGTTTGGCCGGTAAATCATGCCGGCCTGACAGAAACGGCATCCGCGGATACAGCCCCTCTGTATTTCAAGCACCACGCGATCCTGTGTTGCTTTGATAAATGGAACCACCGGTTTTTCCGGATAAACCGAGCCGGTCAGATCCATATCCACCTGCTTTTTGATGGTTGCCGGAATATCATCATAAACAGGAGTAAATGCCGCTATCGTGCCATCTTTTTTGTAACGGACTTCATACAGCGACGGGACATAAATGCCCTCTATTTTTGCCGCCTCATGCAGAAATGCCTTTCTTGAATACTGTCCGGATGCCCGCATCGACTTATAGAGATTTAAAAATGTATCATACTGTGTCTCCCCTTCTCCAATATAAAAACAATCAAAAAAGTCTGCAATCGGTTCCGGATTATAAGAACATGGTCCTCCACCTAAAATAATCGGGTCTTCGTCCCCACGGTCAGCCGAAAGAAGCGGAATCTGTGCCAGATCCAGAATCTGTAAAATATTGGTGTAGCACATCTCATACTGCAGAGTCAGACCGACAAAATCAAAGTTTTTGATCGGTTCCTGGGATTCAAGTCCGAACAGCGGAATATTCTGCTCCTTCATAATTTTATGCAGATCCGGCCATGGGGAATAGACACGTTCACACCAGGTGTCCTCTCTGCGGTTAAACATGTCGTATAGGATCTGAATTCCAAGATGTGACATACCAATTTCGTATACATCAGGAAAACACATCGCAAAACGAATCTGCGATGTGTCATCTTTTACTACAGAATTCAGCTCATTACCGATATAGCGTGCAGGTTTTTCAATCTGCATCAGAATCTCGTCACTTAAAGCTAGTTTTCTCATAGATACCTCTTAACATTTATTTTTTATCGCTGGGCAAGTTCATTGGCAATCTCTTCCCAGGTAATGCCTTTTTCCACCATAAGCACCATACAGTGATACAGAAAATCGGAAATCTCGTATTTGATGTTTTCCGGTTCCGGATTTTTTGCTGCAATTACAATTTCCGTACACTCTTCCCCAAGTTTCTGCAAAATCTTATCGGTTCCTTTCCCAAACAGATAATTGGTATAGGAACCATCCTGCGGATGTGCTTTACGTTCCTTGATAATATCATACACGCTCTCAAGTACCTTCAGCGGATTTTTCTCAACATACTCTTTTTGTACGATGCTATTGAAAAAACAGGTACGGTTTCCGGTGTGACAGGCAGCCCCTACCTGGGAGACTTTTGCCAGAATCGTATCAAAGTCGCAGTCAGCCGTCAGGGATTTCACATACTGGAAATGCCCGGAAGTCAGGCCTTTGGTCCAGAGTTCATCACGGCTTCTGCTCCAGTAGGTCATTTTCCCGAGATTAATTGTCGTATCAAACGCTTCTTTGTTCATATACGCAAGCATCAGCACTTCATCTGTACGGTAATCCTGCACAATGACCGGAACCATTCCGTCCGAATTCAGTTTCAGATCCTCCCAGGACAGATCCGGTGCAAAATTATACATATTGATGCCTTCCTGAAGCAGAGAAGACTTTAACTTCATAATATCCGTTGAAGTATCATTGATGAACGGACCCGCAATTCCTCGGATTTTTTCCCGCTTTAGCAGCCTTACGATCTCGTCAAAATTATAATCCGGAAGTTCCACCACATACGGAATGTTGGTCAGATTTTCCAATGCATCCAAAATTTCCGGATTTAACACCAGTGCTTCATGGAATGTATTCTCAATCGAATCCTGATTCTTAAAAATAAAATCCACATTGTTGATAGAGAGCAGAATCCGGTCTTTGCCAAAACGTGCACTGGCTTCCTCCGCCAGTCCGATGCTCGAAGGCTTAGAAGCATTCAAAATCACCTGAAGGCATCCCGCAAACAAAAGTTTTTTGATGTCTTCCAGACGGTTAATGTTTCCTCCTGCGCATACTTTAATATCAATGTTGCGATTGATGTTTCGAATCGTATTGACATTCTTTTCATGCTCATCATCGCTGGTAGACAGGTCAAAAATAATGATCTTGTCAACTCCACTGTCGTTGTATAACTGGCACAGTCGATAAACATTCGCATCTACCGGCGTAAAATCGGTCATGGATCTTACTGCATGACCATCTTTTAAATAAAGCGTCGCGACAATGTTTTTTTGTTTCATGTATTACAAACTTCCTTTCGTTGACAGAATTCCTTTTACTCTCGGATCATGGGAAACCGCTTCATCCAAAGCTCTGGCAAATGCCTTAAACATCGCTTCTGCCATATGATGATTATTTCCGGGGCTTAACACCTTAATGTGCAGATTCATGCCCGCACTGTAGGAGACCGCATAGAAAAATTCACGGATCATTTCGGTATCAAGTGTTCCCAGACGCTCCGTAGTAAATTCGCCGTCAAATACAAGATATGGACGTCCGGATAGATCTACCGCACACAAAACAAGTGTCTCATCCATCGGAAGGATACAGCTTCCAAATCGTTTGATTCCGCTTTTGTCCCCCAATGCCTTTTTGATCGCATCTCCAAGTACGATTCCGCAGTCTTCGATCGTATGATGGCTGTCGACCTGAAGATCTCCATCACATTCCATATGCAGATCGAAGAAACCATGCTTGGAAAATCCCTCCAGCATATGATCAAAAAATCCAATGCCTGTCTCAATATGGGAAATACCGCTTCCATCCAGATTTAAAGTCACCTGAATGTCCGTCTCTTTTGTTTTGCGTGTTGTGCTGATCTGTCTTTTTTCCATAATCTGCTCCTTTTAGACTTTCTTTCCCATATACTACTCAAACCGAACGCGGATGGAGTTTGCATGTGCGGTCAGTTTCTCACATTCTGCAAACTGCTCAATATCTTTATGTACTTTTTCAAGCGCTTCCCGTGAGTAAGAAATAATGCTGGACTTTTTAATAAAATCATCCACGGAAAGTGCGGAAAAGAACTTGGCCGTTCCGTTTGTCGGAAGAACATGGTTTGGTCCGGCAAAGTAATCGCCAAGCGGCTCGGATGAATACTCTCCGATAAAGATAGCACCGGCATTGCGGATCTTTGTCATTACGTGGAACGGATCTGCTGTGACGATTTCCATATGTTCGGATGCAATCGCATTTACGGTATCAATTGCTTCTTCCATATTATCTGCCACAAGAATATATCCGTAATTGTCCAAAGACTTCTGGATGATCTCTTTTCTGGAAAGTTCTGCGACAAACTGATCAATCTCTGCAGATACTTCTTCTGCAAGTTTCGGACTTGTGGTGATCAGAATTGCAGATGCCATCTCATCATGTTCTGCCTGGGATAACAGATCCGCTGCAACATAGCGTGGATTTGCAGTCTCATCCGCAAGCACTAAAATCTCACTCGGTCCTGCAATGGAATCAATGCTGACATAACCAAACACTGCTTTTTTTGCAAGTGCGACATAAATATTTCCCGGTCCGACAATCTTGTCAACCTTTGGCACACTTTCGGTTCCAAATGCCATGGCAGCAATTGCCTGTGCTCCACCGACTTTATAGATCTCATCCACTCCGGCTTCTTTGGCTGCAACCAGAGTGGAAGGATATACTTTTCCATCTTTGCCTGGTGGCGTACACATTACAATACGGTCTACTCCCGCAACTTTTGCCGGAAGAACATTCATCAGTACGGAAGAAGGATACACGGCCTTTCCGCCTGGAACATAGACACCAACCGTCGCAAGTGCGGTAACTTTCTGTCCAAGAATGATACCGTCCTCTGTCGTAAACCAGGAATTCTGTACCTGTTTTTCATGATATTTTTTGATATTTACAAGAGACTTGCGGATCACTGCAAGCAATGTCGTGTCAACCTGCTCATAGGCCTCGGCAATCTCTTCTTCTGTTACAAGAATATTGCCGGCATTGATGTCCGCACCGTCAAACTGCTTGGTATAATTAAAAACTGCCTGATCACGGTTATTTCGCACTTCTTCAATAATGGCGTTTACACGGCCTTCAAACTCACCGTAATTATTCGGGCTTCTTTTTAAGAGATTCTGCAGAATATCTTTTCTGGTATCCTCTGTAAGTTTTAAAATTCTCATGATGTCCCTCCTAAATGACTTTTTTCAAATCGCGGATCAGTTTTGTGATTCGTTCATTTTCCATTTTCATACTTACCTGGTTTACGACCACGCGTGCAGAAAGCGGACAAACTTCCTCTAACACCGTCAGCCCGTTTTCACGCAAGGTCGTACCTGTCTCTACTATATCACAGATTACCTCTGATAGTCCAACGATCGGTGCAAGTTCGATGGAACCATTCAGCTTGATAATCTCAACCGTCTGATGTTTTTTGTTATAAAAATAATCTTTGGCAATCCGCGGATACTTGGTTGCCACACGGATCTGTTCATGATGTTGCAAAAGTTCCGCAGCACTTTCCGGTCCACAGATGCACATTTTGCATTTTCCGAATCCAAGATCCAGCACTTCATAAATATTTCTCGTCTCTTCTAAAATCGTGTCTTTTCCGACAATTCCAATATCGGCTGCACCATACTCTACATATGTAGGCACATCCGGTCCCTTGGCAAGGAAAAACCGAAGTCCAAGTTCCTCATTGACAAAGATCAGTTTACGGGTATCCGGATCACGGATCTCATCACAGGTGATTCCTATTTTTTCAAACAGTTCGAGTGTCTTTTTTGCCAGACGTCCCTTTCCCAGTGCAAACGTCAGATATCTCTTTTCTTCCATGATCTCCTCCTATGCTTCCTCTATAAATTCTACTTTTGAAACGTGATCCTTCATGGCATAGCTCAGATAATCATCTTTGCTCCGGCCTTCCTGCATCTGGATCAGAGAAACCGAAATTCCCTGAGCGCGAAGTTCTTTCGCTTTTTCTACTGCTTCTGCAATCTTACTTTCCGCGTAAACGATCATCTGATTTTTCTCCTCGGACGGAAGTGTGATCTTTTGTCTGGAAAGAGCGGAAAGAAGCTGGTCCACAACAATGGCAAAACCAATGGCCGGTGCTTTTCTTCCAAAATATGTAAGCAGCCTGTCATAGCGTCCTCCCTTTACCACAGGTTCTCCTGTTCCAAACGTATATCCTGCAAAAATAATACCGGTATAATAATGGTAATTGCTGATGATTCCGAGTTCAAACGAAACGTATTTTTCAATTCCGTATAACCGCAGAAACGATCCGAGTTTTTCCAGATCAGTAATTGCGGAAAGAATGTTCGGGTAATCCGAAGCAAGAGACTTTGCCTCAGCAAGTTCTTCTACCTGTGTCTCAAAACTTCCGAGAAGGGAAAACAGTTTCTTTAACGTGTCATTTAAATGCATTCCCTCTACCATTTCTTCCACACCGAAATAATTTTTATTGGCAAGCAGTTCTCTTAATTCCTGCTGCTGTTCCTCATCAAGTCCTGCCGCCTCTGCCAGCCCGCGGAAAAACTGTGCATGTCCCACCGAGATCTGAAATTCTTTCAATCCGCTCGAAAGAAGGGACTCCACTACCATGGCAAGTATTTCTGCGTCAGCGGCAACCGTTCCGTCTCCGATCAGCTCCGCACCGCACTGTGTCGTTTCCTTTAAGCGTCCCTGATACGCGTTGGAATTGATAAATGTGTTTCCCATATAACAAAGTTTTACCGGCATATCATCCTCGGTATAGTACTTTGCAGCACTTCTTGCAATAGATGGAGTAAAATCCGGACGAAGTACCAGCGTGCTTCCGTCCTTGTCAAAAAACTTATACAGATCTTTGGATGGTGTTGTACCGATTTCTTTTCCAAAAATATTAAAAAATTCAAACGTTGGTGTCTGAATATCACGATATCCATATTGACGCAATACATCGTGTAATCTCTCCTGCAACAGTAGTTTCTGTTTGCACTCTCCGTTATAAATATCCCGGACTCCGTCCGGCGTATGTAACATCTGGTCTGTCATAATCGAACCTCTCGCTTTACTATTTTAAAGTGATACCGTGATAATTTGGTAGCACATGAAACAACGCTATTATAAGAAATATTCCAAAGATTGTCAATCCCTGTCCTCTAAATCCTTCTGGAGAACCTGAAGATAGGGAATCAGTACCCCTGATACCTTTGGCAGAAAATAGGCCGGATTCAGCTCCTCATACCGAAAGCTTTTCCGTCCACCATCCAGAGCCCGGTTCCAGAACTTCTCCAGATCGGAAAAACGCAGATAATAAAATTCCTCCCGGTGCGTAAAAGAGATCAGAAGAAACGCTATTCCCTCCTGCTTTTCAAACTGCTCCATAAAAGCCACCTGATGCGGATGAACATTGGCAAGCGGAAAGGTGTCGGTGTTGCATTCTTTTGCATCAAAACACACCGGAATTCCCTGTACAGCTCCAATATAATCTACGGTACTTTTCTGTTCAAAATAGGCAAGTGTGATGTGTCTGGTTTCTTTATCAATATTAATAGGAGTAATCGGTGTCGGGATCTTCTGGATCAGCGCCAGGCCGTTGTGTGCATATTTTTCGTTTGTACGGTTTAAAAGATCCTCTAGTGTTGATCCGCGCAGTCCCCTTGAATTCCAGGTCGGCATCTGCTATCCACGCTCCTTTTCTATAATTTCTTTAAATATTTCGGGCATCGGAGCAGTAAAAACTCTTCCGTCCGGAAATTCCAGACGATACGCATGAAGCAGCTGATGATCCACATGAAAGGTACCATGAAATTTGTGATTCACTGACGGGTCCCCATACTTGCGATCTCCGATAACCGGATGACCGACAGATGCCAGATGTGCACGAATCTGATGTGTTTTTCCGGTAATCAGGCAGATTTCCAACAGACTGCATGTTCCTTTCGCCTGTACGGACGTATAAGAAGTCTCAATCCGTACAGCATCTTTTTGTTCCTGTGTCAGAATCTTTACCTGATTGGTATGTTCGTCTTTGATAAGCCATCCGGACAGATGTACCGGTTTTGTAACGTTCCCGGATACAATGGCACGGTAAAATTTATGAATGGTACGTTCCCGCAGCCCCTCGGAAAGCATCTGTGCGCCGGCAAGCGTTTTGCCCATCAGAAGAAGTCCTGTCGTATTGCGGTCCAGCCGGTTGCACACTGACGGACGAAACGTGCCGAATGTCTCCAGAGAAAGTGCCCCGCTCCGGATCAGATAGCCGAGCAGATATTCATTGGCAGACAGATCCTGTTCTTTTGCTTTCTGGGAAAGCATATTGTATGGCTTATCCGCGATGAGAATATCCGTATCTTCATAAATGATGGAAAGCCCCTTCATTGGCAGACGCTGCAGCATGTGAAACTCTTCCTGCAGTTTTTTTGTATCCTGCATAAATTTATGCAGTGTTTCATCACTGAAAAACACTGCTACCTGCGCGCCTTTTTGCAGCGTCTCCTTCCCGGTCGCTTTTTTTCCGTCCAAAGTAATATTCTTTTTTCGAAGCATCTTATATAAAAAACTGACCGACGCATTGGGCAGCAGTTTTTTTAAATATTTATCAAACCGCTGGTTGGCATCATTCGTGCCGATGGTAAATGTTTTCATAACGTTTCCTACTTCTTTTTATGGATGTTGCGGATGGTTTTCTTTTTGTGTTTTGCGGTCACCATCTTTCCGGCAGCAGCCTTGCCTGCCGGTGCCTTCTTTCCCTGTCTGGATGACCGGTAGGAAGTACCCGCGTCTTTTTTCGGCCGGCGCGGACGGATCAGACATTTGGAATCAAATCCGATCAGATCCTGACGTCCTGCTTTGATTAATGCTTCATGTACCAGATCGTAATTTTTCGGGTTGCGATACTGGATCAGTGCACGCTGCATGGCTTTTTCATGCGGATTGGTTGCCACATATACAGGTTCCATTGTCCGCGGGTCCAGTCCTGTATAATACATGCAGGTAGAAATCGTTGACGGTGTCGGATAAAAATCCTGTACCTGTTCCGGCATGTAACCTAAATCCCGCAGATACTCTGCTAGTTCAACCGCTTCTTTCAGCGTCGATCCCGGATGGGAAGACATCAGATACGGCACAAGATACTGCTCTTTTCCGATTTTTTTATTCATATCTTTATACGCTTTTACAAAACTGTTATACACTTCCACACTTGGCTTTCCCAGTTTCTGTAAAACGGTATTGCTGATATGTTCCGGTGCCACCTTCAACTGCCCGCTCACATGATGCTCGCACAGTTCCCGCAAAAATGTACGATCCTTATCATACATCAGATAATCAAACCGGATACCCGAACGGATAAATACTTTTTTCACACCCGGAAGCACCCGCAGCTTTTTCAGCAGGGCAATGTAATCCTTATGATCTACTTCCAGATTCTTACATGGTTTCGGGAACAGGCACTGTTTCGTCGGACAGGCTCCCTTCGTCATCTGCTTTTTACATGCCGGTGCACGGAAATTCGCCGTAGGTCCTCCGACATCATGGATATACCCTTTGAAGTCCGGTTCCTGAATGATCTGTTTTGCCTCATCAATGATCGACTCGTGGCTTCTCGTCTGGATAATTCTGCCCTGATGAAACGTCAGCGCACAGAAACTGCATCCGCCAAAACATCCGCGGTTGCTGATCAGGGAAAACTTAATCTCCCGGATTGCAGGAACCCCTCCGTCTTTTTCATATGACGGATGATAATTCCGCATATACGGAAGTGCATAGACTTCATCCATTTCCGTCTGTGTCAATGGCTTTGCCGGTGGATTCTGCACAACAAATGTGGTTCCACCGTAAGGCTCAAACAGGCGCTTTCCGGAAAATGGATCTGTATTACAGTACTGCTTATAAAAACTCTGCGCAAACGAACGCTTATTTTCTTTGATCTCATCATAATCCGGTAACTCGATGGCATCATAGATCAGATCACGGTTTTTTGTTTTAAATACGGTTCCGTCAATAAAGGTAATATCATGCACATCGATTCCGGCATTCAATGCATCTGCGATTTCAATGATACTGTGTTCTCCCATTCCATAAGAAATCAGATCTGCACCGGAATCAAGCAGGATCGAACGTTTCACCTTGTTGGACCAGTAATCATAATGTGCCAGACGGCGCAGACTGGCTTCGATTCCACCGATAATAATCGGGGTCTTCTTGTATGTATGCCGGATCAGATTACAGTACACCACGGTAGCATAATCCGGTCGCTTTCCCATTACGCCTCCCGGGGTATAGGAATCGGTTGCACGGCGTTTTTTGGATACCGAATAATGATTCACCATAGAATCCATATTTCCGGCAGAAACCAAAAAGCCAAGTCTTGGAACGCCAAGCACGGAAATAGAAGCATCATCCTTCCAGTCCGGCTGCGCAATGATTCCCACCGTATAGCCATGTGCCTCCAGCAGTCTGGCAATGATTGCATGACCAAAAGACGGATGATCTACATATGCGTCTCCGCACACATATACAAAATCCAGCTGTTTAATCCCGCGTTCCTGCATATCCTGTTTTGAAATCGGCAGATACCCTTCGTACATAATTTTATACTCCTGATGATTGTTTATTTTCCGCTTCTTTTTTCAGGGAAGCCAGTTCCTGTTCCGTAAGTTTACGGTAAGTTGCCTTTTCTAATGTTCCAAGTGTAAGTGTTCCCATGGAGATCCGTTTCAGATATGTCACCTTACATCCAACCGACGCAAACATACGCTTCACCTGGTGAAATCTGCCTTCCGAAATCGTAAGTTCCGCCTCACGGTCCCCAAGGATTTTGAGATCTGCCGGAAGTGTGCGCTTCTCATCGCCGATGTCCACGCCCTCTGCAAATTGTCCTGCCGTTGTATCCGGAATTTTCTGATCTACCTGTACAAAATACGTTTTTTTGACATGGTATGCCGGTGACAGCAGGCGATGCGTGAGTTCTCCGTCATTTGTAATCAGCAAAAAACCTTCCGTATCCTTATCCAGTCTTCCGACCGGTGCAAACTCTTTTCGCATGGACTCCGGGAAGAAATCCATAACCGTCCGGTTTAACCGGTCACATCTTGCCGTCACACAGCCCGCCGGTTTATGAAAGAGATAATAGGAATACTTCTCATAAATCACCGGACGATGATCAAACAGAATCTGATCCTGTTCCGGATCAACCTTAAGATCCGGTTTCTTTGCCACCGCATCATTTACCGTAATTCGTCCCTCGCGGATTCGTTTTTTCACATCGGTGCGTGTGCCGACGCCGGAATCCGCCAGGAATTTGTCCAGGCGAATCATACGTTTGCCTGCTGCAGAAATGCAACAAGGAAATCCCATACTCTTCCGGTAGAAGAAATGGATAAATGCTCTTTTGGCGTGTGAATGTCAAAATTGTCCGGTCCGAAAGAAACGCAGTCGAGATCCGGAATTTTTTCAGAAAGAAGGCCGCACTCCAGCCCTGCATGAATCGTGGAAAATACAGGTTTTTTATGAAACAGCTCTTCGTATACTTTTTCTACCTGCGGACGCAGCGCAGAATCCGTGCGATACTCCCACGCCGGATAATCGCCTTCCACTTCTGCTTCTCCTCCAAGCATCTCCACAAGCATCGTAACACGTGCACACAGATCTTCTTTGCGGGTTTTTACACTGCTTCGGATCGAAGTAAGCGACGTCAAGGCATCTTCTTTTAATTCCAGAATTCCAAGATTTAAGGAAGTTTCTACCTGACCGTTTAACAGCTGGCTCATATGCTGAATTCCGTTTGGCACATTGCGCAGATAAAAAATCACACGGCTTACCGAATGATAATCTAATATTTCCGCTTCAGCATTGCCCTGTTCTTCTATCAGCACCTGCACGCCCGGATCTGTTTCCACCAGTTCTTTTTTTAATATTTCATTCAGTTCTTTTACATATTCACAGACAATCTGCGTATTTTCTGCCGGAATCAGGATTTCTGCCTCACATTCTCTTGGAATTGCATTGTCCTTTAACCCACCATGCAAAGTGAGAATTCCAAACGGGGAACGCGAAAAGATTCCATACAGCAGGCGTCCCATCAAAAGATCTGCATTTCCATGTTCTTTATCGATCTCACTACCGGAATGTCCGCCGGAAAGCCCGGTCACAATAAGAGAAAGTTTCTTTCCCGTCTGTCTGACACGGGTTACGGGAATGGAAACATTTAATGCCATACCGCCCGCACAGCCGGTCAGGAAAATCCCCTCTTCATCACTGTCAATATTTAACATGGTATGTCCGGTCAGCATAGACAGATCCATGACAGCCGCCCCCAGCATTCCGATTTCTTCATCCACGGTAATCACAACTTCTAATTTCGGATGGGAAATTTCATCTGATTCCAAAATTGCCAGCGCATATGCCACTGCAATTCCGTCATCTCCGCCAAGCGTTGTCCCTTCTGCCTTCAGGAAATCTCCATCTACATACAAGCGCAGTCCTTCTTTATCCATGTCAAGATTACAGTCTTTTTCTTTTTCACAGACCATATCCATGTGTCCCTGAATGATGATCGCCGGAGCCTTTTCATAACCTTTGGATGCTTCCTTGACAAGAACCACATTGTTTGCTTCATCCTGATACCAGGTCAATGCGTGTTCTTTTGCAAATTTTACCAGGTAATCACTGATCGCTTTGGTGTTTCCCGATCCATGTGGAATTGCTGCGATCTGCTTGAAATAATAAAATACCCTTTCCGGATATAAATGCTCTAATGTACTCATATACTCCTCCTGTCTCACATAAACTGTATCATGAAAAAATTTGTATTTATTTTTCTCTGTTGCATACTGTTTTTGTTTTTTATCTGTTTCCCCCACGCAGCAGTTTCGGCATCAAAACAAGGACTGCGGCTGTGGTTTACGCAGATTCTTCCGACGCTGCTTCCTTTTTGTGTCCTCTCGTATGTCATTCTGCGCAGTGAAATTCTTCCGAAAAAATTTTCTACCTGCTACATCGTATTGTGTGGTTTTTTATTCGGATTTCCCATCGGCTGCAAACTGACTGCCGACTTTTACAGCAGTAAATATATTTCCCGGGAAAAAGCCTCTGCTCTATGCTGCTTTACAAACAACTTAAGTCCCGTATTTGTCATAACCGCCCTCCAGGAAATTTTGCAACTTCCGTTATCTCCTGTATACGTTTTTCTGATCTATGGCATTCCGTTTTTGTATGGAATGAGTATGCTGTTATTATATCACAGAACCCCTTCTTCTACACAAAAAGAAACGGCATCAAGATTTCATATGGATATGCAAATCATTGATGCCGGCATCATTCACGGATTTGAAACCCTGATCAAAATATGCGGCTATATCATCCTGTTTTCCATTTTCTGCGAAATGCTGCAGACACTGCCGTTTCCGGCGCATTGGTTTTCGCTGGCCGCCACCGGATTCTTAGAAGTTACAAACGGTGTTGCGCTGCTTTCCACCTCTGCCTGCACCAGACAGATAAAATCTCTTCTGGCAGTGTTATTCCTGTCATGGGGAGGATTGTCCGGCATTTTTCAGGTCTCTTCCATCCTTCACCAGACCGGCCTCTCGCTCCGGAACTATGTATTACAGAAAATAATCCTCTTACTGTTAACCGTTGGATGCTGTATTCCTTTACTCTTCCTGGGCATCCTCATCTGAAGCTGAAATATTGGTAATCTGCGGCTCCTCTGCAGACTCTGCTGCCTGTCCGGCAGAAGCGCCTGCGCCGGAACTTCGGCGGCTGCCTCCTCTGCTGCTTCTGTCTGTGGAAACAGCTGTGCCCGGTTCTTTGTCACTACATCAAGGAAACCCTGCAGTGAAGAAATCAGACTGTCATACCGCGCCTGAGAAGTCTCGATGGAATTAGACAAAACCTCCTCGATCTCATGCAGCTGGTCATCCGCATATCCCATGGCACTGACACGCAGACTGTTTGCCTCATTGGTAGCATTGTCTAAAATTTCCTGGGCCTGCTTGGTTGCGATCATAACAACTTCATTTGCCTGTGCATATGCCTGCTGCATAATCTGATGCTCGCTGACAAGTTCGTTGGTCTGCACCTGTGCCTGTGCAATGATCTGATCCGCCTTCGCCTGTGCATCTGCTAAAATTGCTTCCTTATTGCTGATAATCTTCTGATAACGCTTTACTTCTTCCGGTGTTTTGGCGCGAAGTTCCGCAATAAGTTCTTCTAATTCTTCTTTGTTGACAATAATCTTTGTACTTGAGAGCGGCTGGAATTTACAGCCATCAATATACTCTTCGATTTCCTCAATAATCTGTTCCATCTTACTGCTCATAGTGAAAATCTCTCCTATCTGTTCTCATATTTCTTATAAATCCGTTCAATAAAACGTTCCGGTACAAAGTTGGAAATATCTCCACCGTAGGACGCAAATTCCTTGACAATTGTCGAACTTAAATAGGAATAAGAAAGATCACTTGTCAGGAAAATGGTTTCAATATTAGAATCCTGCACATGGTTCGCCTGTGCGATCTGCAGCTCGTACTCAAAATCTGTCACTGCACGAAGCCCACGCACAATAATGGAAGCGTCTATTTTGTTCATAAACTCTACCAGCAGACCATCAAAGGACGCCACCGTAACGTTTGGAATATCCTTTGTCATTTCTTCTATCATACTAACACGTTCTTCTAAAGAAAACAACGAATTTTTTGCGCTGTTGTTGAGCACTCCGACGACCAGCTCATCCACAATTCTTGAAGCACGGTTGATGATGTCCATATGTCCGAATGTCAGTGGATCAAAACTTCCCGGATAAATTGCTTTTTTCATGTTTGTTATACCCTCTTCTGTTGAATAAAGACATGCATGTTTGTCTTATATTTTTTGAACTTTATCACGGAAAATCCCAGCTCATCCAGATAAGAAAAATCCGTATCCAGTGATGCTTCCACAATAATCATGGTGTCAGGTTTCAACACACTTGATTTTGAAAGGAAACGCAGCACATCTTCTTCAAGTCCCTGCCGGTATGGCGGGTCCATAAAAATAATATCAAATGTATATTTTCCCTCCAGACTGCTGATTCCGCTGATCACATCCGTGGTAAGCAGTCTGGATTCCTTCGTAAATTTTGTGAATGCAATATTATCTTCAATGCATTTGGCCGCTTTCCGGTTATTCTCAATAAAAACCGCATACAAAGCTCCGCGGCTGATTGCTTCTAACCCGATCTGACCGCTGCCCGCAAACAGATCCAGGAAATAACATCCCGGCACATCATTCTGCAGCATATTGAATAATGTCTCTTTGATCTTGTCTGTTGTCGGGCGCGTTTCCAGCCCCTCAATTGTTTTCAGCGGCAGGCTGCGCGCTGTTCCTGCTATGATTCGCATAAGGTTCCTCCATATGTTTTGATGATACACCGCTCCAGAAATGCAATGGCATATGCCGCAGCCGCATGTCTTATTTCACTTCTTGTACCGGTAAAATGTTCTGTCCCGGAAAATATCTTTCCCCGCACAAAACATCCAAAACAGACCGTTCCCACCGGAGTCTTTAAAGTTCCTCCCCCGGGTCCGGCAACCCCCGTTGTAGCCACCGCACATCCCGCGTGTGCCTGTTTTGCAGCACCTTCTGCCATCTCCTGTGCGGTCTGTTCACTCACGACACCATAATCGGAAATGGTCTCCGGCAATACGCCCAGTATCTTTTCTTTTGCTTCGGGAGCATAAGTGATATATCCCTCTTTAAAATAATCGGAAATTCCCGGAATATCTACCAGTGCAGACGCTACCAGTCCTCCGGTACAGCTCTCGGCTGTCGTCACCAGCAGCTGGTGTTCTGCCAGAAGTCTGTCAATTTTCATTAGTTCTGATCCTTTAATACTTCTTTGTTTTTTGCGATATAATCAATCAGAGATACGACGGTAAGTACCAGGGAAATATAAATAAATACCGTTCCGAGTACTGTAAATACCGTATTTTGAATATTCAGTACCAGAAGAATCACGGTGACCATCTGGGATGCGGTTTTAAACTTGCCCCAGTAGCTTGCAGCGATCACTACACCATTGTCTGCAGCAATCAGACGAAATCCGCTGATAATAAACTCGCGGGAAATAATCACAATAACAATCCATGCCGGAATTCTGTCAAGTGCAATCAAACAGATCAGTGCAGAGCAGACCAAAAGCTTGTCTGCCAGTGGGTCCATAAACTTTCCGAAATTTGTTACAAGATTGTACTTTCTTGCAATTTTTCCATCCAGAAAATCCGTCAGGCTTGCGACAATAAAAATAACAAGCGCAATGTAATTTCCGTATCCTTCAAAGTATGGAGCTAACAGGAAAAATACAAAAAACGGAATAAGAATCACACGGAAAGTCGTTAATTTATTTGGTAAATTCATAATTGTTCCTCCTATTTTACGATCGTAGCGATCAGGTCATATTCATACGCACCGGTAACTTCCACCTTTACAATATCTCCGGTTAAAAGTTCTTCGTCCGTATTGATAAAAATATATCCGTCTACATTTGGCGCATCCCGGTAGGTTCTGCCGACGTAGGTATTATTTTCATCCGCAACCTGTCCTTCAATAAACGCATACAAAACCGTACCTTTCATGGCTTCATTCTTGTCAAAAATCACTTCTTCCTGAAGTTCCATGACGTCTGCCTGCCATTCCTCTTTTTGTTCCTGCGGCACCTGATCCGGCATTTCCGCTGCCGGTGTTCCTTCCTCCGCGGAATAAGTAAACGCTCCGAGACGGTCAAATTCCATATCATTGACAAACTGCATCAGTTCTTCGTGCTGCTCTTTTGTCTCCCCCGGGAATCCGCAGATCAAAGAGGTTCGCAAAGTGATATCCGGGACACGTTTTCTCAAATAATGGATTCTCTCGATCAATTCTTTTTTATTTGTTTTTCTTCCCATGCGCTGCAAAATTGTATCGTTGCAGTGCTGGATCGGCATGTCCAGATAGTGACAGACCTTTTTATCCTTAATCATGGAATTGATCAGTTCCTCATAGATTTCCTCCGGATAACAGTACATAATACGAATCCAGAACAGACCGGAAATCCCGTTCAGGCGGTCTAACAATTCATGCAGGCATTTTTTCCCATACAGATCCACACCGTAAAGCGTTGTCTCCTGCGCAACAAGGATCAGTTCCTTTACGCCTCCTGCAACCAGTTCTTCTGCTGACGTAACCAGCTCGTCCATCGGAACACTGCGGTAACGTCCGCGCACAGACGGGATCACACAGTAGGTGCAGTTTTTGTTGCATCCCTCTGCAATTTTCAGATATGCATAATGTCCGCCTGTCGTAACCGTCCGTTTGGTCGACAGCTGCGGCAGTCCGCTGAGCGTATGAAAATTTTTATAAAATTTATGCTGCAGGGTCTCCTCGAGAGCCTCTACAATGGAATCATAGGAATTGGTTCCTAAAATAGCATCTACTTCCGGTATTTCTTTTTTCACTTCATCCTGATAACGCTGTGTCAGGCAGCCGGTGACAATGAGTGATTTACAGCAGCCTGTTTTTTTCTGCTCTGCCATTTCCAGAATGGTGTTAATGCTTTCTTCTTTTGCATCGCCGATAAAACAGCAGCTGTTGACAATAATGATATCCGCTTCCGTTTCATCATCCGTCAGTTCAATTCCATGACTGGTAAGCATACCGATCATGTACTCGGAATCTACCAGATTTTTGTCACATCCGAGTGAAACAAATAATAATTTCATATAACCTCTCACTTGAAAAAGGGAATGACAGCTGTCACTCCCTTTTGGTATTTCTTAGTTTTCGTCCTCTCCAGGTACAATCTTTACTTCTCCGCGGTATAACTCTTCCACGGCAATGGAAAGCGGCTTGTTGCAGACCGGATCATCAATCAGTGGTTTTGCTCCGGCAATGATCTGTCTTGCACGCTTTGCTGTGGCAAGAACAATGGAGTAACGGCTGTTTACCACCGGTTCTTCACCGATTTCGCCCTCGTCATTTACAACTTTCATTAATTCAACATAAGATGGATGTATCATATTCATTCTCCTTTCGAAAAGCTTTTGAGATTTTCTCTCATTTGATTAATAAAATCTATATTAGCAGATACCCGATACTCCTGATCCCTTCCGGTATTTTGTGACTGCTCATCACAGATCAGCTGATCAATCAAAGCCGATGCGTGATCCACCGTATCGTTTACCACTAAATAATCATAATTTTCAATTCCTTCGGATTCCTCACATGCACGTGCAAGCCGTGCCGCAATGACCTCCGGAGTCTCTGTACCGCGTCCGACCAGACGGTCACGCAGTGTCCCGGCATCCGGTGCCGTAACAAACATCAGGACAGCATCTTTTATTTTTTCTTTTACTTTTAATGCTCCCTGTATCTCAATCTCTAAAATTACATTCTTTCCGAGATTTAAATTTTCCTCCACATAAGAACGAGGAGTTCCATAAGAGTGGCTGACATATTTTGCATATTCCAGAAAATCATCCTTCTGAATCATGGAATCAAACGTTTCGTCCGTCACAAAAAAATAATCCACACCATCTTTTTCTCCCGGTCTCGGATCTCTGGTAGTTGCGGAAACCGACAGTGCATACCTGTCCGGATGTGCTGCCAGCAGTGCTTTCATCAGAGTTCCTTTGCCCGCTCCGGAAAATCCGGAAATAACAACTAACTTTCCTTTCTGTTCCATAACGCGCTTCCTTTATTCTATATTTTGGATCTGTTCGCGGATCTTTTCGATTCCGGTCTTCAGATTAATTCCCACATCTGAAATTTCAATATTATTTGCTTTTGAGAGAATCGTATTTGCTTCACGGTTCATCTCCTGTGCAATAAAATCGAGTTTGCGTCCTACCGGACCGCCCTCTGAAAGTGTCTCCTTCATCGAGGTAATATGGCTGCGCAGACGCACGGTTTCTTCATCCACACACACCTTGTCTGCATAGATCGTAACCTCTGTCGCAATTCTTCCCTCATCGATCTGGGTATCTCCCAAAAGTTCCTGGATCTTTTCCGTCAGATGGCTGCGGTATTCCTGCATAATCTGCGGAGAACGCTCCTCAATGAAATCCACTCCGGCAAGCAGGTCATCTAACTTCTCACAGAGATCCTTCTTTAAGTTCTCGCCTTCCCGGATACGGGTCTCAACGAATTGTTCACATGCTCCGCAGATTGCCTTCTGCAATCCATTCCAGAGCTCTTCTTCGTCCATTTCCTGTTCTTCCATAACAAAGACATCCGGATAACGGGACAGTGTGCTTACCCGCACATCATTTTCCAGATGGAATGTTTCTGCCATGGCATTCAGATATTTTAAATACACACCGGCAAGTCCCTCATTATACTTAAGTGCATAATTGTCCTCCGTATAGTCCTCATAGGAAATATACAGATCCACTTTGCCTCGTTCAATATATTTTTTTAACAGACTGCGGATCGCACTCTCAAAAAAATTTAACTTTTTCGGCATCTTCATGTTTACATCAAGATACCGGTGATTTACGGATTTCAGTTCCACGGTAAATTTGCGTTTTTCATCTGCAATCTCACAGCGCCCAAATCCGGTCATGCTTTTAATCATTTTACTTTCTCCCAAATATCATGCACATATCTATGCATAGATAAATGTATTATAATGCTTCTTTGCCGTTTCGTCAAATGTTCTTGCAAAAAATGTATACAAAAGATATCCACTTTCTGCATATAGACAAAAGACGTGGAAATTACTATAATGATTCATGAGTTTGAAAAACACTATAATCATGAACAGGAGAATTTCCATGGCTTTTGACGGAATCGTAATCGCAGGTTTAGTCCATGAACTGAACCAGACGATTTTAAATACAAAAATCAGTAAAATTGCGCAGCCCGAAAATGACGAGCTGCTTTTGACATGCAAAGGAAGCAGCGGACAGTTCCGTGTATCCATTTCAGCAAACGCTTCCCTTCCTTTTTTATATCTGACGGACACCAACAAGACAAGTCCCCTGCAGGCGCCTACATTTTGTATGGTTTTACGCAAACATATCGCAAACGGGCGGGTCATAAGCATTACCCAGCCCCATATGGAGCGCATCATCCATCTGAAGATAGAACACCTGAATGAAATGGGGGATCTCTGTCACAAAACCCTTGTCATTGAATTGATGGGAAAACATTCCAATATTATCTTTTGCGATGAGGACGGCACCATAATCGACAGCATCAAGCATGTCTCTTCCGCCGTAAGTTCCCTGCGCGAAGTGCTTCCGGGCCGCCCGTATTTTATTCCTGCCACACAGGAGGACAAATTCAATGCCATGACTATGGATGCCACACAGATCTGCGATGCCATTAAGGCAAAACCGATGTCCATCTGCAAAGCGATCTATACAACATTTACCGGTGTCAGTCCACTTGTTGCATCCGAACTGGCATACCGGGCTGGGATGGATGCAGATCAGTCTCTTTTGGCCTGTACCGATGATGAAATCCACCATCTCTCAAACCACATTGCATGGTTTTTTGATGAAATCCGCCACAACGAATTTCATCCGGTGATCGTAAGAAAAGACAAACGGCCGATCGAATTTTCTGCAATTGAACTGACCATGTATCAGGATTATGAGATGGAACATATGGAAAGCATCTCGCAGATGCTCGAAGTTTTCTATGCTGAGCGCAATATTTACAACCGTATCCACCAGAAATCCGCAGACCTGCGAAAAATCGTCACAACTGCGTTAGAGCGCAACCAGAAAAAATACCAGTTACAGCAAAAACAGCAGAAAGATGCCGAAAAACGGGAAAAATATAAACTGTACGGAGAACTGATCAATGTATACGGTTACAATCTGCAGGACCAGGCAAAAGAACTGGTCTGTGAAAATTTTTATGACAACAATAAAGAAATCCGTATCCCGTTAGATCCGCAAAAGACCGCACGTGAAAATTCCCAAAAATACTTTGATAAATACGGAAAACTGAAACGGACTTCCGAAGCTCTTGAAGTCCAGCTTGCGGAAACCAAAGCGCAGATTGACCATCTGGAGTCCATCCAGAATTCTTTGAACATTGCACTCTCCGCCGATGATCTGGTGCAGATCAAAGAGGAATTGATGGAATACGGTTTTATCAAAAAACACAAAAACGGCAAAAAACAGAAAATCAAAAGCAAACCTTTCCATTATATTTCATCCGATGGCTATGACATGTACGTCGGCAAAAATAACTATCAGAATGATGAACTGACCTTTAAATTTGCAACCGGAAATGACTGGTGGTTTCACGCCAAAAAAATGCCGGGTTCCCATGTAATTGTAAAAAACAAAGGGGGAGAAATGCCGGACCGCGTATTTGAAGAGGCCGGAAAACTTGCCGGTTACTATTCCAGCGGACGTGACAGTGACAAACTTGAAATTGATTATCTTCAGAAAAAAAATGTAAAAAAACCGGCCGGAAGTGCACCCGGATTTGTCGTATACTATACGAACTACTCTCTCACGATTCATCCGGACATCAGCGGCCTGACACTGGTGGAATCATCCAATACATAAGTTTCCAGCATAGGCTTTCTGCTTAGCGCATATACTAGAATCGTACCACAAAGTACAACCGCAAAGGAGGAAGAAAAGCATGGCAAACAGAAGTACAAAAAAATCATTGGAACGTTTTAAGTATGAAGTTGCAGATGAGCTTGGAGTCCCACTTAGCAACGGATACAACGGTGATCTTACCGCAAAACAGAATGGATCTGTCGGCGGTTATATGGTCAAAAAAATGATCGAAGCACAGGAAAGACAGATGGCTGGCAAAGGAGAAAACATCCAGTAACCCACTTGTCCCAATGTACAAAAGAAAAAAGCAGGTCTCTGTCACGGAGACCTGCTTTTTCTTTTGCCGGAATCTACAAATTCATTTTTGAAAGCTGTTCTTCCTGAAACTGCATCATTTTCTTTTGCAGAATGTGATGTCCGGGTTCTGTCAGTTCCGGGTCTTCCTCAAGAATTGTTTTTACTTCTTCCGAAGCCTCCTGCAGCACCGCCGCATCCTGGTAAATATCCGCCAGCGCAAATACCAGATCTCCACTCTGCCGGATACCGAAAAAATCTCCCGGTCCGCGTAATTTCAAATCCTCACTCGCAATAAAAAAGCCGTCGTTTGATTTATTTAATATTTCCAGACGTTTTTTTGCTGTCTTGGCCGAAGAGGCATTGATCATAATACAATAAGACTGTGCATCTCCTCTTCCCACACGTCCACGCAGCTGATGCAGCTGTGCTAAGCCAAATCGGTCCGCATTCTCGATCAGCATCACGGTTGCATTCGGTACATTAACCCCCACTTCCACTACCGTGGTGGATACAAGCACCTGAATTTTATTTTCCGCAAATTCCTGCATAATTTCATTTTTCTTACTGCTCTTCATCTTTCCGTGAAGCACGCCCACCTGGATGCCGGATGGCAGTTCCTCCATAAGCGTTTTCGAGTAATCAATTACATTTTCTCCCTGTGTCTCTTCGCTTGCCTCCACAAGCGGACAGATCACATATGCCTGATGTCCTTTTTTCACCTCATCTGCAACAAACGCATATGCTTTCGGCCGGTATGCCGTATTAACCACACAGTTTTTGATCGGAAGCCGTCTTGCCGGCACCTCATCCACAACCGAAATATCCATATCTCCGTAGATAATGATCGCAAGGGTTCGCGGAATCGGTGTTGCACTCATAACAAGAATATGCGGCATATCCCCTTTTTGCGCAAACTCCTCTCTCTGCCGCACACCAAAACGATGCTGCTCATCTGTGATCACAAGCGCAAGATTTGCATATGTCGGTTTTTCCTGAATCAGCGCATGCGTTCCTACAATCAGGGCATTCTCATACAGTTCTAACCGTTCATACGCACTGCGTTTTTGTTTTGCCGTCATGGACCCCGTCAGAAGGATTACCGGAAAATGCAGTCCAAACTGCTCACAGAGTTTCTGGAATGTTTCATAATGCTGCTGTGCAAGTACTTCCGTCGGTGCCATGATGGCAGACTGATATCCATTCTGTGCGCACCACGCCATTGCCAGAAAAGCCAGAATCGTTTTACCGGAACCCACGTCTCCCTGAATCAGACGCTGCATGGCATACGGTCCCTGCATATTTTCCGTCACATCATGCAATGCTCGTCTTTGTGCTCCCGTCAGTTCATACGGAAGCTTCTGAATCAGATCTTCCACGAACTCCGGATGTTCCATCACAAACCGGTTTTCCTGTCTGGTTCTCTTTTCTTTCTGGTACTGCATGCCCATGATAAATAAAAAGAACTCATCAAAAACCAACCGCTTTCTCGCCTCGATCAAACGTTCCATCGTATCCGGAAAGTGGATCTGTTTGACCGCATAATTATACTCACACAGTTCCCTGCGCGTACGAATTTCTCCCGGAAGAAAATCCGTAAGCAGTTCTTCCTCATCCAATGCCTGCCGCATCGTTTTTATCATGAGATTGTTGGTGATCCCGCTGGTCAGCGTATACACCGGAAGAAAACAGTTTTCGATTTCCTGATAGGCCTCCGGCGTATACACCACCGGCTGTTCCATCACAAATTTGCCATCCTTAATGTGAACATTTCCGTAAAAAACAAAATATTTGCCATGTGTCAATGTATTCCGTATATAAGGCATCCGATACCAGATCAGCTGGATCTGATGTCCAGGGCTTCCAATCACAAGAAGTGTCACCTGCATATGTCTGCCACTTCTCGTTACCGGTGTACGCTCAATCCGTGCAACAATCGCAAGCTTATCCTCTGTCTGCATATGTTCCGCTGTCATCTCATCGATCGGCACCGGATGGGGATACTGTATATAATTTCTGGGAAAATGAAGGAGTATATCACCTACGGTGTATACTCCCATTTTTTCGAATAATTTTTTTGTTTTTTCACCAATGCCTTTGATTTCCGTGATTGATGAATCCTGACGCATATCTGCTCCTTATTCGTTTCTGTGCTGCATAAATAGTAACTTTTATTCTACAGAAATAACAAAATAGTAAATCGGCTGACCACCACAGTTGATCTCTACCTCAACATCCGGATACTTTTCTTCGATCATTTTTCCGATTTCCTGTGCATGCTCTTCTGTCTCATCCGCACCATAATAAATGCTGACAATTGCAGAATCCTCATCTACCATCGCATCAATCATCTTCATGGTTGTCTCTTTCAGATCCGTGCCGACCGCAAGAATCGCCTTATCGCCAATTCCCATATAGTCATTCTGTCTGATCTGCATGCCATCAATTTCAGTGTCACGAACCGCATAGGTCACCTGACCGGTCTTTACACTGTCGAGTTCTGCCAGCATGGCTTCCTTATTTTCCTCCGCAGTATAATCCGGAATATAATTTACCAGAGCCACAATTCCCTGTGGAATTGTCTTAGTCGGAAGTACAATAATATCTTTATCCTCTGTCAGCTCCGCTGCCTGATTTGCCGCCATAATGATATTTTTATTGTTTGGCAGAATAAAGATATGATCTGCATTTACATGATCAATTGCTGCAAGCATGTCTTCTGTGCTCGGATTCATGGTCTGTCCACCCTCGATCAGATAGTCTGCTCCCAGTCCGCGGAAAATCTCATTCATTCCCTCACCGATGGAAACGGCAATAAATCCCATTGGCTTGCGGGGTTCCTCTTTCTCTGCCTCCTGCTCCTTCTGCTGGGCAGCCGCTTTTTCGGCATCCTTAATCAGCTTTTCCTGATGTTCCTCACGCATATTGTCGATCTTGATCTTTGTAAGAGAACCATGGGTCAGTGCCTTTTGAATGGCAAGTCCCGGATCGTTGGTATGTACGTGAGTCTTTACAACCTCATCGTCTGCTACCACAACAATCGAATCTCCGATAGATTCCAGATAAGATTTGTATTCCTTTTCTTCTTTTTCAGACAATGGACGTGTTAATACAATAATAAACTCTGTGCAGTAACCATATTTAATCTCCTGCTCAGCCGGCTCTGAAACTTTTGCCGTGCCTGCAGACGCCGGAGTCTCCTCAATGGAATAATCAATTTCTTTTCCGAGAAGGGAATCATAGGCTCCCTTTAACACCTGAACCAGTCCCTGTCCGCCGGAATCCACTACCCCTGCCTGCTTTAAGACCGGAAGCATTTCCGGAGTCTGACTTAAAACATACTCCGCATGTTTGATCACTTCATCGCAGAAATAAACCAGATCCTCTGTCTCCTGTGCCAGATCAAGCGCTTTGTCTGCCGCACCCTTTGCAACGGTAAGAATCGTTCCCTCTTTTGGCTTCATAACTGCTTTGTATGCTGTTTCTACCGCTTTCTGGAATGCATCACATAAAACAGAAACATCTACCTCATCATACTCTTTGATAACTTTACAGAAACCGCGGAACAGCTGGGATAAAATAACGCCGGAATTACCTCTTGCCCCACGAAGGGAACCGGAAGAAATTGCTTTTGCAAGTTCTTTCATTGTCGGATTGGACAACGCACCGACTTCACGTGCTGCTGACATGATCGTCATTGACATGTTTGTACCGGTATCTCCATCCGGAACCGGGAAAACATTCAGTTCATTGATCCATTCCTTTTTTGCCTCCAGATTCTTTGCACCTGCAAGGAACATTCTGGACAAACTCTCCGTATTGATACTTGTAATCTCCAATTTCTTATCCTCCCTAGTCAATCACGCGGACGCCTTCGACGTAGATATTGATCTTATTGATCTTCATGCCCGTAAATGACTCCACTTTATACTTTACAGTCTCGATCAGGTTGTCAGAAACTGTGCAAATGCTTACGCCGTAAGCGACAATCACATGAAAATCAATATTGATCAGATTTTCATCTTCAATTGTGACACTGATACCATGTGTCAGATAATCCCTTTTCAGCAGCTTCACCAGTCCGTCTTTCATATTAACAGCTGCCATACCGACAATACCAAAACATTCTACCGCAACAGAACCTGCGTAAGTGGCAATGACATCGTCTTCCACCAAAACCTTTCCATATTGGGTATCTATCTGTCCCTTCATACTTGTACCTCCAATATTCGTAAACCATCTCATAGGTATTACATCATAGTTACTCGTATTATAACCATTTTTCCTGCAAATGTAAACCAAATGTAATTTATTTCATTTTTTTATAAGTTTTTCTTGCATTTACAGAAGGAATCTGTTAATATATCTTATGTTGTGAGCTTGAAAAAGCTTAGTGAAATGCAAGGAGGTGCAAAATCATGGCAAAGTGTGCAATTTGTGAAAAGGGTGTACATTACGGAAATAATGTCAGCCATTCTCATAGAAGATCTAATAGAGTTTGGAAATCAAACATCAAACGTGTAAGTTGTAAGGTAAACGGAGTACCACAGAAGTTATATGTTTGTGCTTCCTGCCTTAGATCCGGAAAAGTTGAGAGAGCTTAGTAAGCAAATATAAGAACCGTTGTATGACGGTTCTTTTTTTGTGCCGCAATCAGCAGGAAAACAACAGATAGGAAACAAGCATGGTTCCGGCAATCAGCAGAACCCCCAGCAGCCCGCCACCTACAAAAAACATGATCAGCATTCCGATTCCCATCCAGAACAATGTATATCCCCATACCCGTTTCATTTTTCCCACCAAAAAAGCATATATCATTTCTAATATATGCTCTCCCGGTTTTATATGATTCTGTTTTTTCTATTCATTGTCCGTATCATCCGAAACAACATCGTCAATGATATCATCCGTATCTTTTCCGGATGTAAATTTATTGATAAAATCCGGAACCATGTCAAGGATCTTTGTCATTCCATCCTGATTTTTGATATTCACAAGTTTTGTTACTCCATTCTGGATGACAAGAACCGCACTCGGATTGATTTTTCCCCCCATACCTCCGGCACCGTTATTTTTCTTTTCCTGTGAAAACGCTCCTGCCGCAACACCAAAAGATACATCTACCAGAGGAAGAATAATCGTATCTCCGATATGAATTGCATCTCCTACTACGGTCTTTGTTGTGATAAAGCTGTCCATTCCTTTAAAAAGTGCTTCTACTGTATTCTGAAAACTGTTTTCTGCCATAGCAAAAACCTCCTTTTATCTGATCTTTTTCAAAGTCTTTCGTACATCCGGATTGCGGTAGATCTTCCATGCCTGCCAC